>Ga0123355_10015162_pt1 | contig 12098 bp, 4 predicted proteins | sample TergutEmb28metaG_3_FD_89872 | JGI IMG/M metagenome (GOLD analysis project Ga0123355, IMG submission 89872) | Embiratermes neotenicus P1 segment gut microbial communities from Petit-Saut dam, French Guiana - Emb289 P1 | ecosystem: Host-associated > Arthropoda: Insects > Digestive system > Gut ... | reverse complement strand
CTCAATTTTATAAGGACCCTTTATATATTGTGAAAGATAGAAAAAAAATCTGTATATTTGAAAAAATTTATAAACAGCTTGTCCCCCCCCCCCCCCCCCTTCTTTCTGCAAACCCGGCCAGCTGTTCGTACGAAGTAAATCCACGCGATGTGGTTTTGAATTTTAAATTATGAAAATTTTGGTTTTTTAAATGAATTGCCACCTGACTTCATACGCTCCCATGCAGGATCTGTATATATTATTGCTACTCGACTTGTGCTCTAATTGCAGCACATAAATAAAATCTGTGTTTTGTGCTGAATGTCAATGTCACCAGTAGAATTCATAGTGACTTTAATTGACTCGTTGTGGTTTTCTTTCTTCTAAAGGCTTTTAGATCTATTGATTCTGCTTACTACGTTCAAACTTTTGAAGTAATCACGACAAACATGAAGGCAACAAGATTGCAAATGCTGCACTCTAATCCATTTTATCTATAATTATCTGTAAGAACATTTTATTATTTTCCGTGCGTGGTACACAAAATTCTCCAAGGTGTTCTTTACTTTCAAGATGTCATAGGGTTTCACGTTACAAACTTCAATGTAGAGGGACGGACGGACTAAGGTGTTCGACATAAAGTGTTCTGTTTTTTCCGTCGCAAACAAGCATGTCAGTCTTGTCATACGGAAAAGTACAAATGTGTACAGCAGTGAGGATGCATTTTGCTGTCTTTTGGAGTGACACCGGGTAGTCTGGTAGGCCTTCGGAAGTAGTAGAGGATTGTGTGGCTACTATTATCATGCTCCTGTTTATGGAGTTTGTAGGATCCTCTGAAACGTCGGCACAATAACTACCAGTCTACACAGCGCTAATTCCTGTATATTAAGGCCCGAAGAAGTGTCAACAAAATCGGCTATTGGACATTGTCCCGAGCCACTCCTTTCCTAGTAACATGCAGTATTATCCTTCTGAACATCGTGGGTCGGGTGCCATGCAGCTTTGTATTTGGGCGGTGGAAATTCAAATGTCGGTCAGCACGCCGATTATTCGGATTTTTTTGTGCCTTTCCTCAGTCTCTCCAGGCAGATGCCGACACAATACCACACACTGCTTTCCGTTCACATACTTTAAAATTCATTATTCATCAGTCATTCCTAATTTAACTCTGCATAGCTTAAGCTATTGACAGCGTTTCTTTAACCCTTAGCCTGCTAACGTGGAGAATATGGCGAGCTTCTAATAATGCCAACAAATGGCAGATGGGATTTAACTCGGCGATTAGAGGATTAAACAATCATAATCGTGTATAAGAAACACGAGTGTTAATAGATTAACCTAACCATGTTAGTAAATAACTCATATAACACCAACAAATGCACCGTTCTATATTTTATGTGTACAGCCTAGACATAGCTCCCACATGTTTCGGCATTATTATCTCGCCATCTTCAGGCAGCTGGCATCGAAATTTCTTTTAAAAATACAACAATAAAATAGGTCACAATAAACATACATAAGTTGTGTTGTGGTGTGGTGTGGTGTGATGTGGTGTGGTGTGGTGTGGTGTCTGTAGTGCAGAATTTTACAGTCTTTGGTTATAATTATGTACAGAAATATAACATTGTGTTGGTATATGGATTTTTTAAATGGTTAAAATTTTTACAGCTTTGCGTTGTAATTATTCTTCGTGCACAAACATCTATTCTTCCTTGATCCAAACGGATCGCGTCTATTTGTTTGTCACTTAAGTAATATACTTCGTCATAATACAGGGAATAGACAGTGTAAAATTGCTACCCATAAAACCTATCGGACTTACGTGTACGCTCACGATGAGCTCACGCTAAGCTCACGGTCATGTGTAGAGCATTTACACTGCACATCCTTACTTCACTCTAGCGGCTTTCATTTTGCTTTCAACACGTTTCGAAACTTACCCAAAAGAAATGGCAGTAATCCGTTTGCTTTTAAGTCAGATATTTCTTCGAAGAATACTCTCCCTCACTTCGGGCACTCCGTGACCTGAGCTTGCCCGTCAGTGTGTAGGGCTGCATTTAAATACAGAAAGGAATGTTCTCCCTAACCCTTAGTCTACCTTGAGCGTACATTGAGCGGATCGTGAGCGGATCTTGAGCGGACCGTGAGCAGACCAAGAATGTGAACCAAGGTGAAGCCAACAAACACAGATATTGCTGTTTTAATGTTAGTCTTGTGCCCTTCACATTTCTTGTAGCGGCTTTATACGTTGTCTGCGGACCACGTTTCATACACAGAGAGGAAACTGTTCATTGTTTCACTTCTCTTCAAGAACTTCTGTACATATACACCTGTTGGTTCCAGTCGTTTGGCGTTGGATGAATGCTTACAGTTAAGAAGAAACATCTCGCCTTCAAGGGTCAAAAAGTATATTTCTTGAGAACTGCGCTCTTCTGGGTTATTGTGCAGCGATTAGTGGTAATTCCTTACCGAAATTTCGTGACAACCTATCGCATTTTGTGGAATCCGAAGGTTTATTACCGCATTCACAAGAGCTCGCCATCTGTCACTGTTCTGAGCCAGATAAATCCGGTCCATGCCCCCATTCCACTTCTTGAAGATCCATTTTAATATTATCCTCCCATCTAGGCCTAGGTTTTGCAAGTGGTCTCTTTTCCTCAGGTCTCTCCCACCAAAACCCTCTGCGCATCTGTCTCGTCTCCCATACGTGCCACATACCTTTCCCATTTAATTTTTCTTGATTTTATTGCCCGAAAAATATTTAGCGAAGAGTGCAGATAATATAGGCCCTAGTTTTGTAGTCTTCTCCATTCCCCTCTTACCTCCTCCTTAGGACCAAATATCTTCCACAGCGCCCTATTCTGTAAGATGTCTCCCAGAATTTCCCTGTTACCCACTCGTGACAACATTGCACCAAAACACTTCAACTTTCGTCCATAAGATATATTACGTCTTTCTTGGTGAACATCGTGTTCGAAGAATTGTCGACCAATCCCGCCGTTGTCACGCTGTAAGCAACAAGACTTACATAAATACTCTAAATGAGTTAAGAAATTATCAGTGCTGGTGTGCCCGGTCTAGCAGTGATTTTGCAGGGAATGTTGCCATTAGTCGAATAACTCTGGCGATGAAATGCTTTGGCTCCTCCCCCGTACAGACAGACATTACGTTAGACAATACTTCGCCAGTGGCACCGGCACACTTAATATAGTTGCGGTCCTTGGGCAGGAACATTTGCATATCTTGCAGAGGAACTTGTTGTGCAGCTGAAAATATGTTTTGTCGTGTTAAACGTCTTAAAGATAAAAACTTAAAAAGTGTCATTACGATTCTTCACAGTTATTAATTAACTTAACGTTTTATACACAAATATTTGAGTCCAGATTGATCCGTTTTAGTTTTGTGGGTGCACTGGAAGTGACCTTCGTGAAGTTTTTAGTGTGAAATGTGAACCGTTAACATTTTTCTGAAGACAGAACTAACCGCTGTTGCGTGCTTAATTTATGTACTGGCGAATAAAATGTTTTCTGTCTGAATTGACGTTTAATAGAATACAAGTTTTAACTCGTTACAGATTTGCACTGCATATATTTTTTTCGCGGAGGCAAGTGAAGTGTGGTTAGAAATGACTGCAGTATAATTTTTGTAATTTGTAGACTGTAAAATGCAACCCACGTCTTATGAATGATTGCGGATTTGTGCAGAGCGGAATTTTGTATTGTTTTCTGCAACGTGGCATTTTTATGTGCAGTTCGTTAGCGGTTGTTTAAGTCTGTGTTTTGTTTTAAGTAACAAATCGTTTGCGTTTATTCTCCAGAGTAGTATAACCTAATGTCCTCACCGATAACAGTAAGGTCTTGACATTTAGTGATGTAATAATAGTTTGTTCAAATCAGACGTCTGTTCATAGTTTTTAAAACTCAGAACCCGTGGCGCAATCTGTGTTAACGATGTACAAGTGACTTCCTACTCCGCGAGTTATTATCACAGTGCTTGTTTAGAACAAGAACTTCCTACCTGTAAATCTGTTAGAAGTGACATTTTATCGAAAATGGTTTTAAAAATGTGAATATACTAGAGTTAATTTTAACGTCAAATAAAATTTGTATTGTTGTTTCTAGTCAGACTTTCAGCATCTGGTAACCTTAAGGTGGCTTAGCTCTAGTGCTCACTGAACTCTTTAACGGATAACTCACTTCGTTCGCCTTGCTCAGAAACGGAAGTGATAAACTGTAAATGTTCAGTGTTTGAACGTTGTGCGGGTCACACCTTAGAGGTTTATTTAAAGTGAAATTAACTGTGATGGAACCAACCGTGAATACAGCAGACTGTCATTGCACCATATCGGAAGTTATAGTACGTATTGTCCTGTATTGGTGCGCAGTGTATTAATGCATGTGTGTGCGTAAGGTATGTATGTCTGTATGTACGTGTATACAGTGAAAGTGGTGGTTCAGTGTTTGTATTTTCTGCGTTGGGTTCAGTATATCCTATGCTCGATTCTCGGCCCATAAGATATTATAAGAGATGCATTTGTGATTTTCTTTTACCATTGAAGCCCAGTGACTTCTATATGTACCACGAGGTTTAACATGAACATATTTTACTTTCTGCCCGCACAGTGTTTTATGTGTTTTATATGGATCTCAGAACAAACAACTATAATTTCCCTAAACAGCATTGACTAGCTGGTTTTGGTAACTGAGACGGAGTGTATTTACTGAGCGGTAGGGATAAAACTTTATATAAATAATTCAGGTTGAAGGTAGCTATGAGGGTTAATATATGCATGTGGGTATAGTTTTTTAAAGTGGGCCATCACAGTTAGTTTGCATATCCTTTTTGTTAAAAGAAGCGAGCCGAATTATGACAATGGGCTTTCTTAAAGTAGACTTAATTTAAGAAATGTTTATTTATAATGACAGTCTTTTTAATGCGTATGGCCTATTCCACTGAAGAACTTCCTATGTTTTTAGCGCTATGGCGTCGCATACTACTCAGTTCGTGACTTAAACATTTGTCATGAGTATTTGACGCAGATCGCTTTTGGATTATAAACCCAATTAACACCGCCTAGTAGAGCTGAGAAGAAAAGAAATGGAAAGAGAAACTGACAACACCAAACTAATGGATTTTATAGTATGGACTGAAGCAATTAGCCCTTAGCTTACGTATATGCGACTCTGGAGATGAATGTCGGAATTGGGACTTGAATAACAAGGCTTCTTTTTTTCTGCGGCTGGGGCGTGAAGATGACCACTCGCCTCCATCCCAGGTTAAAGAATGACCAGAGCCATAGCTCCAATTTTCCATATGCCTTTGTGGCCTGCACAAGGATAGCTTTGTCTCGGTCCTTAAAATTATTAGTACCTGTAACTTGACCTTAAGTTAGGCCTTTACCTGTGCCTTTACAAAGGCCTGTGCACCCACTCCTCGAAGGCAAGTCCTTATGTCACCAGTTTCACAGCATCTCAGCTGGTTAGTAAATTTACCTTCCTTCCTGTTAAATATATACAAATACACGTTGAGACCCACAAATATATACTTATTTATTTCAAAATTTCTGTTGCCCTTTTCGGTAGTAAACTTTCTTCAGGTAACATATTACTAGTGTGTAAACCATTACACACTTATAGGGTCAACTGTAAAACGATGATAGCCCACGTGGTTACACATACGCGACAGAAAGGCGTACAATCTTAAAAATACATGCACAGTGTGAAATAGCTTTCCAAAAATTTCATAAAACTTTTTATATTACGATATTTGTAGCTTTATGTTCCTGTGACCGTGCATCGTGAGCAAAGCGTGAAGAAAGAATACCAACAAGATGGAACAATATAGATGATTTATTGTCAATTGTAGATGTTGATTATTGACAACAGTCTCGACATGTTTCGGGCATCTTTATGCCCATCATCAGGAGAAAAGCCCACGTGTTACTGCATATGGAGTGTATTTGCTGGTAGTGTTGGATGTGGCAGGTTGCGGTGCTGTGGTGCTACGTTGAGGGTGTGATCACTGCGAGTCGAACAGCAACCTTCACAGTTATCACACCCTCAACGTAGCACCACAGTACCGCAACTTGCCACATCCAACACTACCGGCAAATACACTCCATATGCAGTGACACGTGGTCTTTTCTCCTGATGATGGACATAAAGATGCCCGAAACATGTCGAGACTGTTGTCAATAATCAACATCTACAATTGACAATAATCATCTATATTGTTGCATCTTGTTGGTATTCTTTCTTCACGATATTTGTAGCATTGCATCACGCATGTTGTTCGTATCCACTCACAAAGCAGCGAATTTTCTTGTAACAAGCTGGTTGAGTTTGTTGGGCTGTTTTTTTTTTTCTCCAAAATAAGAGCGCTTTGTGTGAAGACCACATTCCTAAGTACGTGACCTAAGTTCAGTAACTACAGTGTGTGCTAAATTTGAAATAAACTCAGCCAGGCCGCGGATCACCCTATTTGAAGTTTTGCTACTATGTTTTATGTTTTATGGGATTCCCTGCGAAATATATTTGTATAAAATTTTCCAAAGATTCGCGCATGCGTTTTGTAACAAACTCGTTATTTTGAGTAACCCATTTCGGCCTTTAGAATATTCTCATTCACCCTCTATATCCAAAGGTCGTTTCCTCCGTCGGTAACCTGAGAACACCCACTCCTTGTTAGCAAGTAACCCACTAAATACGGTCAATCTACATGCAGTTTATTACATTCAGTTAACATCTGCAGCAAATTGAGTCGCTCTTCGCTCCCACAACGCTGTGTGCAGGCAGGAAGCAACTATTAGGCTCTAGTTATAATTTGGCGTTCCTTCATCCACTGACATGAGCAAGTGCTGCAGTTGCTGGAAGGAGAGATCAGTAGCAATATCGCGATTGAACGCACTCCGTACAGGAATAAGCGGTAGTGGTTTGATGCCTATTATCATTTCAGCAATTCATTTCTTAATCCTTTTATTATTTAAAGAAGATTTTCCACACCAGCGATATGCAGTGTCGCTTTTCGCTGTTTAACAGTTTATTAAAATACTTCTATTTGGCATTCTCTATTTGTATCGTAACACAACTATAGCTATACACGCCCCATATCCCCATTCCTATCAGTGTATGCTTAGCTTTAATCGTTAGTTTCGCCGAAAGTCAATTTTAATTCAGTAACGAAAAAAATCATAAAAATTAAGACAATGCCTCAGAACGGGATGTACAAACCGAAGTTTAAAGCAATGCATTTATTTAGTTGAATGCCATTCTCTTTAGCTATTTAGGAATCCTAGTTTAATTTTAATGAGAAGGTAAATTTTCTGCTTTGCACACCATGGAGACTTGCGGGGGAGTGGAGTTACAGCTGCAATCTTTCTTCGCCTCGGCAAGTGGACGGCTTTACGCCCCAGAGTTTCACCCCCGGGGGAAGAGCCCACGGCTCTAACTGAATAGGAAGCTGTGAGGACCACACAGTCTTTCTGGACACTTCTGGGGGAGAAATTCCCTTCCCATGTCGGAATTGAACCCCGATTCCCCGGTCACCCAACCCGTGGCCTTGGCACTATACTGACCGAGCTATCGAAACATTTTGGCTATTTAACATAAATTTTACTACTTATTAAATTTGGGTATTAAATTTAGTAAATAATAAAATATCATTGATCCAAATTTATGTCGATGTATACCTCCATGTCGTCCCCGTCCACATTGTGTAACCACACTTTGTGTTGTCGTTTGGATTTCGGGGTACAGAGCGCGACACAGTAAGCACGAGACCAAGGCATTACGCAGGGAGAATTCCTTGCATGCTGCTAACGCATCATACATTGCTTTCGTTTTGTTTCGTACACGTTCCAAACCTGCCTGCATCCAGTCGCGCGTTGCGCACAAAATTTTTTTTTTTTTGCGTGGATTGTGACGCCGAGCATTTGACTTAGGCGTCATTAAACTAGACCAGAAAAAAAAATACAAAATAAAGAGGTTTGTAAGGTTAAATGCTAATAACCGGTAATGTTTTCTTTTTCTAAACCAACTATATATAGCCTGTCTCTATTATGACATATCACGTTTTTAATAAAAGTAGAGATTATACATTCTTGGTATGAAATGTAGCTGCGACGTACAAAACTCTGTAGTGCTTTTATTCTTAAATCACGTTCCATTTCGTGGCATTTCTGTAGGTTACGTGCTAAGTACCTCTTCAGGTCGTCGGGAACACAGAGTCACTTCCCAGAAGATTTGAGTCCTTGACACACATTAGACGACCATTCATTTTCATTGTTTGGTTGACTGCGAATATTTGTAAGGCGTTTATCGCCTTCTGCAACTCCTGCAATTCGTTTTTTTTATTTGGCGGAATCCAACTTTACGAAACGTCCGAATTATTTTTTTTCTACAACGATTTTCAATACTGAAACCTTTTTGTGAGATGTCAGGTTAAGTTAGGCCACTCTGAATGTAATGTTCCTGAGATGTGACTCAATGTAGTTGGGAAAATGCCTATCATTTTTGGAGAAACTGCGTAATCCGTCTTTAGGGTAGCGTTTCTACACGAAGATGGCAGCACCAAACCTGCTAAATTCTGGTACCTATGTATCAGACCACACCCTTGAGGTGTCACATACATTAAGACAAATGTTTCAGTATTCTTCTTTAAATTGTTTTGCTATACTTCACAAGTCAAATTACCCACCTATAAACTGTGTGTCTTCAAGTCATTTAAGGTGTGTTTGTAGATGATTGTTTTCTTTTAGTTACTTTAAGGGTTACCGTCATGTGAAGGACAGTATATAAATTAGTTTCGTTTTTCTCTTATGTATCGTAATAACTGAGCCCTTTTAACACTCTATTAAGTTATTTAAAGTTTTTTGCTCTGTCCTTTCCTTTGTCCACTTGAAATTCCAAGTTCAAAATAGGAGTGTAGCGTGGGCGGATTTCTATAAAGACTCTCGTTACATAGAGCATCTAGCGATAAAAATTGGGAACTGGAAACCGGATCGTGATTGTGAAAGATTTTCGTCTGTTACGTACATGTTCCAGTACAAAAATGTAGGTGGAATTAATGCAGATTTATTTCTTTAACTTCATTTTCTATGTTTTATATAGCCAGAGAACAGAAGACACCATGTTAACCCTACAAGGCCCAATGGTTACTGTACGTAACTTCATGTTTTAAAATTAAAAAATTCTACGTTCTGTCCGCAGATTGAGAGTATATGTTTGGTAAGGTTCTCGCAACAAAGGGATAAATTTACCATGCACAGAATTACGACTGTTTTATTATAATCTAGACGGATTTTGTTTACTGCGCGGTGGAAACCGGATCTCTCAATAAAAAAGTTAAATTCAGTCTTCAAAGTTTTAATCAGACTCTGATATGACATAGGCCTCATGGACAGTTGTCAATATTGTCAGGACCTTTCTGAGTCGCATATGTTTAAAAATGCAAGTATGTTCCAGAAATGTGCTAGATAGGTACCGATATTTCGGGGGGACCTCGTGTCTCCTTCATGGTGTAAGCGTGAGACCGTGCTTTCAGCTCGGCAAGTCAGTGACAATAACGGGGATCTCACCATCTTAGCTTTCTTTATTTGGAAGGATTCGAACCCGCAGACAAGAGACACAATAGCCTGTCCAAAGAGGAATAGTACAAGTGTGTTAGGTCTCAGATTTCATGAGAGTGAGTGTCTTATGGGAACTGATTAAGTGCCTGTAGTTAACACGTTAGGATGTGGTGCGTATCCTACCCTGAAGATGGATGCACCAAGTTCCTCTTAAACTTTGGCACCATGTCTCACAAGCTGCACGGCGTCACATCCCAACGACGCCTAATCAAACGTACAGATCAAATAGCATAAAAAATTGAATTATGAATTAGAAAGTATGTGAAGTGAACCCATTTTTAAAGTACGTGGAAGAAGCGACGAAAACCAATAAACAGCTCAGTGACAAGAGCCTGTGATCGGTACGAAATCTAACTGCTCTACCGCAGAATTCGAAACAAGAATCATAACGATCTTCGAAATTTGGCGTTTCGCTGCAACGATAATACGTCATCCCATGTTGTCAGTACTTCAAGACACGTTTATATTAAATAAAATTAGGATTATCAGATTAAATCTACACACGCACTCCACAATGCCCACTGAACACAGGGCAATGTCTATATTGCTGTGCTGCTCGGTACGATAAATAGCCTAACGAAACATGAACCTTTCCAAGCGCTTTCGACACCTGTGTCCTTCGTTTTTTAACTCAGGGTATATTTATAACGTAAATGAAGATGGAGTCGCACTTAACCCTATTTAAAAATTTATTTAATTAATATCTAGCTATTTTAGTCGTGGATAAATTTTAGGCATATGTGACTTTCTCGTCTGTACTAAAATAAATACGTATTTTGGTTTGTAACCCTGTAAAGCCCAGTGGTTACTTTATGTACCACTATGCTCAACATTTAGTAATTCTGCGTCCTGCTGACACGGTGTATTTATGTTGTGTATCGATCTCGGAACAAACAGCGATTATTTCATTATGCAGCATTAAATAATTGGTTTTTGTAACCGAGACGGAGTGTGTTGACTGCGCGATACGAGCTGAATCTTTTAATATAACTGGGGCTAATCCTAGTCCGTGAAGCGTTGCAGCTGGTTGCAATGCTCCCTTAACACTTCAATCATCATATCGAATACAAACCTTTAGAAAACCTGCATATAAAACTGCTGTTTTCTAAGGTGTAGCATGATATTTAACGACGTTCCGTCGGAACTTACTATTTACGTAACCAGGGTAGGTAGGTAAAAGATTACGTGGCGTCAGAAGATAGAGGGTAGTAACCTTCAATCACCACCATGAGAACCTCCAATCCAGTTTAATTTGCAGTCAGTTTTTTAATATAACATTAAAGTCAGTATGGAAAATTGAAGATCAAGTGACAAAACCCGCTGTCCTATTATTTATGTAACATTTCTGTCAGTTGTTTGGGCTGTGTAGAATAGAGTGTTGGGCTGAAGAGTGAGCGACCGATGATAAATATTTCGAACTAAACTGTTGTGGCTTATTATTAAGTGCTGTGGCGTCACTTAGCTGACAGAACTGAGGACGGACACGAGAAATGTCAGTGACACTCATTGTTATCCCGGCTTAGATTCGAACCCGGTACCTCCTGGACACTGGTCGGACAGGATGCCGCTTGTGCCAAGTTGCTCGTCAAATATATTCAATTGTTTTGTTGCTCTGATAACAACTGACAAATTAGTCTAGTGAAACCCAAAATTTCTCCTTTTCTTTAAGGGAAAAAATTAAATGAGGAGATCGAAATTGATTTTAACTGTATTTGCTGTGTATTTTAATAAAACATGTTACCAATTTGTAGCAGAAGTTTCCCCCATTGTGCGCGCGCACGTGTGTAATGGAATATTTTAACTGTTGGTGTATATTGCCACTTTGTTGCACTTGTTACACGCTGAAAATTCTGTGTCTGAAAATAACCAAATGCTCGGTAATATTTAAGGAGTCTTTAATTGTTCTATTTCTTTTAAAGAATTACTTACATTATCTGTAGGCAGGGATCAAAGTAAGTCTAATTTTGTTCGTATATTCTACTTAGCAAAGACAAATATGTTAAAAAAATCATGGTGGCTTTAATAACAAAATGGCGCGTGAATGTGGGTCATGTGCATGTAGCAATTTAATGTGCTGACTTCGCACTAAGCAAAAGTACTGATAACTGACTGACCGTTTCTACAAAGCAGATTCCATCTTTAAAAGCTATAACAGATACTAACCTAGTTAAGAATTAAATTTACAGAATGCGAAATTTCATTTCAACGTCCTTGCAGCCCACTATAAGATCCTGTCTTAATCCAGCTGAATTTAGTTCAACGGAGTATATTTCTTTAAGATAAACCTTTTCCTCCCAGCCAGTTCAGAACCCCTATGGTCTCCTTTCTTCAGGCCCCTATACAACTCCTTTGTACATTTCGCCCCCCCCCCCCCCCCCCCCCCCCCTCCCCCCCCCTTCTCCCTTTCTCTCCCTCCCTTCCTTTTTTCTCCTTTTCTTTTCTCCTGTTGTTTTTCTCTTTGTGTCTCTTCTTATTCTTTTTTTCTTTTTTTCTG
>Ga0123355_10015161_pt1 | contig 12099 bp, 6 predicted proteins | sample TergutEmb28metaG_3_FD_89872 | JGI IMG/M metagenome (GOLD analysis project Ga0123355, IMG submission 89872) | Embiratermes neotenicus P1 segment gut microbial communities from Petit-Saut dam, French Guiana - Emb289 P1 | ecosystem: Host-associated > Arthropoda: Insects > Digestive system > Gut ... | reverse complement strand
GCTTCCGACCACTGGTTTGCGCCTGGGCCTATCATGCTTTGCGTTATGATGTTTAGAGCGGGTGGGTTGTCGCCGTTGTATACGAATAGTCTAAACTCTGCGTTTGGCAGGCGTGCGCCGGTGTTATCTACTTTCCAGAAGTAGAACTCGTAGGGTATGTTGGGTAAACGTAACCAGCGGTGGCCTTCGTATGGGGTGTCTGCTTCGCCTACAGCTTCCGGAAGGGGTGCTGGGTTATTGTCGTGGGCTGTGATTGTCGGCCTTGGGCCTGCTTGATTGCTTACGGAGATATGCCAGAAGCCTGGTGGGGTGCGATATCCGCCTGGTGCTTGTGTTTCTATTAGTCTAAATTCTGTTGGTGTGGAGGGATTAAGCTCTAGTAAGTGATTAAAGGGCTGGCCGGGCGCGGTTGCGCTGTTTATAAACACCCTGCCGTTTACGTCACTTGCTATAAAGTTATTAGGACTTGGAGTTTGCCAGCCTGTGCCTGCTACATATGTCAGTGGATATGCCTGCACCCACTGGGTGCCGCCACCAGAGGCGGGTACTTCCCGTTGAAGTATAAATCGGCCATCATATAACGGATTAAAGCCTAGGCGGTGGGGTGGGTCGCTGACGGTTTCGCCTACCTTGAAAAATTCTAGGCATAAGCCCCATACAGCTTCGAAGAAGTAACCTGGGCTGGCTGCGACAATTGCGTTAATTTGGGCTGCGGTCATAAGCTGCGGGGTTGCGCCAGCAGCTACCGGCGTGCCGTCTGGGTTTACAGGTGTGTAAACGGGGTTGCCGCCTACTACAGTCCTTGATAGCCTGCGCCATCCGGCGAAGTAGATACCTGGGTCATTTGGCCAGGCTGGGTCTGTGGAATATGTTACTGCCGGTGTACGTTGGTCTGCGATGTTGGTGTTTAGGGTTAAACCTTCCGGCACGTTGCGGATTACATTGGTACTAACCGGTGGAGTGTCTAGTCGTCCGCGGGTATGGCCTGGCTTGAAAGTGAAGGCCGAAAGCCACATTGGGAATAGGTCTGTCTCCTGCCATACTGTCCGGTCTCCGGCAGTTGCCGGGCGAAAGTCTGGATCTCCTGGATTACCATGAGCCCCTTGGAATGGGGTATATATGCGCCTATCGTTTTCTCCTTCTGGGTCAATGGCAAACCACTGGCGGGAGTTTTGGTCGAAGTATCCCCAGCCTGGGCGATATAGCCTTTCGTGGGGCAATAATGACGCATAGTCGCCTATGAGCTCGTTACGATTGAGACTGTTGGTATGTGGAGGTGTGCCTGTAATTCTCCACTCACCACCACTACCTACCGGTGAGCTTGGAGGGCCGGTTGGATTAAATCTGACCGGGGCTTCAAAAACAGCGTAAAAGCGTCCGGAGGAGAATACAAGGGTGTCGGCGGCTATAGATGGAGGCCTTGGCAAGCCAGGAACCGGAACAGCATACCAGCCTACAAAGTTACGGCCTGGCCATGTTGGCGGTGGGCTTGGGAAGTTGGGCAGTACCTGCCCAGGTACTACCGGCCTGTACCAGTCGGCAGGTGATGGGCCTACGCCACTCATGTCTACTTCGTTGCCACCGACGCCTGGCGCAAAAACCACACCTTGCCGCCATATCGCAAAGATAACTATATTGCCTTCAATTACAGTGTCCGGTGTAACCCATGTCATATTAGGGGTACATACTCCGTCAGCATTTCTGTGCCAGCCTTGCAGTGTAAAGCCATTTTGTCTTGCAACGTTAAATAGGTTAAACCAGTCACCGTGGCTTGCGTCGGTAACCCTTGGAGGGTTTTCGATAAATGGGTCTCTTGGCCAACCGCCACGTGTGCCGGTTGCGGTTTGTGTGCCAAACCAGTTGGACTGGGTATTGCCATGGGTACCAAATACATCACTTCTAAGGGGTTGATGCATGTGACGTTGGTTGTGGTCAAGAGCCATATTAAATGTCTGACCATAGGCTATATTTGCAACCCTTGTTGTATTTGTAAAGCCGCTATTGATTAAAGAGTGGTTTGAGTTAAATGTAATCGAGCCACCCCACTGCAAATAAACGCGCAAGTAATCATTGCCGGTTGGGTTGGGTTGAATATTATTGGCTGGAAACGCGTTAAAAAAGGCTGTATTAAATCTTACAGCGTTTGTAATCTGAGTCCCATGACCAACCTGCGCGGGCTGATGAGTATTGTATGCGTTTGTTGGGCCGATTTGTACAAACCCAGTTCGTGAAAATGTAGTACGCCATGTAGTTACACTATATTTACCAGCTTGGTGTGTTGTACCATTGGCGGCAGTGCCACCACCTCTGGAGGCTTGATCCATATCGCCGGAGGTAAACCCATATGGCATTTGACGTATAATTTGTGTGCGTACCGGGGCGGAAGTGGTGCCGTCATTGCCATCCAGTATCAAGTCAAAGGCAGGTGCCCATACAGCATGAAGGTTTAATGTATCACCTGGGTTTAGGCCAAGGGTTGCGTAACTTAGCACAGTGCCTGTGTTGAATATTGGGTAAGACCCAGGGGTAGGGGTGGGGTTTGCGGCGGCGGAAATAACAGTCGGTAAGCCATTTTCGGCAAGTGCGGGGGTATTTGGGCTTAAAGACCAGCCTACAAATACATAGCCGGTACGCATTGGTGCACGCGGTAATCTATGGTCGGTGGGGTTTGCTGTATTTACAAGGCTGTAGCCGAGGTAGCGTCGTCTTTCAATAAAAGGCTCGTAGCGATCCCCATAATATATATTGGATGCTGTTACAGCACCAACAAAGTGTCTGGTGACCACGGTGCCTGGTTGCCCCGCCTCGGCAAGAGAGGGGATACTTGGCGGCATCCCAAGCCCAGGGATACCAGCAGTACCTGTTGCAAGACGATTTAGAAAATAGCGTTCGTTTGGGTTTGTGTAGCCTGCTATATTGGGGCGGCCTGTAGGCCAATAAGAATTGCCATGTACATGGTTTGTTGTAGCGGATGCAAGGGGTGCATTTAAGTGGAATCTTACATAGACATCCGTTCTTTCAAAGGGGATGTTCCTCCAGTGGGCATAAGCTGTCATATTGCCGTTGATTATTGTGTCGCCTGTGATGCGTGTTGCTCCAAGATGGACGGCAGGGTAGCAGAAGTAAGTGATACACCCCATTGTGCAAGTATCAAGATGGATATGGGAAATGGGGGCAATTGGTCTGTCCCACCAGCCGTTAAAAATGTGGTTTACTCTTGTAGGTGCGGAATATGCGGGCATACCGGCTGGGACAGGCTGGTGGATTACAGACCCAGCACCTGTGTTTTGCCGGATACGACGTCCGTTTTGGTTTATTGTTCTTTCGGCTTCCGGCAGGCTTGGCAGGATATCGCGGAAGTTTAATGTATTGCTGCTGCCTGGGTCAAAGTTAGCGGCCCCCGCGACAGAGAAAGGCTGGACACCGTGGGAGCCTCCACCGTTTAAGTGGAATGTAAGACGATACACCCATAAGCCGTATACGGTCATATCTTCGGTTACCCTACCTGTGGCTGTGCCGGCGGCAGGCCTTGCAAGGCCGGTTGGAAACCCTTGTGGGAAGGATGTTGTTGTGGTTACCTCAGCTGTTGTGTGTCCGGCATTAAAGCCTGCCGGTGCGAATCGCTCGCTTACGATGCTGCCAGGTGCGTTTTGTGTCCAACCATCCGGCGTTGTCCACCAGCCCTCCAGTGTATAGCGGGTGCGGGCAGTAGCGTTGGTACCGCTGGTTGCGGCTGGGAATGGAGTCCATGTATCCGGCATGGATACACTTGGTGCGGCGCGCGGCCATGAAGTGCCGGCATCACCGTTTGCGTCACCTATTACGCCTGCGGCAGTACCCCGTACAAGGCCGCTGTTAGTGTAGTATGGCGTGGTAAAGTTTGGGTTGCCAATTGGGGTAAGAAACCCCGGAGGCGTGATCCACCGAGGAATATGCGAGGCGTCACCGGATGGGAAGTTGGGTGTCCAGGTTTGCTGCATGTTTTGCCTGTACCATTCTTGCGGGGCTACATTGGGCGCGCCGTCAACAACGGTACCTGAAGGTAACCCGATACCGGTGGTGTTGTTGCCACCAAGGCCAGAGTCGGCAATACTTCTATTGTTTAATACCCAGCGGTATAGACGTTGGGGATTGGCGGCTGTGCCAACATTAAGCTGTGCTGTGCCGGTTACGCCTGTCTGGGTATCGTTCATATCAAACATAACAAGATGGGTATGCAAACGCCATCTTGGCGAAAACTCCATTGGTTGGGTGATTATTGTGTAGCGGTTTACAGATATCGCTGGGGCTGGTGCGGGCACCTCTATGTTTTGGTTGGGGATACGAATGTTGTACCATCCCCAGAACTGGAAACCGCCACGGTATGGTGTAACAGGGAATGTGACCGGAAGCCCAAAGGCCTCGGCCTCGTCAAAACACCATGTGTTGGGAATTATGCGGTCTACATATGCGTTGGGGTTGGATGGAAGTTGCGGAAGGGGTAATGGGAATAAATGACCATTGCCGTTAAACTCTACAACGAAGCCCCAAACGGCGTATACAGTAAGCCCACCAAGTGGGATATAGGTGTCATAGCTGAATCTATCAGCATAGGCAGTTACGGCGGGATCACGCCCATGTTGGCATATACTCCACCACATAAAGACACGCCCACCAAAGCTTGGTGGGTTTGGCCAGTTGCTGCTACTGCCCAATGTGCCGGTTCCGTCTGTTTGGCGGTAGCCTTGACCGGCCGGGGTAATGCCGCCATTGGGGTTAAATGTTACAACGCGGCCTGCGCCGAATGGCATGAAATCGATATAACTTCCATACCCTTCGATTTGGCCGGAATCTACATAGTATGAGTATAAATTTGATGGGCTGTAATAGTATCCGCCATATTCGGTATGGTAGTCTACATATTCGCCATCAAGGTCAGATTCATTTGCAGCAGGTGTCAGCACTATTATAATTGGGTTGTATTGATTGCTGTCATCTTCTTCAAGTTCATCTGTTTCATCTTGTGCGTACACACAGTAGTATGCACTGTATGCCTCGTAGCTAGGCTCGTATGACCTGTATATATCATAGGCTTCGAATTGCTGGTGGTGATGTTGGTGGTAGACCACTTTTGCTTCATAGAACGCTTCATAGAACTCATAGCCCCACCCGGCGGGTAGGGATACTACTATATCTGACGGGTTGACGTTAGCAAGGACTTTAACCCTTATGGTACCGTCATCGTTAATGGTTATTGTGGATTCAATGTCACTGGGTGTGACGTTAACATCACCACCCTCTATCGTAATATGTACCAGCCCTGCTTCGTAGCGTGTGTAATCGTTATCTGTTGCCAGGATTGCAATTGCAGTTGCAATAAATAATACGAATGCCAGCGCAAAATAACGTGCTTTGTTATCAAAGCGCGTGCTTGTTGTGGTTTCCATGTGTACACCACCCTTTCCTTATTACATATGTATTAAATTTCAATTACTATCATTTTACACAAGATTTGACAGGTTGACAATGGCTTATTAATACAGGACTATATTTGTGGAGATAATTGCATCATACCTAACACCTTTCCCAAAATGGAAAAACCCCGGTTTCTGCGGTTTTGGTCGCTTTTGACCAAATAAGAAAAACCGGGGAGGTAACGTGTTTGTCAGAAATGACACCTTTAATGGCGATATATATAATTTAACCAGGAGGCTATCGCTACTGGATGGCCTCCTGGTATCTTGCTTCTAACTCGGCAATCCTAGCGTCCTTGTCGGCAACAACACTTTGCCATTTTGCACGTTCTTTTTCGGCACCTCGCCGCTCTGCATTGCCTAAAGCCTGTGCTTCATCATGCCTAGCCTTTGACCGTGCTTTTTCAATTTGAATAAACTTATCAGAAGCCGCCACGTGGCGGTAAGCTGCAATTGCCTCACTCATGACTGGCACCCCCATTTCCTCGATTTTTGTTAACTCCTCTTCGGTTTGCGCATTAAACAATTGTAACCACAAATCTCTGCCGCTATCCGTGTTAACTAGAGGTGGAAGCTTTGGCAGTTCATAGTAATGCAAAACCATTTTATCGGTTAAAGGTTCATGAGTTGTTACTTCAAGGACTTTAAACTCGCTGTGATAATTCTTCGAATTGGGAAATTGGACATAACCCAGTATACTTATGACAATTGTACAGGGCAACTCTCTGTAGTCATCCCCTTCGTTTATCCCTGTTGAAAACTCCCTTGCCCAATAAAACAGGCTTCTCTCAGGATAATTTCCCTCATCTGCTACTTGCACCTCCAAGTCGACTTTTTGTCCATTTACTAACATGTTGATATCAAGCCTGCAAAACTTCTTGCCTAGTTCTTCGGGTGTGATATCGGGGTTGATGATAATAAACTGCTCTATACTTTCATATTTTATGCCAAGAAGTGTGGCAACGAGTCTTTTTAAAAGGTCTTGATATCTCGTAAACAGAATTTTAAACAGTGTATCTGTTTTCATCGTGTATTTTATTCTCGTCATAAGTTACCTCTTCATTGGAATATCATAGCGGATAATAGATGTCTGTTGTAACCCTAAACTTGCAAGATTTACTAGGCAAACTTCAACTCATCATCCTCTCGCGCCACTGGATACGAGTATCATTAACAAAAGGGTAGGGGGTGATATTGTTAGCGACACCCCATTCATAGGTCAAAGTGATTATATAAGCGGCCTGCATAAGATACTGGTCTTGCTGTGATTGTAAAAGGCTTTGGTCATTTCCGCGCAAAAATAGGCTTGCGATGCTTAGCCTGGTTTGCTGGTCTATACCGGTGTCATGGTAAAATTGCAGCTGCAAATCTGGCGCGGCTTTGAGTACATAGTCAACACCAAGTGCCATTTGTAGCATATGCGCGGGGATTATCTCGCCAAAGTGGGCATCCCAGAAGGCAGCCATATAGCTGTTGGCACTAAACGCCCCCCGCCAAAACGCAACAGGGTCGTTTACATGTTCGTATAGGATTCGCGCAAAGGTGGAGTCATGCCTTAGACAGCATTGCCAAACTATCCTGCGGCCTGTTAGATCTTCGGCTAAAAGCTCTGCAAGTGGGTCGTTGAGGCCGAAGATATTAGCGATTTCGTGGAAGGTGAGGTGGGCGAAAAGCATATCATGAGGGTAGGCTCTTTGTGTTTGCTCGGTTCCCATAAAGATATGCATACCATGCTCTAGGCCCATTGGCATTGCCCATATTGCGGCGGCGGGCTCGTTGCTTTGAAGCCGCCATACATGGTAGGTAATTGCGTCTGTTAGGCTGTCCCAGTATAACTCGTTGAAGGGGAAAACCGTGCGCATTGCTTCATAGGCAAAGCCTGTTTGTAGGGCTTGCCTTAAAAGTGCGTCGAACTCTTCGCACTGGGGCGAGAATGTAGGTAAACTTTGTGGTAGCCAATTGCCCCATAAATCCCAGGGGAAGGCATTGGTGGTTGCGTTAAGGGTATCGTTGTGTAGGTCTTGGATATCGTTTGCGAGATGTTGGTTGGATGGGGTGTATCTTGGGTCTGCGTTGATATACTGGGGCTGCTGCCATCTGCGTAGGAAATGGGCGTGGGGTGGGGGTTGTGGGTCATCTTGAGGGTCTGTGGGTGGTGTTTCATCGCCGGGTTGGTAGTCTAGGACACTTGTAGTGGTAATTGTGGCCGTCCTAGTAGTTCTGTCCCATGCGGGCGTTCCGCCGAGGGCTTCGGCGATTGCCCTTAGTGGCAGTAGTAGCCGGTCATTTGCCAGCATCTGGGGGACATCGGGAGTTACCCGTTCGCCGTTTACTGTGAAATAGTTGCCGTCGAAGGGGATTATTATCGTAATGCCGCTGCCTGTGATTGTGGCTGTGCGTGCTTCATTGTCTGGGGTTATTTCAAAGCCCATTAAGTCGAAAACGCCGCGGACAGGTACCAGAACGCGGCCATATGACATGATGGGGTCTTGGCCTTCGAAGTTTACTTGTTGGTTGTTTACATATACACGGATTGGGTTATCCGGGTTGGCTGTTGCGGCATACAATGTTTGGGGAGTTAGGGTGAATAGCAGTGTGAATATTGCTGCGGCTGCTATGGTTTTTATTAGGTGTCGCATTTATTAACTACCTCCTAGGCGTGGTCACTCAGAAGCAGTTCCGGCGGGAAGGCCTTTTCCGGCTCTGGTGGCGGGGCGTCTTCGAAGACGTCGGATAGGGTTATCTCGCAGTCTTCCAGCACATGCACATTGATGGTATCGGTGTCTGAGTAGTAGGTTGTTGTATATCTGCCATCTTGTAGAATATGAACGGTAACAACACGGCTTGTTGGGTCTAAAATCCAAAATTCTGTTACACCGGCCTGTTGATATAGGTTAAACTTGCGGATTTTATCTTTGCGGACGGTTGACGGGGAAATTATCTCTGCCACCATGTCCGGCGCGCCTAGGCAGTGCCTGCCGTTTAATTTGTCCTTATCGCAGACTACGAGAAGGTCGGGCTGGACTACTGTGTTATCTAGAGTTTTGTGGTTTAGGCGGACGTCGAAGGGTGTTAGGAAGACCTTGCACTTTTTGCCTCGTAAGAAATTGGCGAATTGAGTGCCTAGCTCTATTAACATAGCTTGATGGGCTTGCGAAGGTGTTTCCAATTTTACTGCGTCGCCCTCAATTAACTCGTAACGGGGGGTGTCTGGCCAAGCGGCGTAATCTTCGTATGTGAATGATTGTTTTTCGTCGTAAAGTCCTTCTGCTGGCCTGCTCATATTGGCCTCCTTGAACTCTATGAATTTATGCGTTACTTTATCGGTTTTATCAGAATTGTATAAACCTTTTTCCAAAACGACAAAAGGTTGAGCTACACGAAACCTTTGGCAAAAACGACAAAAGGTTGAGTTGCGCGAAACCTTTACCAAAAACGACAAAAGGTCATATTAGCGCGCGGCAATCATCTCCATAAGCCGGTTACTACGCTCTACAAAGCGTTTCATTTGCTCGTTTGGTAGGGGTTTATGGGATAGCATTGCAAGGTCGTATAATTGAAGGGCAATAAGTTCTGTATCCCTTTCTCTTGAGTTATCCCCTTCGGATGCCGCTTGCATATCCTTAAACATTTTTACTAGGCTGTGGTTTGAGTTTAGTACAAGTGTCAGCTCTTCTTCAAACATGCCCGGTGGCATTTGGCCGCCGCCAAACATCTTAGACATCTCTTGCATACGGCGGGATTGCTCGCTTAGTAGCATTACCGCCGATACCCCTTCGGACTTAAGGGGCTGGGTTTTTACGGTTAGTTTTTCGTTGTCGATTAGCTTGCGGAAGTAGGCCTGTAGCTTGTCCGCGGACTCTTCGGTGGTTTCGCTGTTTTCGCCGCCATCGGCTTTTAGGGCGTCTGTAAGGTCTGAGTCTATCCGGGAGAACTTTACTTCCGGTTCATATGTTTCCAGGTATGAGATAAAGGGATTATCCAGGCGGGTTGTAAGCTCTACGGCCATCAGCCCTTGCTCGTTGAACATGTTTATATACTGGCCTTGCAGCTGGGCGTCGGTTACATAGTAGACCGTCTTTCCGGTTTTTTCGTCGGCAAGCAGTTCTTCAAGGGTCATAAAGCGGCCGTCTATGGTTTTATATAGTATGCTGCCCTTTAGTTTGTCGTAGAAATCTCGCTCTTTAATGCAGCCGTACTTGATAAATGGCGAGATATCTTCCCAGTAGCCATTGTAGGTGTCCCGGTCTTTTTTAAATAGGCCGTTTAGCTTGTCCGCGACTTTGCGGGAGATATAGCCGGACATTTGTTTTACTGTGCTGTCGTTTTGAAGGAAACTGCGGGATACGTTTAGGGGCAGGTCTGGGCAGTCCATTACGCCTTTAAGAAGCAGCAGGTATTCTGGGATTACTTCCTTGATATTGTCCGCGATATAGACCTGGTTGTTGTATAGCTTTACTTGGCCTTCCATGTACTCTGGGTCATGCTTTAGGGATGGGAAGTAGAGTATGCCCTTTAAGCGGAAAGGATAGTCCATGTTTAGATGTATCCAAAATAGCGGGGGCTTGAAGTCCATAAAGACCTTTTGATAGAAGGCTTTGTACTCGTCATCTGTGCATTCCGACGCGGGCTTTAGCCATAGGGGGTGGGTGTCGTTTAGTGGCTCGGGGGCTTTGGTGTCGTCGGCGGGCTTATCGTCCTTGTCTTTTTCAGCCATATTCTCCAGATAAATAGGAACAGGCATAAAGCCGCAGTGCTTGGTGATTATGCCCTTAAGCTTAAACTCGTCTAAGAACTCTTCACCCTCTTCGCTTACATACAGGGTGATGGTGGTGCCTCGGGTAGATTTTTCGCTTGAGGACATGGAATACTCTATGCCGCCTTCACAAAGCCATCTAACAGGTGCTGCGCCCGGCCTAAAGGATAGGGTGTCTATCTGCACTTTTTGGGCTACCATAAAGGATGAGTAAAAACCCAGGCCAAAGTGGCCGATTATTTCACTGGTGTTTTCGTCTTTATATTTTTCTAAAAACGCGCTTGCGCCGGAGAAGGCTATCTGGTTGATATATTCCTTTACCTCGTCTTCGGTCATGCCTATGCCATTGTCTTCGAATATGATCTGCTTGTTTTCTTTGTCTACCCTTACGTGGATTGCGTATGGATTGCTGTCAATAGCACAGTCGGCCTCGCCCATATCGGTTAGTTTTTTTAGCTTTGTTATAGCGTCGACACCGTTACTTATAAGCTCTCTTACGAAGATGTCTTGGTCTGAGTAGAGCCATTTTTTGATGATGGGTAGTATGTTTTCGCTGTGGATTGATAGATTGCCTGTTTGCATATAATACCTCCATTAAAGTGACACGTTGCGTGCTTATATTTTCATGTGGTTTGCTATTTATTTATTCTCTGTCTGTTACGGGGATGCCATTTAGATTGAAAAAATTTCGTACCCATCCGTCCCAGTTATCATCTAGGGACTTGTCTAGGGCGAAGTTTTTTTGGGCGGTGGCTGTGGTGAAGTATACTTGGTCGTTTTCATAAGTCATGTTTAAAAAAAGGGCGGCGGCATTTGGATGTATGGTTGTGATTTCTGCGGCCTTGTATGAGAAGACTACTTTGATTTGCTTGGGTTTTGCGCCAGTTTTTATTATCGAGAATATCAATGGGCGTAGGGCTTCCCATGATATGTAGCCTTGGTGTTGGGGTTTTGATTCGGATAATGCTTCTGATAATACTCCGGGGCTTTGTTGGGATGGTTGATTGGCTTCGGGATGTATGTTTGCGGCTTCCATTGTTGCCCCAGCTATGGCTTGACTTGGTGGCTCAATAGCGCCGTTTATGGAAATGCGGGTGGTTATTGTCATCTCTACTGCCCTGGTTTCGAAATTGTCCATTATTTCTTCCCTTAGTATGCGGTTCATGAAGGGTTTTACTGTGGAGGGCTCCATTTCTACTGCTATCATCTTTTGTCCCTTTCTTTGCATCTTTGTGACTTTCCCATGTGACTTTCCTTTGTTACTTTCCTTTGTGACTTTTTTGGGCAAGTAAGTAGATGCGACTATATCATGCACAATTTTATCCAAGCCTCATATTATACAACTAGAGGTGTACAATCCCTTGAAATTGGAGGACATAGCTTCCATTAGGGGTTGACACGATTTTCGTATAAGGAGGTATACCATGGGAGACCATATTAAACACCTAGTTGAAAGCATGTTTAGGTATGTTGGCCAAACCGTTACAATTTTCACCACAAGCGGTGGCCTTTCTGGCAACGGCTTTACTGGCGTACTATTGTCCGCAGATTGTCACTGTGTAAGGCTTCTTGCTGACATCGGCGCACCCCCGGCTTGCCCGGTTGGCAGCGCATGTACCGATATCATGACCCCACACGGCATTGATAACGATTGTGGCGGTTTCTGGGGCAACCCGCTTGGCGCGGTTTGCGTAATCCCTAGAACTGCCAACATATGCGCACAGCTTGACCCCGTATATTTCTACGATTTTTGCTAACCCCAAGTCAACGGATGTATACACCGATATCCAGATAAAATTGTACTATACGCTTTAAGATTGGACAAGCCATATTAACCAATAGTTTGCAGAATTGAAAAAGGGGCTTGCGCCCCTTTTCGCTTGTACTTTG
>Ga0123355_10015160_pt1 | contig 12099 bp, 9 predicted proteins | sample TergutEmb28metaG_3_FD_89872 | JGI IMG/M metagenome (GOLD analysis project Ga0123355, IMG submission 89872) | Embiratermes neotenicus P1 segment gut microbial communities from Petit-Saut dam, French Guiana - Emb289 P1 | ecosystem: Host-associated > Arthropoda: Insects > Digestive system > Gut ... | reverse complement strand
GGGTAAAGGCGGCCGGTGCGTAAGGCTGACAACCTTACCACCATCCTGTGCCATTGTCACGAAATCTGGGAACCTTAACTTCCTGGAACCCTCTGGGCCACTCCAGGCCTGTAATGGGACTGCGTTACCTTTACGTGTGACCACTGGTATTTATTTACAGCTATTATTGAAAGAATTGTCAATGCTCTTCATGTGGAAGTATAGCACCTTAAATGGTGAGAAGTACTTTGAATTCAGTAATTCATTGATTAATATAATGCCATAATTTTTGTATTTGTCACACTGTCTGTAAATTAACCCATACTGCAGAGGTGGCTGTTGACCCACATTTTTCATCTCAAATTGTGCAACATATTTGGAAAAAATTCAGCAACGCTGTAATTTGTCAGGTAATATAATGGTGGCTCATATGGGTTCAGTATGGGAGTGAAGATAACATACTTAGTATAGTGACTAAGCCAGGGCTTGGACGGTCTGGGGTTGGCATCCCAGTGGAGGCAAGATGTTTTTCTTTTCTTCACGACATCCATACCGGCCCTGGGGCCCACCCAGCCTTCTATTCGAAGGGTACCGGGGTTCTCTTCTGGGGGTAAAGCGACCAAGTCGTGGAGTTGACAACTCACATCAATCTAGTGCTGAAGTTAAGAATGAGTGGAGATGTACCTCTGCTCCCTACGTGCCTTCATGGAGTGGACAGGGACAGCTTTACCTTTTACTTCATCTCCTCTGTATAGACTTTACTTTTATTAAAGATCTAATCAGAGTTATCTCTCACCATTACCAAACTCGTTCATGTTCGTGATTTTGATTTGTGTTCGTGCTAGTTAGTCATTATACAAGCAGTGAGTTGAATTGCGGGAACGGCAGGTAGGTAAAGTTGCGTCGTGGACACTATCAGAACCAGTTTCCCTGAAGGTCAGCAAAAATAAATGAAGATGATAAATATCCTCAGGTTACTGTTGCTGCTGTGGACACCCGGTGCTTGGACAGCCGCGGGTACTGGCTGGTTGGTTACTGGATCTGAAGTCTGCCTGAATGCAACAGGGGCGGACCGGCTAAAAAGCTTTACACTAAATCGGGGAAGAAGAAGAAGAAGAAGAAGAAGAAGAAGAAGAAGAAGAACTGTCATTAACAGAGTTACTTGGGCTTGTTTTGCAAGGGTTAATTTGTACAGTCGACATAAAATGATACCGTAGAGAAAGATAAAAACGTGTGCAAGATAGTCGGGCCCGTGGCCCCGGGAATTTTTGCCGGCTTCACCCAACTCTTGCGGAAGGTGTAAGAACGTGTATTTTCACGTAACCCTGCTTGCCCGGCACGCTGTGATGACGCCCGCTAACCCTCGCGATGCGCAAGGAGTCACTTTATACTTTCCAAATGCGAGCTGGCATTCCGCACATTCCTTTATATTTATTGACTGCACACAAATTATTTGTTTCGCAGTATCACAGTAAGACACTGACAAATTCAAAGTAACGCTTCCTTCTGTCTGCTTTAACTGAGAGCAGTCGCTACGGCACTCGGTTGTGGGCTGGAGGATGGCTGTTCGGTTCCCAGCGGAGGAACAGATTTTCCTTCTCCAATAGGGTTCACACTAACTCAGATACCCATCCAGTCGCCAGAGTGGTGGGTGTTTTGGATCTTGCTCCGAGGATATTGTGGCTACAGCGTGAAGCTGACTAACTATTGTTGAAGTTACGAATGCGTGGAGCTATACCTTCACTCCGCCATTCTTTTTCGGGGCATGGTGCTTAATTAAGCACAGGGATAAGTTTATGTTACTTTTCTTTGTGTTCTGTTGAATATAGGTCTGTATTTCAGAATGCTCGGAATAAAATTTATTTAGCCTGTCAAGTTCTGTAGACTATTTTCTCTTTACTTATTCTTTTGTACGACGGACCATTCTCGATGTAAGTTTTATGCATAGCAGATATCGTATTTTAGGGCCATCTGAAACGCATACAAGACACTCAGTTGAATGACTACAAAATCCCCCCAGCAGAACACAGATGTTCTAAACTACCAACCAGCTCACTAACAACTAATAACACCCAATATCTAACGTGTCAGATAAATGCATTGCATTTAAGCTCCATGTATAAAGTTTAAAAACACGTGACTAAACCTTAGAATGAAAGACGGAGCCTCACCAAGCACAGGACAGCTGATTTTCTTCCACGACCACGCACGAATAGTTGTTACAACTGTACTGTACATAATAATCACGCTAATCCGGAATAAACATAAGAGTTGATACAAAGTTTCGTCAAAATCCATGGCATAGTTTCGGATATTGAACCTGCGGACGGGAGGACGGACGTGACAACGTCCTTAATGCTGTCCGTAACGTCAGTTGCGTGTTCGGTGTCCATTGCATTCCCATGTCATAAGCTAAATAATGGTGCCATTCAACCGTCAGGCCGGACTGCGCCTGACAAGACCACAGCCTCTTCCTTTCTGCGGGCGGAAGGACGAAAATACTGATCTTTGGGAAAGACGGCCTGTTTGGATGTGGGTGACATGAGCTTTCCAAAGCTCAGCTTTTCCCCCTTCCATGTTTGCATTACCGGCATCACTGTAAAGAATAATTTCACGTTTTGTTTGGTCCATACGTTATGGCTAGCTTGCTCGCTTGCTTGTACTGTACCGTGCAAAAGTGCATGGAATGGACAACTTCAAAACTACGACCGTGTTTCAAGATATATATATATATATATATATATATATATATATATCTTCCCCTTCCCAGAATGACGGGCAAAGGTTTCGAGAATGTGAGGTCTGGTTGGTCCAGCAGCTGACAAGAGAAATACAAAGTTTCAATACGACGGAACGCTCGGCAATAACACTGGGATTCCCTGCAAATGTGGATTCATATCACAGCACGACATACTGCTTAAAGTTAGAACGCAGTCAGTATCTTTAATAATACCACGAGTATGTGAGGCACTAATCGACGCTCTAGATGCTTGCTTAAAAGTATGTATTCTAAATAAAAAAAATTAAATAATTTATTATGTTTAGGTGTAAATGCCGATATTATTCAACATTTACATGAAAGAAATAATACTAAAATTGCAACATACTCTCGAAGAAGGTATTACGTTATCAACCACTACAAAAATAAGCACTCTTCTTTTACAGACGATCAAGTCCATTATAATATTATAAAGAAAAATAACCCGATGTGAATATTCCATTAAGGAAGATTCGTGCTTTGTCTTTTTGCCGTCCACAGAGCGCTGAGAGAGTCTCCGGGTGGTGAAATTTCGAACAAAACAGGAAACCTTTTGATCTTTACCGACTGGCGAAGGGACTGGATAGAGTTGCAGGATACATTAATGTTTGCCAAGTTCAGATTACAAAGTTGCAGAGATATTTCATAAATGTTGCAGAATTGTTGAAGATTTTGCCACTTTAGTGTGGGACCGGCCTAATAAAGTGCCTGAAGCCTTATCGCTATGGGTGAGGTAGAGTACCACAACTCATCATACCTTGCTGCAATCCATGAACAACTGGGTGCTGCTGTTTACCAAGTGTCTAGTCATAAGCAAACGCAGGGTAATAAAGCACTCATTCCAGCTTATTAGACGCTACATACTAACAGCCTCCACTCTAGAAGGAACGTCGTCTACTGTCCGTGCATCACTGCATACAAATACATAACAATGTAATAATGCACTCGATTTCGTATGTCGGAAGTTGGCAGACACTGACTGAACCAATCTATGAACTTGGTCGTTGTATGTGTATGATTACGTATGATAACAGCTGGCTCATGTAGACTGCGTTGCGACAGGGTCTAGATGTCAGCAATAGTTTTAGATGCATTAGACCAATATTTCCTCTCAGTATGGTGATAAGCCTAGATACTCAGAGATTGACTCTGCAGAGACAGGCATGTTTCACTTCGTCAACACGTCCAGATCTGTGCAGCCTGCTGAGCCTATCTGGGAAATTTTCTGCTAGAACAAAGAGGCCAAGATGGGAAATTCTCCATCTTGTGCAGCCGCAAAGAATTTTTGGAATATAACCAACACTCCCTCATGCCTAAGTGTTTCCGCATAGAGAAGACTCTGGGCATGTGTACACTAAATCCGTAACTGCATACTGCATCCATTTCAGGCAACGACAATTTATAAAAATGGGTTGAAAGTCTAAAAATTGAATATTTCCAGATCACGTGTTGGCATTAATGTATTCTGTAATGACAACACTTCTATTTCTGAATGCACGTGGGCGAACACTTTAAAGAGGAGGTCAGACCGTCATCATCGGGTCGACACAGCTTTTTATCCAGATCGCTCGATGTAATTTCGCTATCCGACGCGATGGTGCGCTGCATACAACTCCCCAAATAAAACACCTGCGCAATTTGGCTACGAAAGCTGTTCATTGCTGTCGGCCTGCGGTCATTTTATACAGGGCTAGCCCACCATTCAATGGTGGTGTCAACTGTGGCAGTGAATGAGAATGTGGCTTAGATAACGCGTCGAAGGTGGTGTCTAATCACTATCTGGAGCTTTTCTGATAAATCGGTTGTTTGTCGTGTCATAGTTTTTTGTAACACTTTTTCCTGTTGCCTATTATGTACTTCCACCCCGATGATAAGAAGTATGATTACCGTGAGTAGGAAGTTCTAAGAAAACATACGGCAGTTTTTTTCTTCTTGATACTGCCTACTGCTTGCTACTCTCAACCGAAAAATACGGATTGATCAGCAGTCTGAAACGCCATGAACGCTGCTTGTGTTACACTAAAACCACGCCAAGAAAGAACCGTTTAAAAACGACAGCATGACTACAAGACCATGTGTCTACTGGAAAAACGGCTCTGCCTGGCAACACCTTTCAACCGTTTGAAGCCAAGCGGTTTCTGTTATGTTCCACCAGGTTTAACTGTAAAAGGTCCTACGTTCTGCCTACACAGTGCATTTGTGTTATTTGTATGTACCTCAGAACAAACAGCGATTATTTTCCTACGCAGTATTAAATGACTACTTTTCATAACCGAGACACAAAGCGTTTATTGTATTTAAACATAGTTCAGGTATTCTGGATCTTTAAAGTCAGTTTCATTCCGCCGATGCTCCATACTCATCTTCATCGATATGCTGCTTTTAGCAGAAGGACAAGCGGGCGAAGCCTGGGATCCTCCCAAAAAGCTGATCTGTAGCAGTGATTTCAGAACTGGACATTTTCTGACGTTTCCACTGGGCGACAGATTGTCACCGTCAGCCAAGCGGAGACAGGCCAATCGGAGCAGCTTACTACGCGCTTGACCACAAGGCTTCCATACCCAAAAACAGGATCTTCCTCAATTTTTAAAATGTTTACAGCGGTGCTGATGAACATACAAGTCTCCGGAGATGCCGAGTGTTTGGTTGTGAAGCTGGAGATACTACGCTCCTCCGAAACGTCGGTAAGTCTTCCTCAGTCAACACCCAGAAGACTCGAGTCTTGTGCAGCATCTGCATGCCAGTTCTGGCCCCGCTCAGCCCCGTGCGCATTGGGTGACCGAGGTCTCTTTCCACAGCAGTGCACGGGAGGAAGACTTCTGGAGGGTGCAGCTGACCAGTAATTTCTACCAACAGAGCGATCGCTTCCTGTCCTGAGCCAAGGGCGCACGACCTTTCCGTTTGGTCTGTTAAATGATCTGAGTGGCAGCCAACAGAAGTTCGCGCTGTGTAACGCAAGTCTGAGTGGTTGGAAGGCTCCGTGGGGACCTTTGTTCAGTGTTGTAGTGCCTTAACTAACAAAGAATTTTTGTGTATTACACATACAGTCGAACACAACTATATTTCACCTCGTAGAACAGTAGGTATACAACTACATGTTTCGGTCCTATATGTTGGCCATCTTCAGGTTGTGATTTAACTTACAGAGCAGCTATACAAGATGTGTGAGGTGTACTTTTAGGGTATTGGGGGTTGGGTGGGGGGAACGAGATCTTGTGAAATATGGTTGTGTTCGACTGTATGTGTAATACACAAAAATTCTTTGTTATTGAACCAACACAACGGGGATTACGCACCTCAAAATTGTAGTGTGTTGCTTGGGCATAGAGGATGTGCACAGGAAAATCAGAAACATGCCTGTTGTCTTGTTCCTTTCTGTACAATGTACTGCACAACAAATATTTCTTCTCCGTATTTCATTAATTTTACCGGAAAATTTCAGGCTTCCGCCGCGAAGTAGAAGAGTACTGCGCTCTTCTGGGCTGTTACTCAGCGAATGGTGGTAATTTCTTGCCGACATGCGAGGATAAAATTATTGCTAATAAGATCGAACCGACAGGTTGTCCCGAAACGTCGGTAAGAAATACAACAACTCACTGCGTAATAATCCAGAAGATCCCAGTTCTCATGTCTCCGTACTGTACAGTTACCTTTGGTCTCGCATTCTGTCAATATCTCTGAGAAACACAGTTCCACTGAACACACTCTGCAGGACGGTTGATTGATTCGTGAGTCACCTAGCGACGCTGTTGAATTGCACAAGACATACATGGGGTGTGGTGGGAAAACAGTCATGGTTAGCGATTATGTATGGGCTTGGAAGGAGTTGGCCACAAATCTGTTTGAAAGTACTGCCCCGACATTTGCTTGGAGGAACAGAAGAAAACCACGAACATTTAATGCGAGGTAGCCGGTGATGCGGTCAAGTTTCGAACTGATTTGTCCCCAAATATAAGCGTACAGTGATACTGTTGCTTCATCTTGCTCGGTTCTGTGTATCCACTCTTTTCCTTAAGGTCATTCAGTAGTTGCTTACGTCTTCTTCCTGTCACTTCTATCCTTCCCTCTATCTTTCGTTCAATAACGTGTTTTAGAAGGCAGTTCTTGCACAGGATGTGACCAATCCAGTCAGCATTTCTTCTGTTTATTGTACGTAGAACATTCCTCTTCGCCCGTCTCTTTGTAACACTCCATTTCTCATACGATCAACCGAACTATTTTTCTCCACCCTTCTCCGGCACATTTCAAAACCTTAAAGATATAGTGTCCAACCTTCAGTACCATACAAAGCTGTAGCTCTTTACAAGCTTCTTCCTTAAATTTACATCGAATTTGCTGGTGAAAAGAGTCTTCTTTGTGTTGAATCCTGCTTTTGCCATGTAAATCCTGGATTTAATTTCACATATACATCTTGCACCACTTGTTATCATGCTAGCCAGATAGTTAAATTATTCCACATTCTCTGGTTCTTTTCGATCTATCGTAATATATATTGTCTCCAACCACATGGAAAGGAAATTAATTAAGTATAGAGGTACGACGAAAATAAATCAACTAGGGATATGTAATTAGAACCCCTATGTGAGCGTCCACATAGTCGCGAAAAGCGCCTGTAATATTGCTGAGGTCCGTTTCCGTCCGTCTGCCCACATATATCAGCGCACCTTCCACGGGACGGATTTCCGTGAAATTTGATATTGGGGACTTTCAAAAATGTCAGTCATTTAAAATGAAAACCTAAGTATATTGTGTTGCGGCCGACATCATTAAATCGCCCTACTTGCGCACGCTTCCAGTGAAATGGTACTGTACCAGGCTGTTCCGAGAGAGACCAGGTATAAACATCACGCGAACGCGCAACTTTGTTAATTACCTTTCTTTTCATATAATAGATAAAGCACTGTGATCTGTTAGTTTTTTTTTTTTATTTGAATATGTGTACCACTGAGTAAATGACATTGCTAGTTGAGTAGCTGGCAGTATTTACTCTTAGATGGCCAGAAAAAGAAACTGCTTGTATGCAGCTCAAATATTCCTTTCTCTGTTTAAGAAAAATCTTGAGTCGGGCCCTGCCACCATCTAGTTGAATTCATCCACACTTTCGCACTCCGCTCCTCTGTGTTCCATTTCAGTATTACCCTATCGCCTAATTCATGGGCCTCACAAGAAGTCTTTTGGCTTGGGGTTTTTCTTGCAAAATTGTATATACACTCTTCACATCCTCATGCTAACACGCAAACTACTACACCATTATGTAGGTCTACATTTCCTAATAAATACCTAAACAATTTCTCTTAACCCTTCTCCCATCCGCCCGATGGGTTCAGAAATCACATTTTAGAAATTTCACATTCACGATCTTTGGCATTTTTTTTAATATCGATACGTTTATAACAAGTCATTAAATTCATCTTCTTATTTTCGACTTACACAGCATTCCGCCTAGCATGTTAATGAAATTCTAATATTGATTTTTCTACATCTGCGTCTACATAAACTGCTTCACGCACGCCTTGTACGATAAAACATCAATCGATAGGTCTTGTAAATAATTTTAATGGGCTGAATCATTTAAAATGCAGTGCATTGACCTTAGGCCGGTTTAGACTCGTCCTTGCAGCTGCACGAACAAGAGTGAACATACCTAAATAACGGTTTCTAGAAACTTTGTTTTCTACCCATGCTGTACCGTACAGCTGTTCTCCATTTGACCAAGAACTGCCACCAGGCAAATCGTTCCGCTAACACGCGCTAGCAGCAGGAGCATAAATACTTTTATTTGTGTCGTAACCTACAGCAGGCATCTAATTTAATACACTTACGTTTGAGTTAACCATAGGTAATGTAGCTTGAACTGAGAAACATTTGTCTATACTTGTATTTGTGGTAACATTTGCTTATTGCTAGGCGTTAATGTTGAGGTTGGCGACACTACCTTGGCGCGTTTCGTAGCGGATCGATTTCACCAATGGCGAGAAATGTTTTCTTGTGACGTCATATCCTGGTGACTTGTCGACTGCTTCCATGTTGTCTGCTAGGACGCAGCGTCCGACATTAGTAACGATGCGTCTGAACGCATTTAATGCATGCACAGTAGCAGTTAGTGTTTACGTGTGTAATGTGCGATTAGATGTGACTTAAGCCTCTATTTTTCTCTGTTTTACGTACTGCATGACCAATTATCGATTTATGTATAACTAAAAAGGCGGCCGGTAATGTGTATTTGGCAAAGTGATGCATTAAATGTAGTGGTAAGGCTGTGTGTATTCGTTAATCGTATCAGTATATATCCTGTTTGAAATTGCTAAGGTTTATTCATGAAAATACGTGTACGTTATATTTTTCGAGAGAATGTTTTTTGCATGAGTGACTTTGCCACTCCTGCGACTCCTAGCGGTCGTAGTAAGGACTAGTTTACCAGTGTCGTTGTGTTGTGTGCGGAAACACAAGTGGTGGCAAGGGAGTGTGAGGCAATGAATACAATGTTCAATAATGGTTAATAGAACACGGAAATTGTTTTGAGTGAGAAGTTCCTGTTCACAATGGAGTTTGACGGAAGCTTGAAACAATGGGCGAAGGATAAACCTTTGAGCATTTTACAACTTGATCCTGCTGACAGAGCTGTACTTCGAATTGCCGGTAAGTTAAACCATATCAGCTTTAAGTGTGGGTAACGGAAGTGAGTTTTTTTTATGGATGCGTTTGTGTTTATGACACTTGGCTTCGGTCAATATTTAACGTAGCGTCGGTAATTTGATCACCTAATAAGGAAGAGAAGAATTTGTTTCGATCAATAATCAGAAGTACTGCGTAGGCTCACGGCCACATGTGCTGGTACTGCATTGACCGCAACAGCATAAAGTGATAAATGTGTCTTCGTGCACGCTCGGAAGGCGTATAGGGAGAGTAGAGGTATAACTCCACTCATTCTTAAGCTCTGCATTGGATGGAGGTTAGTGGTCAAATTTACTCCCGGAGAAAAGAACGCCAGTACTTATTGACGCATTGACATAAAGCCAGTTTGGACAAATTTGAGAGGGGAAACATCTCTGACCTTCGCTGGGAATCGAATCCCGGAATGTCCAAACCGTAACTCTATAACTCAACTATCCCTGGTCGTAGGTAAGCACATAAATTTCTAAACCTTAAAGGAATACTGGCGTTCAGCATTCCATGTTAAAATTGCTAATTTATTGCCTAGAGAAGACCGAAATTGATTTAAACTATCGACCGTGTATTAACGGGACAATCCTGGTGATTCGGTGTTACGTCATTAAGGACCAGCGACAGTGTAAACAATTGGCACCGTTGGTGGATAATTCGCTAGGAAGCGTGTTGCTTTTATGCAGCCGCACCGTGAACGACACTCATACCAGTACTTTGGGGAGTGCAGTTTCTGGAAAGAACAGCAGAGTGCAAATGAGTATTATCGTAGGGAAGGAGAAACTGGATATTTAGTAACATGTTCAGTTTCTATGTGTTAAATGAGGGATGGTTACAAAGTCGTGGGAGTAACAAATCGAATGGTTCAATGCTAACATACGTGAAGTGCAGTTCAAGGACATGCTCATCTTCAGGAAAATTCGTGAATGAGATGCAATAGTGCAGAAGTATTCTTGCCCAGAACGGTTGCAAGCTCCCCTTACTGTGAATATCATGCTGTGTCAGTGCCAGAACTTGACAGACAGGGATACACAAATCCCGCGCACTGTGTCGCATGTGTTACTAAATTTTGTACACTGGCGCCTAATATTTTCAGCACAATTGTGACAGTTTTTCTCATGCGTACAAAAATTTATGCCAGGTCACGTGCACCGAGCAGAAAGCACCAGATAACGGTGAGGTTTGCGGGTCGCTCCAGAACTGTGGGTCCTCAATACGGACTTTGCTTCTTGTGACCTAGCTGGAACCAAGAATTTGGTGGTAGCTTCTAGATGTTTAGAAAATTTGTGGACCCCTGAGACAGACCATGAGAATGCTATCTGTGGATCAGTTTGTAATGTTGTACAGTTCACCAGTTGTGGGATAAAAAAAAAAAACACTTTGTGTTTGGTTATAGTGTTGTTTTTCTGCAACCGTTGAAAACGACCGTAGTTGGAATCGTGGTACGGGAGCAATGCTCAGCAGTTCTGGGTCTTACCCAGCTTCTTAACCAGTGGGTATTGGGATTGTTTTCGTGAGATAAAACGCCGGGACCTGAAACTGATTACATCACCATATGGTGCGAGCTCTAGAATGCGTGGAGTTTTACATCCGCAGTCCTCCGCGCCTACAGGGCTTGCTGCATAGACCAAGATGAAACTCTACATTAATCCAACCGTTGAGAAAATTCTATTATCCCATCCGTGACAGTTTTCGAGGGTAAGTTTAATTCGAACATCGGACGGCCTGCGGTCCGTATCGGCGAGCCAGACTTGAATTTGTGTGTAGCCCCTTTAATCATTAAAAAAAAAAAAATCGGTTGGTATTTTCGTGTGACAGGTTAAGATAACATTATTACGTACACAGTGCGTTACAGTGGTTAGCCACTCTTTGATCGATATTATTACACGTGTATACTGCATGGTAAAATGCCATGAATATTCAATAAGAACAGGACAAGTCATGGACTGTGCTGGTGCCAGTTTGACCAGCTCAGCTTCGTCCTTTGTCGCGTCATCACTCCCGTTATTGATTGGAAGTTAAAAGTAATTCTGTACTGTACGCACAGTTCAATAAGTTCCCATATTTACGTGTTGCATATTCACTTCAGAGTGTTGTATGGCGGTGCATATGCTTAGCCAAGGTCCAGAAGCTATAGAAATTTCTTCCTTGCATTATAAACATCATAAAGCCTTTTTATTACTCACCTCATTCTGTTAGTTTGTGTATCGAATGGAATGTGCTTGCTGCCGCTAATGCAGAGCGACTCGGTTTCACGACTGTTGATAGCAAGTGATGCTTATAAAATTTAGGGCTGGTTTATTAAAGCACACCTCTTGACTGTCTAAATTGTGTGTTATCGAATGTTATGATGTGATGTGAATGATTAATTGGGAGGGATATGGAACGAAGGGAGCTTGCTGAAACTAAAGGTACTAATTCCGGATTTGGTTGGAGGAACTAAAGAAAAACCACGATAAGGTGCTGAGAAAATTTGTAGAAGTTCTACGTATTTGAGCGTCATTTAAAGTAATGGGTCGAAACAAACGAAAATTAAATTCGACTGACACAAGTTTAGCTTATTTTTCTTCTTTAGCACCACAGCCCTGGAGTTTGATTTCCCCCCCTTTTTTGGGGGGGGGGGGGGGTGTTTTCACCTTTTTTTTTTTTTCTATATAAAAGCCCAGTTTTTCCTCTTCCCCTTTTTTGGTTTCCCTTTT
>Ga0123355_10015158_pt1 | contig 12100 bp, 6 predicted proteins | sample TergutEmb28metaG_3_FD_89872 | JGI IMG/M metagenome (GOLD analysis project Ga0123355, IMG submission 89872) | Embiratermes neotenicus P1 segment gut microbial communities from Petit-Saut dam, French Guiana - Emb289 P1 | ecosystem: Host-associated > Arthropoda: Insects > Digestive system > Gut ... | reverse complement strand
TAACTAACTAACTAACTAACTAACTAACTAACTAACTAACTAACTAACTAACTAACTGACTAACTGACTAACTAACTGACTGACTGACTGACTGACTGACTGACTGATTGACTGACTGACTGACTGACTGACTGACTGACCGACCGACCGACTGACTGACTGACTGGCTGGCTGACTGACTGGCTGACTAACTAACTGACTGACTGACTGACTGGCTGACTGATTGACTGACTGACTGACTAACTAACTGACTGACTGACTGACTAACTAACTAACCAACCAACCAACTAACTAATTAACCAACTAACCAACTAAATAACTAACTAAATATCTATAAGCCAACCAACTACCTCATGCTCATTAGCAGTTAAAAGTTCCCCAAGTACTAAAGAAGTCCACTGTAGTTTGTAAAACTCCAAGGTTTATTACAGCTATTAAAAGAAATTGTAGGCTGTAATTGTGGGGGTGGGCAATGTGTAGTTGTAGGTTATATTTGTGGGTGATGATACTGTGTAATTGTAGCATGTAACGGTGTGTGGTGTTGGCACTGTGTAGTTGTAGGCTGTAACGGTGTGTGGTGAAGACACTGTGTAGTTGTGGGCTGTATTTTTGGGTGATGATACTGTGTAGTAGTGTACTGTATTTGTGGGTGTTGGAACTGTGTATTTGTAGGCTGTTATGGTGTGTGATGATGGCACTGTGTAGTTGTAGGCTGTAATGGTGTGTGGTGATGGCACTGTGTAGTTGCAGGCTGTATTTGTGGGTGATGATACTGTGTAATTGTAGGCTGTATTTGTGGGTGTTGGAACTGTGTATTTGTAGGCTGTATTTGTGGGTGATAATACTGTGTAGTTGTAGGCTGTATTTGTGGGTGATGGAAATGTGAAGTTTGTAGGCTGTATTTGTGGGTGTTGATACTGTGCAGTTGTAGGCTGTATTTGTGGGTGATGATACTGTGTAGTTGTGTACTGTATATTTGTGGGTGTTGGAACTGTGTAGTTGTAGGCTGTAATGGTGTGTGGTGATGGTACTGTGTAGTTGTAGGTTGTATTTATGGGTGAAGTTACTGTGTAGTTGTAGGCTGTATTTGTGGGTGTTGGAACTGTGTAGTTGTAGGCTGTATTTGTGAGTGATGATACTGTGTAGTTGTAGGCTGTATTTGTGGGTGTTGGAACTGTGTAGTTGTAGGCTGTATTTTTGGGTGATGATACTGTGTAGTTGTGGGCTGTGTTTGTGGGTGTTGGAACTGTGTAGTTGTAGGCTGTATTTGTGTGTGATGATACTGTGTAGTTGTAAGCTGTATTTGTGGGTGATGTTACTGTGTAGTTGTAGGCTGTATTTGTGGGTGATGATATTGTGTAGTTGCATACTGTATTTGTGGGTGTTGGAACTGTGTAGTTGTAGGCTGTAATGGTGTGTGATGATGGCACTGTGAGTCTTAGGCTGTTGTTTCAACATATCTAATATCACTACTGTTCCCATTTTGTTTTCCAAACCACATTATTTTTCCTATGAACGGTATGTTGTTTCTTGCGGTAGAGTAACATTCCAAGAACAAAAAGCAGCCCTGTGTGCTTGAAACTGAAAATTTTTTTCACTGTCAATTTCTTCTATTGCTGTACTGCTGCGGTCTGTGTTCATGTAATGTCTGTTTGTATTATAGAACATTGTATATGAAGGGTCATATTCAGCTCATTTTCTGCAATATTTGAATAAAGCAGCTATATGGTAAGTTTCGTTGTAAATGTTCAATTTCATATGAATTCAGGAAACAACTAAGCCCCAATTGCGAACGATTGCCTCGAGTACAATTTATACAACTAGGCAGTCAAGTGTCACCACAGTCGCCTGCACAACTTGCGTCCATCCCTGCTAGGATACTAAAATTACATAACATTTTACATTTTATTACATTATATCGTTTTAACCAATAGTAAATAATTTTTTAAAAGACATAAAGTCCAATGCAAACCATGAGATCCCATCGGTATAGCGAACGAATGTATTTTAATTAACGCCATCTCTTTGTAAGCCTGATGATGGCCGAACAAGGCCGAAACATGTCGCTTAATTAACCAGTTGTAGATTTGCAACTGTTATTTGTATGTTGTGTAAAGACAGCTCATTTCATTAAATTTGTTACATGTACACAATGGGGTGGAAACAATAAAATTGAAATGTAATATTTTACTTATAACTGAATAATGCATTTGGAGTAAATTGCGGAGTGTTTTTGCTTATCAAGCCACAATTCACAACACATGTTCAAAATGTCCTCCACCAGAATCAATGCACACAAGAACACGTCCGATCATGGATTGTCGCACCTTTTCGAAGTCCCTGGGCGGTTGCGAATGGCATGACAGGCAAAACAGATTTGGTGAAGTGTCTCTTCATTTTGCTTTAGAGCTGAATGCACTAGGGTTTTTAAATGTCCCAACACTTAAAAATCTAAAGGACTGAGAGAAACACGTTTTTAGGTTGTGCCGTGAAAACTTTGCAAACATATATTGATAATGAACTTATTTTCTTGTGTTGTGGGGAAATTACTCCTGAATTTGTCCAAGGATTTTAGATGTGTCTTGTAGATCCGTGAGACAAAGAATACATGGGATTATGATGTGTTTGCCAAATCTGTAACATCTTTGATAAATGTGTGGATTTATTTAGACAAAATTCAATTCATTACACAAAAATGCACTTAGTTAAATACAATAAGACATAAATCACAAAGAACAATTCATGAGAAGCACCAGCTCCTACATGTTTCGCCATCTTCAGGGAATATACGAACGCAAAGCAAAATGCACGGAATGAAATAAATAAAATTATTTGTACCAATCCGTACGCTCGGACCAATAGCAACTCGGACTTCTCAGTAAGTATAACGAGTGGCAATGAGTTGAAGGACTGCAGGTAATTCTTAATAAGATCTATGTTCTTTGTCATTTACCGCTGTATCTAGAAAAGTCCGAACGCCCCAACAAATATTCTTTAAAATGGGCTGTGTGCTGGGAGGTGAAAAGTGTTAAGAGTGCCTTGTACTATACGTATGATCTCTGTTTGTGTCGTCATGACATGACGCATAGTTAATCATGCAATGTACGTACAAATGTAACAATGAGGCGCGTTCTTGCAACCATTGTTGCAGTGGAAAAGCAATAAGTACTGGTGAGTGAATGAGTGAGTGAGTGACTGAGTGAGTGACTGAGTGTGTGTGTGTGTGTGTGTGGTGTGTGTATGTGTGGTGTGTGTGTGTGGTGTGTGTGTATGTGTGCGTGTGTGGTTTGTGTGTGTATGTGTGTGTGTTGTGTGTGTGTGTGAATGTGTGTGTGTTTAGCCTTAGTTATCCAGCATTCAATGCGCATGCGCAGTATTGTCAACTGAGCCTATCCGCCCAACGATATTTTCCACATTACCTCGAAAAGGGCATGATATTTAAAAAAAAAAGTTACCAAACAAAAGTATGTGTTAATTTCCTAGACAACTTTTGTCCGAAATATTTCTCATTCTAAGAATAACTGAGCAAGATATGATCAATAAATGTAGATTAGTCTTCATGAAAAGTATCCGTTATTATTGTCTGATTTTAACGAAACTTGAATTTTCTCAACAGCTTTTCGAAAAAACTCAAATATCAAATTTAATGAAAATCCGTCCAATGGGAGCCGAGTTGTTCCTTGCGAACAGACGGACAGTCGTACGTAGAGAGGGAGGGACGGATGGGCAGACATATTGAAGCTGATAGTCACTCTTAGCAACCTGGTGAACGCTCCTGAAAACGTAGGAAGGATTCAACTCAAAGAGACCAGGCGTAGGTGGGAAGGTAATATTAAAAATTAATCTTAAGGAAGTTGTGGCTTTGTGGCCATGATTTAAAGTTGTCACAGGAGAGGTTCGATTGGCTGGGCTTTTGTGAACACGGTAATTATACTTCTGGCTTTGTAAAAGGAGGGGACGTTTCTTTGCTAAACAAGTCTGCGTTCTATGGGGAGGTTTCTGCTCCATGGGATATTTTACTATTTACATATCCTACCTAAATTTCTTTATGAGGCGATCAATAATAAGGGAGTAGGTAGGACAGGACAAGGAATACGTCGACATTCTCCAGCATCCGTATCTGACTCCTTCCTCAAACAGCTGTTTCTCCAACGTACCGTCTGCTGCCTGCCAAATTCCAAAACACGTAAATTAGACATATACGTTTTCTGCCTGTATGTTCTGCTGTGGTTTATGTAAAGTCTCTACATTTCTTAAAAATACTAGTTCAGGAATTTCCTGAAAAGCCTGTTGATTCTATAAAGTTAACCAATAGTCTTTTTAAGGTAAGAAATGCGGTAATATAAGATTTTACGGTGGTTTTATGAACTTACAGCAGCAATTCTTGTAACTGTTGATGTATTAATTATTCAAATGAAATATTTATTATTTAGAAGTGCAAGTTTTCCACTTATTTTCCACTTATTTGTCTTTCATAATACCTGTATGTGTATAAACATCCTTTGTGTCTTTCGCTTCCCGTCAAGAACAATTTGCCGTCATATTCCCTCAGAGATACCTTGCCATCCGACGTCCTCCCAGGTTCAGATATTGTTACAGCCAATACTGAGATAGTTTCAGGTGAAAAGTTGTGCCAGTTTTCCAGTTTCAATTCAGAAGTTTTAATATTGGCCACCTTGCATTATATGTGCCACAGATAAGAACTTCTATCGATAACCTTGAGCACAGTCCAAAAATTATGAAGTCTTGCAAGGTCTTGCAGTGTTGTAACGGAAAACTGATTATTGGTACATTAGCTTTATCTTTACTGGCACTGCAAGGATTTAGTATTTTTCGATTCAGGAATTCTACTTGTAGTAAACATGGTGGCTTGTGTGGACAGCACATCTATCCTTCCATGTGTGTCCTAGTATCAGCGACCAAACCGTCTGTCAAATTATCATGCAACTGGATGTAGCAGTCCCTTAAAATAGACCTTGAAGCTAATAAGAATTTCGTGAAAATCGCCAGTGTGACAGTCATATTTTACTTAAAGGCAACATGTACTTGTAACGTAATTTCCATATTTCTTAAAAGATTTGGATTACATTCCGTTCACAAAACTCCATGTGACGCCATTCAACAAAACTGAATGTGTTGAAATTGTTTACAGTGAAAGCCACACTTAATTGAAAGGCGAAACTAAAATTTTGTTGTTATCTTCTATATTTCTATATTTTTTGTGTGTAAAATTTGGTATAGAAGAGATCCACAGATATTGGTTGCGTTATTATAGGTTGGGTCGAACTCGACACAATGAGAGACACACTTCATTTAGGGGCGTAAATTAATTTATGTCCATATTTTCCACATATGTTGACAGTTTGGTTAAAATGCGGTATATGAGATCTAAACGTAATGTTGTTGTGAATTTTTGAATTTTGTTAAAATCGACGAAGTGAAGGCCATAATCTTGGTTCAGGCATAAATGCAATTATATATACGCTCATGACATTTGCAATATCAAGAACGTTTAGCGTAACTTTGTGTTTCGTCGCGGTGTACCGAGTTCCAAAAATTGATAACTCACAACATGATTCTCTTTTTAATTAATTAGGTCACGCAATTATCTTTTATTCTGATACCGGTGGACTTGCGGTCTAAGCCGTCGGTCTGCGGCCGCTTGATTGCCGGCATCGTGGATTCAAATACAGGTGAGAGCATAGATGTCTGTCTCTTGTGCTCGTTGTGTGTTGTGCAGGTACCGGCCTATGCGACGGGCTGATCACTCGTTCAGAGGAGTCCTACCAATTATGTGTGCCCAATTGTGTGTGATCTGTAACCTCAAAACTAGGCGGCCTATACCCTATTGGTCTATAGCGCCAAAAATTTATAACTGGATGTACCCGAATATAAAAAAAAAACACATTTTGCAGAAAACTCTGGAAGTCACACAAGGGAATCATTCAATATAATCACTACCAAACTCTGCTATACTTTTAACATCACACATAATACGGGAAGTACTGCAGGCTGAAAATTGAACTCTGAACGGTGGTGATCACCGTTGGTTCAGGATAAGTACCGGAAGAGAAAGGTCTGTGACAAGAGACAACATAATGATAGTAATAATAATACTAATATTAATAATAATAATGATAATAAGGCAATTTCCCCTACCGATGCCATGGAGGCAAATAGGGAAGGTAGTCATAGCCCCACTCATTCTTAACTTTAGCACAACATAGAGGAGTTGTTAGCTTCACGCCCCGGCCGTTTAATCTCCAAGCAATAACTCCGATATCCATTCAATAGGACGTGTGTGGGCCCCAGAGTCGGTCTGGACATGCTGGAAAAGAGAAAATATTTCCCGTCCAAAACCCTAGCCGTCCAGTCCGCAGTCGAGTAGCTACACCGTCTACACTACCCTGGGCTGCAACAACAATAATAGCAATTGGTGGAGAATTGATAACTTGATGGGTCAACGAACCTTGCGGTCACCTTTAAAGACAGCTTCTCCAACGGAGTTAGTAAAGTAGAGGGAGTAGCAGACGTGGGCGCTGCAACAGAAGAAGATAGTTAAGCAGATTTGGGCATGTACAGAATGGACAGCAGGTACTGACGTAGGGTGGCACTGGGTTTTCCTTCTGGGCTGCTGATGTCTTTCTACAGCACATCACATCAACATTACAGTATCCCACAGAACAGACACACATAAAGATAATCTGATTATTATTTGGAAATGACCCTTTGGGATGCTGTCCAAGAAATCTAGAATTCTGACTAACGGTTATATTCATCCTTTACGTGTACTCAATACACTGAGATTTGCGAGGTGTGAGGTTCTCACAGAGCTGATACTGAAGACTTTAGTTTTCTGTGATGTGACTCTCTGTTGTTGAGTACGTTGTTACCGACGTTTCGAAATTCCAAGGACTGTTCCAACCTTAAGATGAAGGCAAAACGATTTTTCGAAACTCAGTACCTAAAGACACAGCATAACATACCAGAAGACTTTCTTTTATACTGCCATTAAGTGGCGTGCTCTAGTGAACACGGTAACGAATCTTCGGGTTCCATAACATGCCGGGAATTGTTGGACAAACGGAGGAGCTATCAGTTTCTCAAGAAGGACTTTGCTCCATTGAGTTAATTTATGCTACAATTTAAACTAATTAATTTACACCCACTAGTAAATTGACCAAAGAGCCGTTTATTTAATGATTCTTAAACAGTAAGTTATATGTATTTTGTTTCTTCAAATGATTTGACTATCTGTGAATTTGAAATCGGTGGATACACATAAACACACAAGAACTGAAAGGAAGGGACTGAGGAAAGTATGGGGAGTTCCGTGAAAATGGCCGGCCTCCAGACTGGATCCTCTCACAAACACAAAACATCATTACCAACTGTTCGACCACGCTGTTCTTTAGAAATTAATTAGTCAATTTTTTTAAATTATAAATTCTGTATTTCGTGTGTCCTCTGGGTTTTGGCACCTTGGTGGTGTTGTTATTCTTATTTTGGTGCAGTCTTTACTCTGGTCTTTGTTACTTGTATACATGTTGGGCTCTTTGTATGTAAGAGGACTGTTTTAATTTGTACTGCTCCTGTAACATGGTGAGTGCAGGAAAGATATGCAGGATGGGATGGGTAAGATACGTAGTGCAGCTGTAGAAACAGCAGGGCATAGAAGTTTGGTTGGAAAACTGTATGAGAGGAGAAAATGTTCAAGACAGTGTGGATGGAAGGGCAGAATTAATATAAGTTATTGAGAAATTAGCTGTTTAAAATGTGAATTAGATAGAATTGGCTGAACAGAATGCAGTTGTGGACTTGGTGATGAGTCCTTGGATTTTGCGATGGTGAATATCTTGGTCAGTTTGAGGGATAATGCTACTGGAATGACTCATTTAATCAGATATGTGGTTAATTTACAGTTGTTTCGTGAGTGGGGCACGTGGTGGTACAGTTGGTTGGGGCACTGCACTACAAGCCAGAAGGTTGTGTGTTCGATTCCTGATGGCATTGGAAATTTTTCATTGACATAATCCTTGTGGCCGCACTTTGGCCCAAGGGTCAAGTCAGCCTCTAACAGAAATGAGTATGGGAAAAGTGGTGGTGGGTAAAGGCAGCTGGTGCATAGGGCTAACATCTTCACCACCTTCACATGCCGATTGTTTCAAAATCTCGGAGCTTGAAACTCCTGGAATCCTCTAGGCCTATAATAGGCCTGTACATGGGTTGCTTTACCTGTACCTTTACCTTGTTTTGTGACTAGGTATAATAAAAATGAATGATACACAGAACTCAAAAAGTTTGAACTAGCAGTGAACTGATGATATTGAAAGTATTTCCCCTTTCTTTATCTTTAGGAAATAGATTTAAATACAAGTTATGTTTTGTGATGGCCTGAATTTTTCTGACTTTGCGTGGACATTTAAATGGCTACAAAGTGAACACATGGAGACCAACATATGGCATGCCAAACCATTCAGTTCGTGTTAGAGACCAGCATATGGTCTATTGATTGGTCCATCTGCTTTGGGTATAAATTGTAAGTAATTGGAAGATTGATGAAACATTCAAACTGATGTACAGGTACACTACGTATCAAAAATGACATCAAGCATGTTTGGTATAGAGGCTAGAATGCTAGAAGTGTATGTAAATTCAAGCCTATATGATGCACATTGTATAAATGTAGGATGTCTGTCACAACAAATTAAAAGGACTCAGTTATCTTTGTACCAAATCCTTCATTACGATTTAAGTTACAAGATGTTATTAGTACATACCCCTAATAATGGGTCCCCAAATTTCCATTGCTCCAGAAGCAAAATCTGGCACAGTTACTTGGTCATTCTGGGGAAGCTTTTATTCTATACCAGTGTAATATTCAAAGTACTCCACTAGTTTTAGCCCAACATCCTGACTGTATTCTGTTTTATTAATAACATTTGGACAAACCCATGCTGTGGATTTGTGTTTGTTGTTGCTGTCTGTGATATTGAAGTCTGACGCTATAAATGACATGAGGTATTTTGACATCTCTTGTGTTTCTTCAATTTGCATTTTGTCCATCCATTTTCACTGCATTACTTACTTACTTACTCCATGGTGCAGAGTCCTTTGTGAGAAGCTAACTGGTTTGCAGCTAGTCAAGAAATTCCCCGCATTTCACGGAACCCGAAGGTTAATTACCGCACTCGCAAGTGTCCGCCACCTGTCCCTATCCTGGGCCAGCCAAATACAGTCCATATACCCACATCCCACCTCCTGGAGATCCATCCTAATATTATCCACCCATCTACTCCTAGGTCTCCCCTGTGATCTCCTTCCCTCTGGTTTCACCACCAAGATCCTATACAACCCCTCTCCTCACCCATAAGCGCCACATGCCCAGCCCATCTCATTTTTCTCGATTTTATCACCTGCACAATATTGGGTGAAGTGTACAGATCATTTAACTCCTCGTTATGCAATCTCCTCCATTCCCCAATTACCTCATCCCTCCTCAGTCCAAATATTCTCCTCAACACCATATTCTCAAACACCCTCAGCTTCCTTTCCTCCCTCAAATTCAGCGACCAAGTTTCACACGCATACAAAACAACAGGCAAAATTAGAGTTCTATATATCTTAATCTTTAAATTTTTGATAGCAACCTGGAAGACAAATGATTCTGCACCAAATGATAGCAAGCATTTCCTGACCCCAATCTGCTCTTAATTTCTTCCAGAATAGAATTTTGATTTGTTAAAGTTATTCCTAAATATTTAAACACTTCCACCCTTTTGAAAGTACTATTATCAATCCTCACACTTTGAATTCATCCTGCATTCTGATCTCATGACATGACCATGTACTTAGTTTTATCAGCATTTACTTCCAGTCCATTCTCCCTAGTAGCAGCTACTAAAGCTTCTGCATTTTCCTTTAGAGTATTTATGCTTCCTCCCAGTATATTAACATCATCGACATAAGCCAGAAGCTGTTGTATGCCGTTTAGTTTCAAGCCATCCTGATTTACCTGAACCCTTCTAATGGCGTACTCTAAAGTAAAGTTAAAAACATTGGTGATAGAGTGTCTCCTTGTTTCAAACCATTCCAAACAGGGAACCTGTAAGAAACGTTCTTGCCTACCAGGACTCTGCTATATGTTTCAGTCAGACTCCTTTTTGTTACCAGTTTCCTACGGAAACCAACTCAATGAGAATCTTATATAAGACCTCCCTCCCAACTGAATCATAAGTTTTCTTGAAGTATATAAAGGGCGGATGAACTTCTTCATTGTATTCCCATTTTTTCTCAAGTATTTGGTGAATGCAAAATATATGGTCAAGAGTCAACTTGTTGCATTGAAAGCCAACTTGATATTCCCCGAAAATTTCCTTCGTTTATGGAATTAACCTTGAGAGGAAGATGTTGGATAAAATTTTGCAAGTGGTTTTCAGAATTGTTATGCCCCTATAGTTATTACAATCTGTTTTAACCCCCTTCTTTTGCATAGGTATTATGATTGATTCCTTCCACTCTTCAGGCAGTTTCTCCTTTTTCCAAATAGAAGTAATAAGTTTATGAATCTCCAAGCTAATTGTTCTACCCCCTGCTTTAATCAGTTCTGCCAGTATTTGATCAATACCTGGCGATTTGTGACTTTTTAGCTTGTCGATAGCCAGCTCAAAATCAGAGGCACTTGGCTCAGGTATTAGTGGTTATGCTGTGTGTATACCATGATACATATGTGCATGAGAAATGTTAAAATGCACAACTACACAATTTTGGTGTACATGGAGGCCAAAATTGTGCAGGACAGACACGACAGTAACTTCTTGCAGTATAATTAACAAAAACACTAAGAAACATGTATTTGTATCATAAAATGTTTTGAAGTCACATGCCATATTCACCCCGTCAAAATCTTCCATTTTGAGCAAAATACTTGTACAGAATATCTTTATGGGTAATTATAAGTTGACCCTATATTTTTTGGATGCTAAATTAGTCAAAAATTCTTGTCTTATGTTCAGCTACATCTGGGAAACGTGTAAATAAGCTACAGCATAGTTGTGCTGTCCTGAATTGTTTCCAGTACAGTGAAATGATGCTAGAAATAGTCTTATGAAAATGTTGATTACTACCTTGTTTCATTGCCAAAGGTGTATGAGCTCCAGTAATATCCACTAATATTTTCCGAAAGAGTTACTATGAAAGTAATACTTATGTTGTATTCTGTGTCTGCTTTAAAGTTTGATGGACAGTTTATTATGAGTAAATGTTTTTCGTGGTCAGTTATTGCTTCACTTATGTTCGCTTCTGTATATGGCCCTAAACCTGTAATAAGGTTGATGTTCTGTTTGTTAGTATGTAGAATGATTTCACTTGTATCTTCTAATACTTTTACATTGATTTTCACATCATCATCAAATTTAAAACTTTGAAATTAAGGTTTCAGGTACACATATTATGATAGAGGTCTGAAATTTTTTGGTGGTCAATAGCTGGTGTCAGCAGCTGTGACCTATATGTTTTCAAGTCTGCTGTGTGGCCTCATAGCTGCAATTGTTGTTACAATTAACAACAATAAACACATTATGTCCTTCCTGGTTCTCAAGTCTGTAACAAGACAATGAATGTTGTTAAAGAAAAATACAAGAACCAACCATCACAACTCGGCTTTGACAATTATGTGATATCAGAATACACTACATGTTTTTGGCTGACAAGGCCATCATCATGTAGTTATATTTACAAAAAACATTGAATAAACTACATTCTACCAATAAAATCCATGAATAAGCCAGAGATCTTACTCTTTTACAGAAATGTCTGAAGCTCAAAAGTGTTTTAATGGTTTTACTTAAATTCTTGTTGGAACATGATGTAACTTACTGTTAAAACGTAAACAGTTACTGTAATGTTACAACTATTTTGGAAACTCCCCAACGCCAAGTTGTTTTACATGGAGAGTGCCTCCAAGCTAAATGATGTGTGGATGGCCTACTGATAAATAAGCATATTATCAGAGATTTGTATTTTACATGTAATTGGTGTCAGAGAACATTGTTATCTTTTACTGTAATGTTATTGTGTTTGTTCCAGAAACTTCATCCAC
>Ga0123355_10015156_pt1 | contig 12100 bp, 6 predicted proteins | sample TergutEmb28metaG_3_FD_89872 | JGI IMG/M metagenome (GOLD analysis project Ga0123355, IMG submission 89872) | Embiratermes neotenicus P1 segment gut microbial communities from Petit-Saut dam, French Guiana - Emb289 P1 | ecosystem: Host-associated > Arthropoda: Insects > Digestive system > Gut ... | reverse complement strand
GTGGTAATTCAACAGAATAGTCACAAGCTCCTGATGATGGATATATTAATGTCCGAAACATGTTGAGCACATAAGAAGTGAAATAAAATAGCAAGTTACATTAAGTTGGTCTTTTATTCTTCAGGTAAACCCATGTAGTTCAATGTAAGTGTACATGTCCAATAATTCCAGAGTTCTAGAACGTCAGTCCTCAGGGTAGAATTTTCTCGGCATATTTTGTGCAAGTTACATATTTTGATTCATCTTATTAACCATTCTGCATCTTAACATTCGCAGCATCAACATAACACATTATGTAGTTCAATTGCATTACTCAACAAACCAGCCTATGCATATATTAAACTAACAAATTTTTCCTAGTGCAGTAATAACTTTCAACAATGCACCTTTAACACCACACGATTTATACGTTAGTTATACGTAGACATATGTGAAGTCGAGATGCCTTACTTTTTGTAGTGATTGGGAGAGCGAATGGAAACTGACGAATCGACATTAGATATATTAAAGGAGAAAGCGACTTCTCTGCTCTCGACATTACCGTGACCCGTCCTTGGTTCCAAACAGCTTCCTATTTCACGAGCACCGAGAGCGTTTTCCCAGGAGATAAAGCGGCTGGGGCGTACAACTTAGCACTGAGCTTAATATAGAGTCGAGGTTAAGGATGGGTGAAATGTAACTTCACTCTCTCATATTCCTTAGTGGCTTGGTGCTTCATTAACTGCAGTGACAACTTTGCTTTAATGTTGGCTATTAAAATAAATTTACTACATTTTTTTGGTTCCTGCACATATATGCGACACATTTCAGTGCCGTCTTCTGTAACTGTGTCGTATAAAGTAAGACAATAAAATGTTAGTGTGATGAAACACAAAACTTTTCTCCTTTAAATAAATATAGTTCTTAAGTATGTAACAAAAAGAGTAGTGGAGAGATTTAAGTATAACCACGGCTTAGACTGGAAAAAAAGGCTGAAAATTTGGTAAATTATATAAATAAGGATGGTTGATTATCGGCAGAGGATGCGAAGTTAGACGTCATTCATACGCAGAATGTAAAGTTGATGTTAAAGATTAAGTTTTCCATTCAGGAACTGGTAATACTTTAATCTGGCAAGACTCATCATTACTGAAGACGACAAAGTTTCACTCCGTGTTTCGCTGTGCGTTTCGCTTCTGAACGAGGAAGTTTGTGAAAAGAATGTAAAGTATACGTGAACAAATATTTCTTTTGTATTAAACGCTAAGATCGTGTTTGCTTTTCCCATAAGAGGAAGTCACAGCGGAAGGCAAATTAATCAAATCGAACTGGGTGTTCGTAACGAGCACGCAGTAAAACTTTCTCGCTAGGACATGCTTAAGAAACGTTCGGACAGGGCTGCAGTTAAAAAAAAAAAAAAACAAAAGTCCAGAAAAGAGCAGAGAAGTTTCTAGACTATACACTACGGAAAAGTCCTGTCTCGCGGGTATTGACCTGTTTTTGAAATCCACGTTGCGGGTTATAAAACTGAAGATTGTATGAACAGCATAAAGCTCTCAATGGAAGTGAGCGAATGAAAGTTTAACATGTACTCTCGCTCGACCTCCTTCTAGAAACTTCGAGTGTCTCAACTCTTTATCGGATATGACGCAACTTTGGAACACTTCTTTGTTTCCTCTCCCGTGGGAGTAATTAATTTGTTATGAAGCCTAAGGTCTAGGAATTCGCCTTTCAATTAAATGACCATGTGTTGAGTATGTACACTTCATGCACATCAACATAACAACAAAGAATATTAATAATATTTCATCTAAAAATTAATTAGCTTATTAATTCTTTTACAAATTAGTCAGAGGTTTTATTTAAAACCTCTCACTTTCAAGACTTGTTTGTCGTCCACTGCTTGACAATACGAAAACTAAACACGCGCTTTGAGAAGTGGGTCAAATTGCTTCAGTAGGTAAAAACATGGGGAAAAACTGCTTATTTTGGTCTTTTACAGCACACTTCAGCTACTGGATATTTTTGTAAGCTCATCTTTCACACTGTAACACATCTAAGTTCAAGTTTCTTTATTGTAAATGTTTTGAAATATTAATGGGAAAGTAATTAAAGTTTTACATAAAGTTACAAGAATGTCATATTTGACGTTCAGGTGACCCGTTATCGTGATAAATTCTTATAATAAAAACGACTAGATGCACTAATTTCTCAAATCTAGTTTTGGAATAAAACTGTACATGTTTCAGACAGTTCCTCTGTCCATTATCAGGAGTTTTTCACTGTACACACAGCAATGGTATCTGTCATACAAGTTTGCTGACAGCTTGCGAGCAGCAAACCTGTATGACATACACCATTACTGTGTATACAGTGAAAAACTCCTGATGATGGACAGAGGAACTCTCCGAAATATGTAGAGTTTTATTACAAACATAAATTTGAGAAATTAGTGCATCCAGTTGGTTTTATTATAAGAAGAACATCATATTTTTCAAAGGATTTCAAACTCTCACGTATGTACACATTATATATACAGGTATAGTCTCGATTTTAACATCACAACCCGTCGGCTTGTGTAGGAATTTCGTGCTCCGGACAGTGTAAGTTTTCCCAGCATTAATTTGATGTGCACCATATTTGATGTATTTGGATCTAGTTGCGAATTCGAAAGATTATATTACTACTGCCATGAATAAAAACATGTGTGACTCTTCTGGGTTCAGTTTCAGTGGCGGATTTCACTTTAAGCTAATGAAGATTAAGCTTTAGGGCCTCTCACTTGCATGGCCCCCTTCCAAGGCCCTGGGAGGGGCCCTAATAATACGCTAGAAGTTATGTCAAATTTTACAATTCATATACGAAAGAAACTTGACAGAGGTTTTCCCACATTTGACAACAAACCTAAAAATGTACGTGACGTTACCAATAGCAAGTTGTGAAGCTGAAGAAAACTTTTCTACGCTGTCAATAATTAAGAACGAAATTCGAAGAACCGCGCTCTTTCTATACAAAATGATACTGCAAACATCGTTATCTTATGAATAGGCGATCAAGGAGTATGCAGACAAAAAAAGTAGGAAAAAGATATTATACAGTTGTGTAGGCAGTTCGTTTATAAACATGTTTGTTATTTTTCTGACTTTTGTGATTTTTGTGGTATTTGTCAGCTTTTTTTTAAATTTATAATTTGTCGTAATTTCTTTTCTCATTCTAAATAAATATTCACTTTCGTATCGAATTTTGGTATTATTTTTTCTTAAAGCGGGCCCCAAAACTTGTATACACCTCAGTCCCCACAAAACTTGGATCCGTCCCTGGTCAGTGTCAAAGGCGGAAATTATAATTAGGAAAAATAAAAATAATTTGTGGTCTTATAGGAATTTAATTTCATGATTATTTAACTGTTTAATTTCTTCAATTACAGTGAAACGTTTTATTTCCTATTTAAAGAACACATTTCTGGACAATTAAAACTTTAAATGGGAATGTTTGATGTAAAAGCTATTCGAGCTTCAACTAGTGCGTATAACAATTAAAAGTTTAAATGAGATAACTTTTATCGATCCTTATTATGTCACAGGTCTGTCAGAAAAATAAGTGTACTGGTACTAGTTAAAATGACATTTTGTTGTCCAGAAATATGTGATAAATTGCAATTTTAGCTTGTAAAAAAATCACGGTCTGGCGCGAACTATTTCTAAATTCAGAGCTCAGTTTTTTCTGCATACCCCTGTTTTGCACTGCCTCTCCGGTCTTCCGAATAATATGCCTTACGGAGACTCTATTATTTTTCCTGTATTGTCCTCAATTTCTCATCCGTTATCAGCAACTTTACCCTTTTGCGCTCGTGTCTGTACTGCTACTGGCCTGGCAGAACACACATTGTTGTGAGCCACATTAAAATAAAGCTTACGAAACTATAAATTTAGCAGTGACTTGAGTGGTTGTAAAATTCGTCTTCTCGGTCTGAGCTAAAAGCATGTAGCATACATATTTTGAGAGAGAACAGAGTTTTGAGGACGCTTTTACATAATAGAGAAGAAGTAATACCGCTTCGGGAATAGTAATTACATCATAGGATTGAAATTTTCGCTCTAATAGTGTCAGAATTTTATATTCAGGCAGACATAGATTTTCGGAATTTTAGTAAGACCGGCGAAATTAGAAACAACTATAAAATCTCTGGTTGGAAGTTGTCAATGATGAGGTGCGATGAAGTACCTAGGTACGGAAGGATAATATTAAGGTTGATCTTGGGCTAATAATGTATATACTTGTCAGCTAGATTGTACAGGCTCGGTAGGATCGGTCGATCGGCTTTTGTGAAAACGTTGATGAAATTTAGTGTTCAAGGGGTGGTTGTTTCTTGATGTTCAGTAACTGTGGACGTGAAGAACTCAAGATGATCCCGGTGGTGAGATGGAAGTGTGTTTGAGGAACGTTCCTTGCAAAGTTGCAGTGAAGGGGACGACAGTTTTGACCTGATGTCTGCAAAGGGTGACATCATCATCAGCAACAAATCATTATTTTTAATGGTTTCTTTACAAAAACACTCACCTCTCTTAAATTCAGGTCTCCCACATTTGACCCCGCGGTTTACTAGACCTGTATACTGTGCTATATAGAGACAGATTTTCCTAGTTCGTCTACCAGCAATGCAGTACCGGATGCTGCCTGTTACTTTCCTGTCATGGATAAACCTCGGTATCTCTCAGACTCCAGCACGGTAGATTCGCCTATTAAAGGCTGCTGCTACATGGAGCTTGTCACTGTATCTAGCCTTTATGTCTGCAAGAATTTCCGTTGTTTGCGTATCAAAAATATGTTTGTCAATTTGTAACCAATAATACCTTCTCAATGACTGCATGTTATGGAATTGTTACAAATGTCTTGGGTTCGTACTCCAGGAACTATGTTCATGAGATATCGATATATCAACATTAAGAGACCAGGATCGGATAAAATTGGCGCCTGTCTTGTATGTTGCTTACGACATCGGCTGTCATTACTTGAACTTTCTAGCAGTGTTTTGTTTTTCTCCTGACACATCAGTGTCTAACATTTCAAATAAGCTACGATCGCTATCATCCAGATCCTCTCCATCTATTCATTTACCATGTATTCTGACATCAAACCTAATACAGTATGAGATGCTGACAACATCCTATAATGAACCACACGATGAAGCATATACTTTGAGAGTTTCTTGTAATTTATCTTAAAATCTTACAACAGAACTGACAACGCTGTGCCGTATTTCCTTGTTTATTCATTCATGCATTCTTCTTTTTCTTACAACAGGGCCGTAGCCTCTTCCAAAGCGAATTCACAGAATGAGTGCGATCTGGTGCTGTCCCTTTCAGTTTCCAGTATCCTTGCATTTCCTTAAGGTCATAAATTAGCTGCTTACATCTCCTTCCTCGTTTTACCCTTACTCCTTCCTTCTTTCTTTCTTTCAATTTCGTGTTTTAGAAAACAGTCCCTACGCAAAATGTGACAAATCCAGTTAGCATTTATTGTGAATGTATAAAATATTAAATACAAATTTGGAAACATTTACTGAAATTACGTAATAGCTGTCCTTTTTCAGATAAAATCGTCGTATAATATTAGACCTAGTGTATTCCTTGTTTCTGTATTTACGTAGCCGCAGGATAGCTGCCATTTAGGTAAATTCTTAGTCTGTAACACATAAATTTTTTTGTGAATACTGTGTTAAGTAGACCGCAAGTAACAATGTTTGGAATCTGTGGGCTTGTGACAGGGTAAAATGTGTGAAATACTTTCATGCGTAATGGCCACACATCTAGAATCCTGCATTGAAAATATTTTTGTTTCATCCGGATTGGCTGAAAATGTGACTGTGTTACGTTCTGTCTTTTTAATGGCATTACATCGGTATAAAATCAATTATTGTTATTAGTCAGAAAACCTGAAGGGAAGGAACGAGTGAACGGACCCACGTTTAGGTGGGTATATAATGCTAAATTATGTGGTTGTTAAATATTCTTAGGGTTTGAGAATGTGTACTGAAGTCATGTGGCTTTTAACACCGTCCATTTGCAGGTTATTGTGAACGTGGTAATGAATTACTACTACTACTACTACTATTACTACTACTACTACTATTACTACTACTACTACTACTACTACTACTACTACTACTACTGCTGCTACTACTACTACTACTACTACTACTACTACTAATCGTATTTGGTTACTCCCTGGTGATGGGCCCTAAAGGGTAGAAATATTTACGAGATATTAATAATGTGTAGTAGTTGGACTTAGATTTAAGGAAGACACAGTGAAATGTTACATTTGGACCGTAGCTTTAAATGTGCTGAAACTTGGGCTCTTCGGAAAATAGATCATAAATAACCGGAAAGTTTTGAAATGAGCTGGAGATGGATGGAGAAGATCAACTGGACCGACCGTCTGAAAAATTATGTATTACGTACAGTGAAGGACGAGAAGAGTATCCTACATGCAATAAGTAGGAAACGGACTTAGTGGATTTGTTACGTCTTGCGTAGGAACAGCCTTGTAAAAGGAGATATTAGGGGAAAGACAGAGGAAACGATAGAAGTGAGAGGAATAAGAGGAAGGAGACGTATGGTGGTGCTGGATGAACGTAAGGACAAGAGATGTTAATGGAAATTGGAGAGGAAGCACTAGATCTCTCTCTCTCTCTCTCTCTCTCTCTCTGTATAACTCGATTTAGAAGAGGCTCTAGACCTGTCTTAAGACAGCTACAGTGAAAATGAGTAATAATACACGTAACTGAGTACAGGTATATTTTATTGGGACTTTATCAATAGGCGTCTAATGCACGGAATTTGTAGAAAATCTTAAGACTGAAATGAAAGTCTGAATTCCAGCAAAGGTTGGTGAATAAATCTTCTGCTATTTATTTATTTATTTATTTATATACTTATTTATTTATGATTTGCTTAATAAGAGTATTTTTAGCAGTGTCTCGGAATGCAAATAGTCGAATTGTAAGGCGGTAAGTGAAAAATGAATTGTAAAGTACTCATAAAGAAGTGGCCGTAGCTTAGATAGTAGAACCTGTCGACACGTTTCTGGTGGAACTAAGAAATATAACAAGGAACGGTGAGAATGATGGGGAAATTTCTGGTAGCTGAGCTATCAATAAAATTTAAAGGTGACCGTGCTCCGTAGGTTTATAAGTACAAAAATCTATTTTGACTAAAAATGTAAGAAAGTGTGACCTTACCCTTCCTTCCTGCAATCTTGTGAATGAATATATGGTATTAATAATACAGACAATATAGGTGAAATGTAGCGTAACGAGGCATCTTCACGTAATGTTTATACCTCCTTGGCTATATTAACATCCTGGTACCGTTTCCCTCTAAGTGAGAGCTTTCAGGGCGGTTTAAAATCACTGGCAACAATAAAAGGTACTTAGGTCTTCGTGCAAAGTTCCCGATACTTTAACTGATTTAAAAAAAATTGTATTCTCTTGAGAGAATTTTTGTAAAATTCCCAATATAAAATTTCACCTCACTCTGTCTGCAGTACGTGCATTCATGGAGTACATTGAACACATAAGAAATCAGATCTCGGCTCCATAAAAAACCGAAGAAAAATCTGTTATTACAAGGGCTGTGGGATACAATATTTATTGCTTTAAATGTATTACTTGTATCATAATTTTAGTACAATTTTGATAACTTTTAATTAATTGCGGAATGATGACATTTGTGTACATTCACAATTTACGGCTGAAAAGTTACATAACTTTCTGAATATGCCCTCACGTACTCTAGCTCTCTGAAGATGGCTGCGGTACATGGCCGAAACATGTAGGAGTAGCAAACCTCTGTTTTGTATAGTTGGTTGGAACTGAATTTGTGTATATCCATTTCGATATTGATAACAATTGTGAACGGAATTTGGTTCATTAGTTGAATTCACTTTGGATGATTCATCCAAGATTATTTTTCCGGATGGACGATGTAAACTGAACTTTAAGTATGAAATTTAATTTCTTTCCTCACAGAGAATTAATCGGTCTTCATGAATGAGACCGACTGCTTAATTTGGCCAAGGAAAATGATAAGTAATTACTTTTAAAATCATCAGAGACAAGTAAAATACACTGCGAGGCAAAATGCAAATTTTCTTAAAGTTACTAATATTTAAACCAATAAATATAACTAATTATATTAGAATTAAAATAGTATAATAAGATCAATAACTCCTACATGTTTCGGGCCTAATTGGCCCATCATCATGGAGAACAAGGAATTATAAAAACCGTTTTATACAGTTTATTATAATCCATGATAATGAGCTATAAAGCCTGAAATATGTAGGGTTTAGTGTGTTTATATTATTTTTTATCTATAATATAACTGTGCGTATTCTTTGGCTTCAATTATAGTAATTTAACTGTAATACACGGAATGAAAAATGTGAAATTTTTTAATGCTATGAAATTTTTTTTATATTTTATTTAAAGGGACTGAATTTGTTTTTATATGCTGTGTATTGAAGAAATTGGCCTGGTGCTCCGTGCTTTGTAGTTCAGACGTTACCATTATTTGACGTTCATGTGACCGTGCATCGTGATAAATTCTTATAATAAAACCAACTAGATGGAATGATTTTTCAAATTTATTTTTGGAATGAAATTCTACATGTTTTGGGCGGTTCTTGTGTCCATCATCAGGAGTTTTTTCACTGTACACTCAGCAATAGTATATGTCATACAGGTTTTGCTGACAGCTTGCGAGCAGGATCAGGTCGGAACTGAGTTCCGTCCTGATCCTGCTCGCAAGCTGTCAGCAAACCTGTATGACATATACTATTGCTGTGTGTACAGTGAAAAACTCCTGATGATGGACACAGGAACTGTCCGAAAAATGTAGAGTTTTATTCCAAATAAAAATTTGAGAAATTAGTGCATCTATTTGGTTTTATTCTAAGAACGTTACCTTTAGTTTATATCTACCTTATTAAATAGAGTATAATCCATATATATTCAGAAGATACGAAGTTTAAACAAATGATTTTAGGGCCAATATTATTGTTGTTATGTTCTAAGATTCATCTCGAGAAAAAAAATTCCGGTGGCCTTATTTCATATCTATAAACACTTTTGATGGTCACGTGGCATCTTAGATGTGAAGTAAATCCTCTAAGGATTTTTGTTACTTATTTATTTACAGTTTAAGATAAGACCTGAAGATGATATGAGTGCATTAGTTCACAGAAGCTGCCAGATTGCAATATGCTGACTGGTCGTTCTTTCACGGCTAATGTAAAAACTGTAAAGGAATGCTACACAAGTGGTAGACCACGCCCCAAAACATTCGTCAAAAATCGGGGCATAGCAGTCGTGTAGGAAGATGGAAAACAAGTCGACAAATTCTCAGAAAGTAGGAATAAAATTGAAAAAAAAAAAAAAAAAATCTGTAAAGAGATTCTTAATCGCTTCATAACCTAGTCTTTTGAATATCTTGTCATTTCTGTTAGCTACACTTGAGAACTTCTGCAGAGTATGCATGATAATTGGACTCTGAGTTGCGAAGTGCGTAATAACGCAACAGAAAAGAATATGGCTGGCTATGAAATCAAATGAAACCAAAAGCGTTGAATAATCGTATTTTACTATTTTTGCAGTGTTTTAAAAGTTTTACTTCTAATCCACTCTCTGCCTCAATACTTATTTATTTTGTTAATGGTGATGTCAGTAAATTTGGACTATAAAGTGTTGAATGGCGGTGTGATAGTGAACAGTACAATAAGAAACTGCAGAAAGGGCATTTCGGGATCGTTATTTGAGGTAGTGTTTCAAAGTCTGTCCGGACAAATTGAAACAATCCACTATAAACTTGTCCAGATGGCCAATTTTCAGTCCCATTTTAAACAAAGTACGTGAATAGCACGAAGCAAGATTGGTTTGGAAGGAAGGAAACGAAGCAATAAAATTTAATTTAGCAAACTGCAAACCCGTCGAATTTTGCCGCTTACAGGCTCCGTGCGAAGTAAATTGAGCTTCTGGCGTAGCGATAAAGTTCTATGATTCCATCAGAGACAAATCCTGATTCGAATCCAGGCAGGATCATTGGTTATTTCGAAGGCATTGTATTGTTATTCTATGTCTCTCCAAGCAAATGTCGTGTTTTTACTTCAGAACATGACGGCTTCCTTCTAAATCTCTCACACTTTACCATTCATGTTTTGTTCTACCATTAATTCTCATATTTTTAGTTAACAATGGAGTTGTGAAATAACTAACAATAGACTGCAGCGTACATTTCTTCATAGGGGTGAGAAACATGATACATACAAATTGAAGGTACTTTTAAACACAATGTTAAAAAGAGGTAGTTGAACACAGGAACGATTAAGAAATACGAAAATGGGGAGAATTAACAAAGGAAGTTTACTTGGTTTCAATATTTTGGCAGTATTTAAGAAAATTAATTTACAGGTTTGAGCTTTAACCTCCTATCCCATCCATTAGTATGGTTTTATTTTCGAAACCTCGCTGTAAATGCTATTTTTTTTTACAGAGTCGCGAATGAGCTGTGATACGTAACGCCCTATAAATCGTAATGCCGAGTTTAAGGAAATGCAAACTCGCTTAAACATGAAGATTTTGCGGAATTCTATCCTCTCCTTATGAAGGAAGGGAAGCGAGGCGATCCCCCCAATCGTGTGTTTTCTGTCACATTATAGATGGTCAGTGTATGTTTTCCTTGGAAAAAAAGGTGTTCATTTGTAACACTTTTGCAGGGTGTGTGTCATGAGGAAAATGTGTTGCTGAATAGCCTCTAAAGAATATTCCACTCCAGGAGTGCCGTAAAAGAAAACAGCAAACGGGATAATGGAAAAATTTCGAAAAACGAGTTCAGTGCTTTTTTGTATTAACTGTATTAACTGAATAGGGACGTAAAAATTTTCAGCTCTCGCTACAACAGAAATTTCTGTAGAAGATTATAAAATTAAAGACTCGAAACGCCTTCATTGAAACTGTAAAACAAGAAGCCGCCATTATTACAGACGATTTCAAGAATTGGCAACCAAACGGCTGTGTTAAACCGGGTCTCGTATTTTGTAGGATGAGGCATTACATTATGTACATTGAATACGAATGCCAAGAGCCAGGATAAGAAATGTTGGTGTTCCAGAAATTGTATATAATTCACAAAGTTCTTTTGTATGACTTGCCAATTCGCAGCCCGTGGATTTGCAGCGAATGCGAACAAAGTGGTAGGTCCAGGAATAATAAATAACTAGTCTAGTTGGACCTCGTAGATTTATCAGATTTGAATCAGCGCTGTTGTTATTTGTGGGGGACACCGCAAGAGAGTGTGTTAGTGTGACAAGTCCTCATTCTGTACCAGAATTGAAAGACAACCTCTTTAGATAAATTCCCAAGTTTTAAACACATAAACTTCGCCGTATCTCGATAAATATTTTCAGAAAGTTATGGACCCGCCAAGAAGCTATAAGTCCGCACTTTTATTTATATATTTGTTTGGATGTTACGGCAGGAGAAATATAAACTGTATAAAGTTTCGGCCGATGCTGTTTTCACGCGGTTCGTATAAGGAGCAAACAACTTAACAAATTCTCATTCCTCATTAGTGATAAAGTCCAATATCTCGACAAGAAAGTGACAAGAGAATCGAGAACATTGCATAGTAACGGAGTTGTAATTCGTAATAATTTCCAGATAAGTAATTATTTGGGAGATAAAATCCAGGTAGCTAAGATGGGCTGGACTACTAACGTTGGAAAGAATAGTGTGTGTGTGTGTGTGTGAGTATGAGCATGTGTGTGTGAGCGTGTGTGTGTGTGTGTTTGTGTGTGTGTGAGTGCTAGCGCGTGCATGTGTGTGCGAGCGTGAGTATGTGTTTGAGTGTGAGTGTGCGAGCGAGCGTGTGTATGTGTGCGAGCGTGTGTGTGTGTGTGTGTGTGTGTGTGTGTGAGCGCGCGTGTGTGTGAGCGTGTATGTGTGTGAGCGTGTGTATGTGTGTGTGAGCGTGTGTGTGTGTGAGCTTGTATGTGTGTGCGAGCGTGTGTGTCTGAGTGTGTGTGTGTGAGTGTGTGTGAGCGTGTGTGTGTGTGATCGTGT
>Ga0123355_10015155_pt1 | contig 12100 bp, 5 predicted proteins | sample TergutEmb28metaG_3_FD_89872 | JGI IMG/M metagenome (GOLD analysis project Ga0123355, IMG submission 89872) | Embiratermes neotenicus P1 segment gut microbial communities from Petit-Saut dam, French Guiana - Emb289 P1 | ecosystem: Host-associated > Arthropoda: Insects > Digestive system > Gut ... | reverse complement strand
TAACTAAAAAAGAAAGAAAAACAACATTAAGAGTGTAAATAATAGTAGAATATTGTAAGTTTTTTTATTTGTTGTTGGTGGGGGGGGGGGGGGGGGGGGGGGGGGGGGGGGGGGGGGGGGGGGGGGTGAGGGTGTAAACTGGATTCGTTTGGCTCAGGATACGATCTATTCGCGGGCTGTTTGAAACAGTGATGGACCTCCACTCAGGGCGGAGAATTTTTTAATAGGTGACCAACTGGTAGCTTGCAATTAAATGTTCTGCTCGTTGACTGTCTGTGTTCATATTTTTGATCACAGTTCTTGTGGAACTGTAGGTCCATCTACAAGTAGCTTAGTATGTCTGGGGGTGGGGGAACAAATCAAGGATTTTGCCTTCGTGGATAAAAGTAGGCGTGGATACGCCGTGCTTTTATGTAGATTTTTTTTTGTCTGTAGCTCCTGAGGGTTACGGAATTTAAAATATTTGCTCCATTAATATTCATGAACGGAGGATAGTGATTGTGAGAGAGATTATTTTACTTGAGTAAAAGACGAGTTTTGGTATTCAGTGGCCGTTTTAATCACTGTGTGGGTTGTCTAACCCATTCACTCGCAGGGGTCGAAGACTTTTCGATCACTGAAGAAGAGATCACTGCGTTGCCTCGAAGTGTCCGGAGCCGACGATTGCCCTCTGATGTGGCTTCGTATCCCAGAAGAAAGGAATACTCAGCTAAACTGCCGCGAGAAGACAGATCGGTGTTAAAATTTACATGCCAAATTTATTTGACACAAAACTGAAATACAGCCATCCTTTTCGGGGCTCCCTGAATGGTGAGGCCCCAGTGCATCCGCCGCATTTGTGACAGCGTTAGACTTGTTCTGAACCCACACGTTTGGCCGATATAGTCCTAACACTGCTTCGCAGAAGAAAAGAAAGCTCTGAATTTTATGATGCGTTATGACCATTTTAACTTTGATATGGGAATGGCGTCACATTCCAAAACAGCTACCTTTGTTCCGATTAAATCCGAACAGGTGTCTACGAACATACATACCGCACATTTATTTGTTTTGCAAAATGAGAATTTCGAATTAAAGACTCATACGGTGCACGCTTCAGAGGCTGGCCCTGCGGTCTCAAACTTCTGTCCCGCCCGTTCATTTTGTGCAGCTGTGACAGTGATGTCACTGCATTCATATAGCATGTGGCTGGGCTCAGTGTTCAAGAATTTTGTAATTGACGTGTGCTATTCCTGGATGGTACAGTAGAACATTCGTACGTACGTCAACAAAGATAAAAGTTGCAATACAAGTTTAAATGTGATAAGTATAGTACATTTGTGTGGGCCGGGTAGCTCAGTCAGTATAGCGACTGATTACGGCCTGGACGGTCCGTGATCGAATCCCGGTGGGGACGAGATTTCCCGCCGTCCAGACCGGCCCTGGGGCCCACCCAGCTTCCTGTATAATGGGTACCGGTTCTTTCCCGAGGGTAGAGGCGGCCGGGGCGTGGGGCTGACTCCCCAATCCCATCTAGTGCCGAGGTCCTAGAAAGAGTAGAGCTATACCTCTGCTCACCCTAAGGGCCTTCGTGGCCTATAAAAAGGGTGAAAACGTACCTACCTAGTATATTTGTGTGTAGGCTGGATAACGTAGTCGGTATAGCGACTCACTACAGGCTGGACGGCCCGGGAATCGAAGCCCGGTGGAGGTGAGATTTTCCTCTCCCGCTTAGGCCGGCCCTGGGGCCCACCCAGCCCCCTGTACAATAATTACCGGTTCTCTTTCCCAAGGGTAGAGCGCGGCCGGGGCGTGGAATTAACCAGTCACCCCAATTTAGTACCGAGGTTAAAGAAAAAGTAGAACTATAACTACTCCCCATCTGAGCCTTCGTGGCCTGTTCTAAGGTGAACTTTATCTGTTACCTTCATAGTATATTTATGTTTTCGTGTTAGAAGTATAAATATACTTTACGGTGTGCTCAATGTTCAGCAAAATACTAAAATTTGTTATTGATGAAAATGGCATGCAGCTCGCCTTGGTTTTCGATATTACCTGTTGGGCCCTCTAGTATTTCAGTTTGACCCCCGGCCTAACTTGTAGCTACAATGCAAAAGTAGAGAATTCACTGCAGGGTTATAAACAATCCTGCCGTTACTTCACCGTCAATACGTTCTATTCTAGGAAATGTTTTCCTCTTGGCGTCGTACTGATAAGAGATAAGCTTGTTTGTTTTAATAATCGCAGAGCAAGATACGTAGTGTTTGTGTGCAACGACTGACAACAGACTTGCTGCATGTCAGGAAGGTAGAATTTGTTTGTCCCTTGAGAGTAATTAGTCATACATTTTTGTGACGGTAATGAATGCAAATCAGTGTAGTGTATTGTAAATGGCCGTTTTTCCTACGTTACTATTATGCTCCCTCGCTGCAAATTACTGTCACGTTAGGGCCTTCGTCATGCGTGTTTTATGAATTAGGATGATACTGATTGATTTATCGATTGTTGCGATATTTCCTGTCTCTCTGTGTTTGTCAGTCTGCCCTCTTCTACCTCTTCATCGTAGGTGTGGAAGTTTATTGTTGCACCTGGTCATACTCAATGACGCACAACCACACTCGGTAGGACTCCTCTGGAAGAGCGATCAGCCCGTCGCAGAGACCTCTACCTGACATCACACAACACTCACAAGAGACAGACAGCCATATTCACAGCGGGATTCGAACCCTCAATCCCAGCAAGCGGGCGGCCGCAGACCGATGCCTTAGACCGCGCGACCACTGGGATCGGCTGTGCTGTCTCTGGGTTTGGACGCACTCTCAGTTATGCAATTACGCAATGCTGGGGATTGAACCCCGGACTGCTGTCCTTGTACCAGCAAATATAACGTGAGGGTAGGTTACCAGTGCAATGCATTCCGTGCTTATGGCCGTCGTCTTTTTACTATTACGGCTGCAAAAACAAGAGCACTGCGTGTTTACGCTGTTTGTGCTTGGCTAAGTTAAGTAGCGATGCTAGATGAGAGATATCACTCACTGAACGCAATAGTGGCACAATCCAAAAATTGTCCAATTGGAGTTAATTCTGTGATTGAGATCAAACGTATAAGAGCCATATCCGACAATAATGGCATCCAACGGGCGGTGTTTCGACTAAGAAGTGTGTCGGCATTTTCAGGTGTTGTTTTATTTTTGAGTTCAATCGTAGTATTAACTCCAAACGACAATTATTGAGTTGTGCCACTGTCGCACTCAGTGAGCGATATGAAGGAGCTGGTACTGTACGAGCTGGCATTACAGTTGATCACACAAACTGCTGTGTTTGCCCGCCCTCAACACCCCGTTAAGAAGGGAAGTCGTAAGGTGTGTCCCGAAGGATAGCGGCGTAATGTGTGCTGTGTACCGGGGTGCTGATAAGTCCTTAGCGCGACCAGGAAGGAAACAAGCTGCGCCTGTCAAAAGTGTGATGGGCAGAGGAATGCATTGATTTGGCTAGGGTAGGGACAGGTGGTGGGCTCTTGTCAATGTGGTAATGAACCTCTAAGTTCCATAAAATGCGGGGAATGTAGCTTGTTTCCTTCCTGGTCGGGCTAAGGACTTATCAGCACCTCTGTATAATAGTGGCTTCTGCAAGGTAAAAATGAAAGTAAAATTGTCCCCGTTAATCCCATGAAGACTTAAGGAAGAGTGCAGGTGTAGTTTAACTCATTCTTGCCCACGCACTAGACGGAAGTTACTGCAGTGTCCTGTGTAAGATTCGTGAACTTTTTTCTACACACTTCCAATGAAGGGAACGACAACCCGCTCGCTTGCTGGAATTGCGGGTTCGAATCCCGCGGGGACATGGATATGTGTCTCGTGAATTTTGTGTGTTGTCACGTAAGAAGTCCCTGCGATGGGCTGATTCTTCATCCAGAGGAGTCCTACCGAATGTGTGTTTGTGTTTGTGTCACTGAGTTTGATCAAGTACAACAGCAACCCTCTACACCTACAAAGAGTACGGAGACTTAGATCAGACAAAAAAAGAGACCTGGGCGTAGATGGAGGGATAACGAAAATGCGTTTCAAAAAAACAATATAGTGGAGTGTGTACAACCTCAAGGTAAAATCGGATGTTTGTTGGTGGTATTCTGCTGTCCACATGGCGAGGAAACTCAGAGTTTCCTAATAACTTGAAACTTATACGTCAGGAGAACAACAATAATTTGCGTACACTTAATGATTTGCCAAAAAATGATAGTTTACTGTAGCTGCATTGCACGAGGGTTAATTACAGTCACCAACAGTCTGTGTTTTTCAGCACAAAGTAGGAACCCGTAGTCATCGTTATTATAATCCAAATAGTGAATTATATGTGGCATAATGTCAAGTTGCTAGTATAATTGCTTGAATGGACGGTCGCTGGAAGGCCACATTTTGTGTTGTTTGCGTCCAAGCTGCATTGGTTGGGTACTGCTGCAACCAAAACCTTGAAGTTAAAGAAGGAAACCATCTAATATTGACTGTTTAAAGTCTTGTCAGGTTAGATACTTGAATACTAGATACCAGATCTAACGTAGAATATTGACATTACAGCATGTATTTGTTGGATCTGCCAGCTGCCTACATTCGACGTACATAACAATGACAATTTTTGAAGTTATTGGTGATTTCACAGTAATAAACTACCAGTAAAAAGTATTTGCTCAAGTTACAAAACTTTCTTTCCTTCGCGTTACGGTACGGGATGATACAAAATATTTTTAAGTTTAAAATTAATTTTGACACTGTTGTTAATTACTATGCAAGTTCAGCTGACATACACACACACATAATTACAATTTATGACATGTTTCGGCAGCGTTTACTCTTCAAGTGTTTTTGAGTTGTTTTCATATCACAAGGTCTTGGCTCAAAACACGCACAAATTTATTTTATGACTGCATTATTTCGAATTTACTACAGACATTGGCCGAATATTTTATTCATTGGTGAGGGAATATTAATAAATAGTTCTGTAATAGCAGCGACACTCTTGTCTTAATATGCTAATTTAAATCGCCGGTCATTTTAACTAACCTATACTCAATGTGAATAAAAATCCAACAGATGCAACAGTATGCAGGTATTTATTTACTGCAAAATTAATCTACATGTTTTGGGTGTCACAGCACCCATCATCAGGAGTATTAAAAACTGTACCCGCAGCCTCCGGTACAGGTCATACTACTTGTACCGTTACTTCCCTCCAACGTGGTATGATCGGGACCACGTTGGAGGGGAGTAGCGGTACAAGTAGTATGACCTGTACCGAAGGCTGCGGGTACAGTTTTTAATACTCCTGATGATGGGTGCTGTGACACCCAAAACATGTAGAGTAGTTTTGCAGTAAATAAATACCTGCATACTGTTGTATCTGTTGGATTTTTATTCACATTGAATTACGATGCACGGAACCACGAGCTTAAAAAAAATAATAACCTATACTCCTTCGTCCAAATATTCGCATTCTGAAATACATTCATATTTGTTCTGTGTAAGGAATGACTTCGTCTGGAGTTAGATAGACTGTAACAGTTATTACATCTGTGTTTATGTTTTCGTCCTCGAGTTAACTTCAACGGACCGTTCTTTACTATAGATACATAAGTATATTTAACTGAAATATTATCTATTCTGTTGTTGTAAAAAGGTAAATCAGTCCCATTACAGGCCCGAGGTGCCCAGAGAGTACTAGGAAGTTAAGGTTCCCAGATTACGTGACAATGGCCCAAGATGGTGGTAAGGTTGTCAGCCTTACGCACCGGCCGCTTTTACCCCCAGGAAATACTCCTGGTACTCATTTCTGTTAGACGCTGAGTCGACCCCAGGGCCATAGTGCGATCGGAAGGATTATATTAATGAAAAATTGCAATGACACCATCTGGAACCGAACCAACGACCTTCCGATTTGTAGCACAGCACCTTAACCACTGTGCTACAGCGGTCCCCCATTCTGTTGTTGTAGCTGTTACCTTTTAAGATTTAATATTTTTTCTCTTTAAAAAAACTGTTGGTGCTGTCACAACGCGAAGTTAAAAAGAGGCGTTTTTATCGTCGCCATGTCTCTGTCTCAGTGTGGCAACGCGGGAAAGGCTGAACGGATTTTCGTGCATTGTTGGAGAGTTTTAGTTACTTTGTTGACGCATTCCACTTTTGATTGAAGTCGTATAAAACTAGTGACATCACAAGGACCTCAGCGTCCGTTTTTACACGCCATTTCAAGCGCGGTTAGCTGAATATATATCAGCACGAAAACATTTGGAACAAAATTTAAGCGAAAATTAAATTCACATTTTATGTCCATTACATTCTGTCCTCAAGTCCTAGTGTTTTCGAAATCATTAAACAAAAGCGAATCGCTCCGTTAGGCCTACATATCCCAAGTCGCTCTTATTATGGAAGTTTCTTCTCTTTAGTCAAAATATCACAATAGTCCTTTATTCAAAACAAAAAAAAAATATTCTGTGCAGGATTTCCGGCTTCCGCCGCGATGTAGATGAAGCCTTCGCTTTTCGAATGTCACGCGATATGGGTTGGTGTCCGTCGTTTCGGGATAGCATATCTGTTCCATCTTCAAAGATCAAGCAGTCAAGGAATTTCTTATTTTACTGCTCGACCCTTGAAGATGGACTTCTTCGTCTGTTTGGTCCTTGAAGTTGGGACCGATAAGACGTCCCGAAACGGCGGTAACAAAATATTAACCTACGCCGCTCAACTTCCCAGAAGAGCTTAGGTCTCATATTATTTTTTGTAGTGTCACACCTACATCATGCAATCTGTGTTGTGGACTTGTAATTTAGTACTTTGTGTTTATATAGGGACGCTATTTATCTATCTATCTATCTATCTATCTATCTATCTATCTATCTATCTATCTATCTATCTATCTATCTATCTGTCTGTCTGTCTGTCTGTCTGGAATAATAGGATTATTAGTGCTTAGTAAATTGGAGGCACTGTGGAAAGACACGGTCATGTCTAATTGGCGGTACTGCCCCGGAACCTAACCTGCAGTGAGTGCAGGAAACTGCAAGAAAAGTAACCGGTCTCTGAGACTTAGATTTTGACCCGGACCTGCGGAATGATAAGCGACATATTCTTCGGTCTAAATTATATCTCTGTTTCTCAGTGATTTAATATAGCGTACTGTCTTGTCGTCTTTGTCACTTGTGTAAAGTGGGATAGAAAGTTTAAATTCATAAAATGCAACTTTCATAATAGGAGTTATTTGATTTTACTGGTGACTGTACGTGATACGACTGACGTACCTAAATAAACAAGTTATGTAAGTAAGTTGTAGTGCTAAAAGGATACTGCGGGGAGTCCGTGGGAGTAATTATGTGCCGAACCAAGTGACGAGCTATGTAAAAAGATGAATAATCACGTCAAGTCGTATAGTGCCGAAACGTGTCGTGATTATTTCATGTCAATTCTTATACGCGCTTTAGCCTGTAGCCATGTTATTACTTCAGTCGAGTTTACAAGTAGTCCTTCTTGTACACGCCGCGTGACTAACATAAAACATAATTTAAAATAAACCAGGTTCTTTCAAAGACACCCAAAAGAAATTTTTCTCCGTCCCATGGCACTACAGTCCGTAGTCGAGCCTTGGCCTCCCACCAGAACTGTCGAAGCCACGCTGTAGGGCGTCAAAAGCAGACACGATTCAGGACATTTTTCTGAACTTTTTGTATCCAGGGAAAATATATATATATATATATTTTTTTTTTCAGTTGCACATCAACGCTCTATTCTCGAGTGTTTGCGATAACTGAACAGTGCAGATAGTGAAACGGGTGGCAGCTTTTACTCGGAAAGAGGTGGGATAAAACTACAGATAATTTCCAGATGTTGTCAGTGTCAAAGAGCATAAAGATAAGAAAGAACGCTGATTCATATATACCTGTGTCATTATCGCTTTGGGCGCAGTAAACAAGGCAACAGATCGGCTGTCACGGTGTCTTCAAGAAGATTCGAGCGGTTACAATATTCGTAGTTTGTACGGCAACAAGATATTCGCATTGTAATAACATATACTGTCTGTGTGTTTCGAGGTGTTACATGTGTCGGATTAAGAAACTACATCACTTTTCATAAATGGCGTCCTTTCTTCGACTGACCTCTTTGTAGTTCTACTAGGGAGTACGTCTATATGTTGTTTTGAAGCGCAGTTATTTGAATAAACTTCATTTCCCTCCCAGAATACTGATGTTTGCGTTAATGTTGTGAATTTAATCTGAATTCTTCGGTCTTCGAAGTTGTGCAGAAAGAGGAGCTGTCCAGCTGCAACACGGACCATGGGTGCAATTTCCTTCGGAATGAAAAACAAGTGCTGTATGGATCTATGTGTGTGCATACAGTTATGGATGGCGCTGCTTTTAGCATGTAGTGCTACGGAAATTGCAAAGGAAGATGGCAAAATCTGCCGTAGTCTAGACATACGGAACAACGTGCAAGCTCTGCAACGGCTCAGAGGCTGCCGTGTCGTGGAAGGTTTCGTGCGAGTCGTCTTGATAGACAGGGCCAATGAGTCGGACTACGACAATTTCACCTTCCCGGAGCTCCATGAGATCACTGACTACTTACTCGTCTACAGAGTGACGGGACTCACGAGTCTGGGGAAGCTGTTCCCCAACCTTACTGTCATCCGAGGCAATTCACTCTTCGTGGACTACGCTCTCGTTGTGTACGAGATGTTCGAATTGAAGGTACGAAAACACTTTATCGATGCATTGCTTTCCAATGGGGAGACAGCAGTTTGCTCTGTAATTAAATTTGTTTCTGTGTCTGACTGTTATAGATTTACAGGTCAATTTTAGATTAAGATTTAAATAAAAGGATACCGGTATAATAAATCGATGCAACAAATAGTGTACAAAATCTGAAACATTTGTTGCTGTTCCTTAAGTAATCACTTCAGCCTTAGTTTATGTGTGTCAGAAGCACAGGCGGACCCCTGTTTCCGCGGTTTCAGTTATCAGCGGTTTACCATGACCCGAAAAAAAATGGAAAACTAAAGAAATAAACGGTTCATAAGTTTCAAAACGCCCGCCAAGCGAGAAAGGGCCGTAACATGGTGAAATCCAGCAGCCCAAACGAGCCCAGTACTTGACTCATCTTCCTATGGCCCCGTACCCACTCTTCCCCGCAAACTTGCGACCATTCTGCTTCTAGCGTCTCGCTGTTCGAATTAGTTGCGGCGTTATCGCAGTGTTCGTGTTCGAAAAGCAACAAGAAGAATGGAGAAGTCGGTGAATACCCACATTAGGCTAAGATATCTTTTAACAAATAAAATTGTCTTATTACAGGTTATGTACAGGTACGTACGTACGACTTTCATTGTGAAATGTGTAGTAATAACACGTTTCTTGTTGCTTATGCAGCGCGTTGTTGGAAAAGCATGATTTTTATTGTTCTGTCATCCCTTGAAACTGTACATGATACTGTGCACTACAGGTACTGTATTTTTTCATTGCTCTATCGTCTCGTGAGGATTAGACTAAAAGTCAGAATCCCTTACTTTCATACGTACGACAGAGAGCGAAAGTACACAGTAAATGTACAATGTAGTGTGCAGTACACTTTATTATTACTTTATTTAATGTTGGTAATGTCTTACTGTGCGTAATTTAACAATTAAACTTTACCGCATTTACGTATGTTACGCGAATATCACGTTATATCACATTATATATAGCTTTCGGTATTATCCGCGGTTTCACGTAACCGCGGTAGGTCTTGGAACGTATTACCCGTGGATACGGGGGTCCGCCTGTATACACATTTATTACGACTAAGTTCCAAATTGTACGTTATCGTTGGCTAGATCTAAACGAATCAAAAACGGACTGTCCCGAGGCGTAGATCTTCTGCTTAATTTAGGCATCTCGGTGCAGCTCTATGACTACATTAATAAATAAGCGGAACCACTCATAATTGAGCCGTTTACTTGAAAGGGGTGCAGGTTATGTTGGAAAACTGAGTTTACGTCTTATACGCGTGCAGATTGGTAGGATGTAATTTTATAGATTTTTAAGATAAAATTTTGTTTTAGGATAAGATTTTGTTAAAAATTCTATATGAAAATTAGAGTACAAGTCTGACTAATAAATGGAAGTGAGAAGCTGTTCGTTTTGAAAGTGAAGTAAGTGACGCCAGTTGTTTGTTCTTGATGTTGTTGTGTGTTCTTGTGTAGTTTTTAATAAATCATCATCATCATCGTCGTCGTCATCATCATCATCATCATCATCATCATTAGGTACAAGATATAAGCCACCCAGGACTCTTCCGTCTTCATGGATGTTTGTCCCTCCATCTTTTCCTTGGTCGTCGCACATTTCTTCTGCCAGTTACAATGTATTGTTACACTAACCTGGGAATGCATATGTCGTGTAGTCTTAATAAACGTCGTGTCCAGAACAATGTCACTTAAATTATACGTGTTCAGTTATATTCTAACTTCTTCATTTGTTTTAGAATCCTGTAATGTATATCCCGCAACCGCTACAAAATTTCATCTCTACTGTCTGTATTCGTTTGATACGTTTCTTATGTGGAGTCAAATTCACACACCTATATAAAAGTGTTGGCATTTCCGTTGTCTTGTATCATACCAACACAGTTGCCTTATTGCTTGTTGTAAATGTTCGCCAAATAGTTGCACATGCATATTAAAACATTTTCAATAAATAATTAATTTACGACGATTAGTGACAGATATGTTTTAAATGGTGACAAGCGTCCCATCCATCAGATTGTGGTTCAGGTGCATAGATAAATACTACTTTATAATTAAATTACGGTATTTTTAGGTTGTTACTTGAACATTTCAGCTTTCAAAGAATTCTTGTATATTACACATACAGTCGAACACAACTATGTTTCACCTAGTAGTACAATAGGTATAAAACTACATGTTTCGGCCCTATATGTTGGCCATCTTCAGGTTGTGATTTAACTTACAGAGCAGCTATACAAGATGTGTGGGGTGTTATTTTAGGGTAATACACAATAATTCTCTGTTATTGAACCAACACAACTGGGATGACGCACCTCAAAATTTCAGCTTTCTTTAACGCCTGTCTTTTATTACTATCCTTAAAATTTTGAATGTCATTTCTTAATTTTATTTAGAAATCCAGATCATAAAGGACTTACAATATCAGGAAAAGACAAAGAATGTTGAATTCTTCTTGTCAGATAAGAACAATGCTTCAGCCTCTTCGAGTCAAATTTCTGTGGAGTAACCAGCAGCTCACGCAATAAATAGAACTGGAAAAGAGGTCGCACAAATAGCCATACTTACGCGCAAAATGCAGAGAAACACCAGTCCCAAAGTCCAACTTTCGTCCTTATATCTGTCTGTCTCAGTCTGTGATTTGATAGCATTCACTCATCGTTCTGTGGGACTTTCATGAAGGTTGTACAGGAATCCTATACAAACCAGTGCAGCAAGATTGAGTTCCGTCAGAACAGTCTCAGTGACTCGCACATTTCACGTATTGGCGAAAAGAATTTCTACTCTTAATTTCCATATTTAATTATCGATGTGCCGATTTAAGTATACGTTCTGTCCATGTAATGCTGCTAAGAAGTTGTAACTTTCGTGAAAGTCGCTGAAGTGAAAGCCGTGCTTTTCTTGAAGGCGCACATGAAGTTTTAACCTACGTTCGTCACTTTGCATTCATTTTGGAAGAAGTTCGATAGAGAAAGTGTCCAAAAAATTATGAGGCCGATTATGAGATACGCGAAAATCAGCATAGCGAAGGCTCTACTTTACTTAAGGACGTAAATTAATTTGTATTCACTTATTCCATGTTTTCATCTGATAAGAGTGAAATTCTGTATGACAAATCTGCAGGTATTGTGGTTTTCGTGAAAATCGGCTAAGGGAAGGGCATACTACCCTTACGGGTGCAAATGAAATTACATTTACGCTTTACCATGAATCCTAATGATATTTTGAAAGTAAAGAACGCCTTGATAAAGCCAATATGCTGCACCGCCGAGTACACCGTATGGAGTCTCGTATTTTTAGATAGGGAACGCAATTGTGGACTGTGTGTTAACAATTAACACGTAATTAAGTTCGTTACGATGGG
>Ga0123355_10015154_pt1 | contig 12101 bp, 11 predicted proteins | sample TergutEmb28metaG_3_FD_89872 | JGI IMG/M metagenome (GOLD analysis project Ga0123355, IMG submission 89872) | Embiratermes neotenicus P1 segment gut microbial communities from Petit-Saut dam, French Guiana - Emb289 P1 | ecosystem: Host-associated > Arthropoda: Insects > Digestive system > Gut ... | reverse complement strand
GCCGGCTGCATTTATAAGGTCTTCTATTTCGTCCGCCGTTAAATACTTCGGCAATGGTTTTGCAACACGTGGAAGTTCCAAAGACAAAGTTGGATTTTTTGTTATGATTTTTTCAAGCGCAAGAAATCGGTAAAAAGAACGAAACGCAGATGTCTTTCGTGCGATGGTTGATGCACCAATACCTTTGTGTGATAGGGATGCAAGATAATCGGCAATGTCTTCGCTTGACAGGTGCGTCAAGTCGCCAAGTTGTGCGGATGCAAGTTCAAGGTCGGATTTGTATGATGCGACCGTTCGCTTGCTTCGCCCACGTTCTGCGACTATGGCTTCAAGAAAGATGTTGATGTGGTTCATAGGCATCAGGCACTAGGCATTAGGCACTAGTAGAACTTCGTTTATATGTTGAATAGGTTGTTGATAATAAAACATAAGAGCAAAAATTATTAAAATGATAATTCCGGCGATAATTTGTTTTGTATAAGTTTTTTTCTTTGCGGGCATTTTGCAATCCTTTCTTTTTATCTTACGGGCACGAACCACGAACACGACTATATATTATCATACGAAACAATAAATATCGCGGCGCCAATCATTACGATTAATGGCGGCGAAAGTACGGCGATAAGTGGTGGCAATGCTCCACTTGCACCAAGTGCGCCAAACACATTAATTATAAAATACAATATAAAGCATGTTAATATTCCGGCACCAAATTTCACGCCAAAAGAATGATTGCGCCTTTGTCTGCTTTGTGAAAATGCGACGCCCAATGTTGCCATAGCAATCAAGGTAAGAGGCAAAAACAAAAGTGTAAAAAACTGAATCTTGTGGCCACGGGAATTAAGGCCCATGTTTTCAAGATTTCGGATAAACATCGGAAGTCTCCAAAATGATACGTGTTCGGGACGAAGATGTCTTTCCAGCACAGCGTCCGGCGTCATAAGCGAAGATATATTCCAATCGGTAATCTCTGTGGGAAGACCGTCCGTGCTGTATATAGTTGCGATTGGTGCATAAAAACTGTGAGTGGACAGTATTATTTCAGCGGCCTCTATCCTTTGTTGAAATTTTGATTCATCGTCCAAAACAAAAGCAGACACATCCGTAAAGACAAGAGTATCCATGTCTCCGTACGAAATCCCCGTGGCCCGCATTGTAAATGTACCAAAGTCCGTGGTTTCTCGCAGCCAGATTGCACTGTCCGTCATGTCAATTTGCTCTGACCCTATGTCTGAACGATTGATATAAACGGCATAAGGGTTAAGAAGCGCCGCAGAGAGCACGCCGACAAAAAATGCCGCAATTAAAAATGGTCTTGTGCTTTGATATGGCGACAGGCCGGCGCCGGATATAATAACATTTTCAGATGAACGGGTAAGGTTATATGTTGTAACAAGCGTCCCCATAAATACCGCCAGCGGTAAAAACAAAGGGATATACCTTAAAAGAAGTGCCCAGCTGGTGAAAAGGGAATCCATGGCGCCCGCTTCTTGGGGAAGCCTTTCTACGAATGTGACAGAAAATATAACGGCCGATACCACCAGTACCACCAGGCCAAAGCCCAAAAACCATCGCCGCATTAAAAATTTTGTAAAAATTTTTAGTCTAAAGTCCATAGTCTATAGTCGTTAGTTGTGAATTGGTATATAATGATACTATGTACAAAATATATAGTCAAATATTGTTGATGGTTGACTTTGTACGCTTGGCCTTATACTATTGACTATAGACTAAGGACTATAGACTATGGACTCACAAAAAAGACCAATTTCAAGGGCGGGCTTTGATGCGCTTGCCGCCGAACTGAAACAATTAAAAGAAATAGAGATGCCGGCCATTCACAAAGCCGTGGCGGCGGCACGTGAACTGGGCGATTTGTCCGAAAATGCAGAATATTCCAGTGCGCGCGAAAAACAACGTCATGTTAACAAGCGTATGAATTTCATAGAATCTGTTATATCAAATGCCGAAATCATAGATACGGCAAATCTTTCCGGAGACCGTATAATATTCGGTGCATACGTCGTTGCCGAAGACGAAGACGGCAAAAAAATAGAGTGCCAAATATTATCAGATATAGAGGCCGATGGAAAAAGCGTAATATCATGCACCAGTCCGTTTGGGCGTGCTTTGATTGGAAAATGCGTTGGGGATTCTTGCACGGTCAAAACGCCATCGGGCGACAAAGAATATGACATATTAAGCGTGGAATTTAAATGACAGTCCGTATATTGCCAGATGATTTAATCAATCAAATCGCCGCAGGCGAAGTGGTAGAGCGTCCGGCAAGCGTTGTCAAAGAATTGGTGGAAAATGCACTGGACGCGGGTGCGTCGCAAATAGTCATAGATGTTGTTGATGGCGGCCGAACTTTGATTTCGGTTGTTGATGATGGCAAAGGAATGGGGCAAGATGATTTGTCCAAAAGCATTATGCGTCATGCGACGTCCAAACTTCCAAGTGATGACTTGCTTTCTATAAACTTTATGGGTTTTCGTGGCGAGGCCTTGCCGTCTATTGCGTCTGTGTCTGATATGACAATTGATACTAATAACGGTACTGGCGGCCTTCAATTGGACTGTAATACAGGTGAAATAAAGCCATCGTCATGGGAATCTGGTACAAGAATCCAGGTCCGTAATCTTTTTGCAAAAGTTCCGGCAAGATTGAAATTCCTTCGCACTGACAAAGGCGAAATGATGGCAGTTGTTGATGTTATAAAGCGTCTTGCGCTGGCCCGTCCGGATGTTGGGTTTACACTTAATAATAAATGGCGGTATCCAAAAGACCAGCCTTTGCATGAACGTATTATTGCAATTATGGGCGATGATGCGGATGGCCGTATGCTGTCCATCGGAGATAAAAATAAAGAGTCCGAAATTAATTTATATGGCTTTGTGTCAGAGCCAACACTTCGCCGTGCATCGTCAATAGACCAGTTTTTATTTGTAAACGGCCGTCCGGTCAAAGACAAGGTCTTGGTCGGTGCATTGCGTGCATCATATATGGATGTTATGAGCACCCGAGAATTTCCGCTTTGCGCACTATATTTATCTGTTTCGTCAAATGCGGTTGACGTGAATGTAAGTCCGGCAAAAACCGAGGTTCATTTTTTGGAACCTGCACGAATCCGGGCGTTTATGATTAAAAGAATTCGCGAGGTATTGGCGACGACTGTCGCCGAGTCCATAGTCCATAGCCCACAGTCTATAGTCAGTAAAGACCAAGCAAAGTCACAAGATTTTAATTTTGGAAATAATGTATTCATGGTGCAAGAGCCGGTGCGAAAGTTTGACTTTGGAAATGCCCCCACCCAAGAATTCGTAAAACAACAAGCTGCTAACGAATTCTATCCCGTCCCCAAGGGGGCAGGCGAACCTCTGGGAAGGGTGTTGGGTCAAATCGGAAACAAGTATATTTTGGCCGAAAATGAAAATGGTTTGGTGGTTGTTGATCAACACGCCGCACACGAAAGGATTGTCTATGAACGTATGCGTGGCGGCGAAATTAAAACGCAACCTTTGCTTTCACCGCATGTTATAAAATTAAAGCCTGAATTCATTCTTGCCCTTGAAAACATAGGGCCAGAGCTTGAAAAGTCTGGAATAAAAATCGGTCAATTTGGCGACAATGCAATCGCAATTTACGAGGCGCCCGCAGATTACGATTTTGATTTTGAGAAATTATTTAATGATATTGCGGCGGAAATTTCAACCGGCGGAGTGTCCACAAAGCTTTCCGAAAAAATACATTTAAAAATTGCAAATCGTGCATGTCATCACTCTGTTCGTGCGGGTCAAAAATTGGACATGGTACAAATGGACGCATTATTGCGCGATATTGAAAACACAGAGCGAGGCGGACAATGTAATCACGGTCGCCCGGTTTATAAAATTATCCCAATTTCCGAAATTGATAAATGGTTTGAAAGGTTATAAAACCTTTGATTATTCACTTGCCCTTTATGGGCGGTTTTGCTATATATTTTAATACTAAATTAAGGAGTTTTTAAATGTATGAAACAATTGTTACGGGCGGCGGAAATGAAATGGTTGGTATGCTGCTTTATATTGGTTTAATATTTGGTGTTATATATTTCTTGCTGATACGGCCGAACAAGCGCCGCATGAAGGAATATAATGACATGTTGTCCAAATTGTCCGTTGGGAATAAAATACTGATGTCCGGCGGAATATATGGCGTTATCAAAAAAATGGATGATAATAATCTGGATGTTGAAATCGCCAAAGGTGTTGTTGTCACAATTCCAAAGCATGCGGTTGCGAATATTGAATAATTCGTGTCTGTGTCAGTGGTTTTGTATTATACAGGCGCCGACACCGACACTGACACCGACACAAGAACGAAGTGAGAAAAAATGATTAAAAGATTAATAATTATTGGTGTGGCTATGTTTGGCGTAATGCTTGCCGTGCCAACTATGTTTCCAAAAACTGCACCTTGGTTTCCTGGGTTTATACAGCCAATATCCCTGGGTCTTGATTTGCAAGGCGGTGCACAGTTGTTGTTGGAGGTTGATACAGATGCACTGGTCCGTGATGCGGTTGTACAATTGCATGATACAACACGTTCATCTCTTTTGGACAGAACCCGTGGAATGATTCGCTTTTCTGATTTACGTCGCTCTGATTATGGTGTGACGGTTGTGATAAGAGAATCCGCTGACGTATCTCGTGCACTTGCCCGTCTGCGCTCTGAATTTGGTGCTTCGGTTGATGTATCGGCGTCTGGTAATGTTATAACTTTGTCATACAGCGATAGACAGCGTGCACAAATGATAGAAGGTGCTTTGGAGCGTTCAATAGAAATCGTCCGCAGACGAATTGATGCACTTGGTACACGTGATCCGGCCATTAATACACAGGGTGGGCGCCGTATATTGGTGCAATTGCCGGGCGTTGACGACCCAGAGCGTATCAAAGAATTAATCGGACAAACCGCACGTATGTCATTCCATTTGGTTAATGAATCAATCACTCATGAACAAATGGCAATGGGGCGGCCGCCGTCTGGTACATATTTCTTGCCAATGATTGATAATCCATATCAATTGGTGGCTGTGTTTTCACGCATAGAGGTTTCGGGCGAATCATTAACAGATGCGCAAAGTTCATTTGATCAACACGGAATGCCGGTTGTAACCCAAGTGTTTGACAGTGTTGGCGCACGTCGCTTTGCACGTCTTACCACGGAAAACGTTGGTGTAAGATTTGCAATTGTCTTGGACGGTATGGTGTTAAGTGCACCCGTTATAAGAGAGCCTATCCCAGGCGGCCGTGGTCAGATTTCTGGAAACTTTACCGTACAATCTGCGAATGACTTGGCGGTGCTTTTGCGCTCTGGTGCGCTTCCTGCGCCGCTTTCCATTGTTGAAGAGCGGACGGTTGGTGCATCTTTGGGCGCCGATACAATTCGTGCGGGCGCAATCGGCACGGTTATAGGTGTTTTGTTCCTTATGTTTGCGATGATATTAATATATGGCAAATTTGGAATGATTGCGAACATAGCATTGATAGTCAATATGATGATGATTGTCGGCGTGTCGGCGTTTATGGGTGCGACTTTGACTTTGCCTGGGATTGCGGGTATTGCGCTTACTCTTGCCATGGCGGTTGACGCAAACGTATTACAGTTTGAAAGGCTTCGTGAAGAACTACGAACCGGTGCATCGGCGCTTCGCTCAATTGATGTCGGGTTTGACCGTGCGATGAAAACAGTTATTGACGCAAACCTGACCACGCTTATTGCGGCGCTTGTATTGTTCCAGTTTGGCGCAGGTCCAATACGTGGTTTTGCGGTTACACTATCGGTCGGTATCATAACAACACTTTTCACATGTATATTGTTATCACGTGTAATGATTGATATGTATATGGGCGGACAGAATAGAAAAATAGGATATGTAAAATCGTGACGGTGTCAGTGTCAGTGTCAGTATTAATTTACAGTCACGGACACCGTCACGGTCACGGTTTGCGACAAAGGAGCAAACATGAAGTTTAATATACAATTTATAAAATACAGACATATTGCATACGTGTGTTTGGCGGCGTTAATTGCGGCGTCCATTGGCTCGTTCTTTGTGCGTGGACTTAATTACGGCATTGATTTTTCGGGTGGTATATCACTGGAAGTTGCAACGGTTGACAGAGATTTTACCATTGATCGTATGCGTACAGAATTGGCCCAGTTTTCGCCAGAATTACAAGAAATGCGGGATACTGGGAACGTGGTTATACGTGTTGGTTTGGCGGCTGATTCCACAGAGGCAGAGCAACAAGGTTTGCTGTCTGATTTGCGCACAACTTTGGGCGATCGTGTTACATTTGAACAAGTACAGATTGTCGGACCACAAATTGGCGGCGAACTTATCCGCGGCGGTATTATGGCTGTGTTTTTCGCATTTATATTGATGAGTCTTTATATATGGATACGTTATCGTGGTGGTTATGCAACTTCTTCGTTCATTACATTGTGTTTGGATTTTGTTGTTATGTTCGGATTCTTTTCGTTGGTCGGTCTTGAATTCAATCAGACAGCGATTGCGGTTATATTGATGGCGATTGGATATTCAACGAATGACAAGGTTGTTAACTTTGATCGTATTGATGAAAACTTTAAAAAGTATCATAAAATGCCAAAGGCAGAGGTTATTAATTTGTCCGTAAATGAAATGTTGCTTCGTACGATTATCACGTCATCAACAACGATTGCGTGTATGTTCGGACTTTATTTGTTCGGTGGTGCGATGTTGCGTGAATTTGCGATTGCTATGATATTTGGTGTTGTGCTTGGCTCTCTTACAAGTATATTTATATCAAATGCTCTGTTGTTGAATTTCAGCCTGCGGGAAGAAAAATGAAGTGAAAAAGTGAATAAATGAAAGAGTGAAAAAATGACTATATTAATAAACGATTTTGTTAAGAATGTAAAAGTGAAGACACTTATTCACTTATTCACTTATTCACTTTTTCTCTTGGTTGCGCCTTTGGCGCAAGCATCTCTTTTTGACGAACGCTATCCCATCCAACAAGGTATAAATGTATTTGAAATATCCGCCGTTTTTGCCGATATTTATGAACGTCTTGATGCGGTAAATTGGGCCGGGCGTGATATACGTATTGCGCTGGAATCGCTTGACAAAGTTCATCCAGATGCGCATGTTGCATTGACTGGAAATCGTGCAGTCTTGGTTTTCAGAGGCGATATAATCGGAAATTGGCCCAGGCCATCGGACAGAGATTGGGCGGCCTTTGGCCAAATCACAACCGCAATGATAGTGCGTCTTCGTGAACACATCCCAGAAATACGAAGATTAAACGATGGTGATTTATTTAACCTTGTCGTTGGCGCATTGATGGCGGGAATTGACCAAGATGGGCGATATATATTTTCGCTTCGTGATGAAATTGCAAATGACGGGCGACTGTTAACAAGTGCAGGCATAGAGGGCATAATGGATGAACGTGGAAATTTCCGCGTGACGGGTGTGTTTAGTGGTTCTGTTGCAGCCGAGCAAGGCATCAGAGGCGGTGATTTAATAACCGCAATAAACGGCCGACGGACAAGCGATATGCAAGATGGCGAAGTTGCTGCCGCATTCGCAGGGTTTAACAGCGGAACGATTCGTGTTCGTGTTTTAAATGCGTCTGGCGACCGTAATATTACTCTTCGCCGTGCCACAGTTATTATAACGGACGCAGATGTTATTTGGCGTGATCCTATTTTGGAAATTGTTGTAAACAGAGTGTCCGATAACAGCGCACAGATTATTAACGAAGCAATTCAAAGGTTTAATCCATCTGGAATTATTTTGGATATGCGTACGGCGCACGGTGATGATGAACGCGCTGCGGCAAAATTGGCCGGTCTTTTCATAGGCCGCCTTCCGGTTCTTCGCAGCGTTGAAACTGCTCACAGAGAAACCGAAATTGTGCCGGGCGCAAACTCTATAACAAATGCACGGGTTGTGGTTGTTGTGTCCACAGGAACCCGTGGCACGGGCGAAGCCATCGCCGCCGCAATGCACGAACATGGGCGTGCGGTTGTTATCGGAACACCGACGGCGGGACGTGCAAGATTGGCCACACGAATAAATTTAAATAACGGCGGCGCTTTGGAAGTTATGAACCGCATAATAAAAACACAAAGCGGTCGTGATTTGGACGGTCGTGGATTTTTTCCAATTGTTTGCCTGTCCAATATACGAAGCGAAGAACAACAAGGCGCATTTTTCGTAAACGTTATAAATAATGATTTTGGCGCAAGGGACTTTAACGCCGAAGACATAGACGCTTCTGTAATTCGTCGTGGCTGTCCGCAAATTGCATCCGGCGCAGACGAAGATGCGGTGGCAATGGCAATTGCTGTTCAAATACTCTCGGATGAAAGAGTTTTTAATAATCTAATGAATAATTAATAGCGAATGCAATGAGTGATAAATATATTTCCCATCATAAAAAAGTAACCGGATTTTCGTTTGCAAATCTGGGTTTTTTTACAGGGTTTGCAGGATCTATAATTGGCGCTGTTTATTCGCTTGTACTCCTTGATATCTTTGGAGACCCGGCGCTTGTCGGAATGTATGTTTCGTTTTATTTTGCATTGATGGCGTTTATAACTATTTTTGCATCCGAAGTATTTAAAAGGTTTGCAAAGGCACCTTTGCTTCATACATCGCTTTTAATAGTTGCGCTTTCATATTTTATGATGGCCTTTCCAATTGCCGCACCAACGTTTATAACGATTGACTTGGTATCTGGTGCGTTTCAGGTAATGTTGGGGCTGTTGGTGCCGCTTTTTATGGCGGACTTTGCGCATGGTGTTGGCATGGAGAAACTTAACGCACGTCGTTGGTTTTTTGTAAACCTTGGCGCTTTGACGGCGCCGATTATTGCACTGTCGGTTGCCTCAGAATTCGGTATTCGGACGCCATTCTTTTTATCTGCGGCACTTTATTTTATGGCACTTTTTGTTTTCACAAAGATGCGGATAAAGCAACAGACAAAAAAGTTTACGACAATACGTGCACGTCGCACACTTAAATCGGTGTGGATAAATATCATATTATTTTTCAGGCGAAAATCATTTATTCGCGCATACATTGTAATGTTCAGCGATTTTTCTTTGGTTGTAATCCGAACAATTTATGTGCCAATTATGGTGGTTCAAAATAACACTACGTTGTTTGGATTGTCTATTGAACAAACTTTGGGCGTGCTTATTACACTTATGATTATTCCGTATATAGTGCTTGCCCAGCCGGCCGGCAGATTGGCCAAAAAATACGGCAAAAAAATAATACTCAGTACTGCGTTTTTAATATATGGAATGTTTGCACTATGGGCAAGTTTTGCGGATGGGTATACTTTGCTTGCTATATTTGTTTTATGGCATTTGGCGGGTGCGTTCATAGAGCCTATGCGTGATTTGCCATTCTTTGATGCGGCAAAAAAGGCCGAAAGAATAAGATTTATGGGCATATATAGAACCGCAACAAGCACATCTCGTATCATAGTGCCTATGCTTGCCGCCGCACTTATATTTGCAAGCGGGTCAACATCGGTTGTGTTGCTGTTGGCCGGTGCGGTTGCGATTTTTGCAGGCCTGTTTGTGCTTAAAAAATAACCAGCAACCAGGAACTAGGAATTAGGAACTGGTGGTTTTTCATATAATAAATTCATTGCTTTTAACATTAAGATTTTGCTATAACTATATAGCAAATAATACTAGTTCCTAATTCCTAGTTCCTAGTTACTTTAAGGAGAAAAATCATGCCCAAAAAAACAGAAAAAGAAGTTGTAAAAAGCAGCGGAAATGTTTCGCCAGCACTAGAAGCGGCATTGGCACAAATCAAAAAAGAATTTGGCAAAGATGCAATCATGTCTATGGGTGATGGGGCTGTTCAAAATATAGAGGCGATTTCCACAGGATCTTTGGGTCTTGATATTGCGCTTGGCATAGGTGGTTATCCACGTGGCCGTATTATTGAAATTTATGGACCAGAGTCATCTGGTAAAACAACGCTTGCACTTCATGCGTGCGCAGAGGCACAAAAGAAAGGCGGCACTGTTGCGTATATTGACGTAGAGAATGCACTTGACCCAAGCTATATGAAAAAGCTGGGATTAAAAGTAGAGGATGTTATAATCTCTCAGCCAGAATCCGGCGAACAAGCATTGGAAATTGCGAACACTCTTATTTCATCTGGCGCTGTGGATGTTGTGGTTGTGGACTCTGTTGCGGCGCTTGTCCCAAAGGCAGAGTTAGAAGGGAATTTTGAAGACAATTATATGGGCACGACAGCACGCCTTATGTCAAAATCATTAAAGAAATTGGCGGGCTCTGTCTCTCGTTCAAATACTCTTCTTATATTTATTAATCAAATCCGTATGAAAATCGGCGTTATGTTTGGGTCGCCTGAAACAACTTCTGGCGGTAATGCGTTAAAATTCTATGCGTCGGTACGTTTGGATATTCGTCGCATTGGCGCAATCAAAGACAAAGAAGATGTTATCGGAAACGAAACACGTGTCAAAGTTCAAAAGAACAAAGTTGCGCCACCGTTCCGCACCGTTGATTTTAAAATTATTTACGGCGAAGGCATTTCAAGAACATCAGAGATTCTTGACATGGGCGTAAAGCTTGGGTTTATTGAAAAGGCGGGAAGTTTCTATTCTTATAATTCTACAAGAATAGGCCAAGGCGAAAATAATGCACGTAATTTCTTGAAAGATAATCCAGAAATGCAAAAAGAGTTGCTGGATAAAATCATGGCAAAATCCGCAGGTATCGCAGAAGAGATGACCACGGGCCCAGATACTCAGGAAGAGAGTGAAGATTAAAAAATTCCCGACTTTCGTCGGGATTTTTTTAAAACAATTTTTCAAACCGTTTTGGAATTTTTACCACCCATTTAATGCCAAACATAAATGGTTTGTTCCATGAATATGGCGGACGTGCAATTTGTTGTATCCGTCGGGCACATTTTGTAATTGCAAAATCACGTGCCGTTGAATTTGTAATAAGGTTAAAATTTTCCATCGTGCGGCGCATTCTGTGGCTTTTCCACGATGCATCACGGTTGTCGGAATTTATCTTATCAATGGACATTTTATGGTCAAGCGACCCCATATGAAACAAATATAAATTCGGATCAATTTTGAAATTTTTTCCGTTCATGCGGTGAAAGCCACTTCCCCATCTTCCCGGTTTTAACATAATTGATGATTTGGTAAATCTGGTTGATATAAATGCATATTTTCGTTGTGATAACATGGTCTTTTTTGCATCATACGGTTTTTCCAATGTCAGGTGCTGTGCAAGGTCAAGCCCAAGCGGAGATAGGGCCGTACGATTTTGCGGCACGCTTGATAAATACTCACGAAGGCTCATTTTTAAATCCGGATCCACCGCAATAAATTCATCCACGTCCGTACCAATTACTATGTCATATCCGTGGTTTTTCATTAAATCATTTGCAAAATCATTAATGCGATTGACACGGGTTTTATCGCCTTTGGTCCTTGACTCTTCTTTGCGTTCAAATTTTTTGGTATTTATTTTTTTTGCAAATGCGGGAATCTTTTGGTCCGTGCCATCAAAAAGCGCATAACAGTTTTCAGCACCAAGTTCACGTGAATAATATTTCGCCCATAATTCCAAAAAGAATTCGTCATTACGAAGCATAGTTATAACGGCAATTTTCTTCATAAAATCTCCTTTGTCATATTATAGCCAAAGCGTTTGACAAAAGCAACCGGCCTTTATATAATCTGCGCGTGCTAAATCCAGAACAATCAAAACGTGCAGTTAAAATATTCCGCATTGGGTCAAATGTGGCGTTGGTTGTTATTGCTGGTATTGCAATACCTTTCTTTTCGGTGGCCTTGGTTGCGGCGGCAACATTTAAATCTGGTCGTAAATGGATGGAGATTGGCGTGAAAGAGATTCTTGCCGGTGAAAATCCATACCGAACAATGTTGAACTTTAAAGACAAAGTTGACCGTGCCCGTGCAGCCAAGGCTTTGCGCACAGCCAACCAGAAAATGTACCAATCTTAATAAAAATCTGGCAATTGC
>Ga0123355_10015153_pt1 | contig 12101 bp, 6 predicted proteins | sample TergutEmb28metaG_3_FD_89872 | JGI IMG/M metagenome (GOLD analysis project Ga0123355, IMG submission 89872) | Embiratermes neotenicus P1 segment gut microbial communities from Petit-Saut dam, French Guiana - Emb289 P1 | ecosystem: Host-associated > Arthropoda: Insects > Digestive system > Gut ... | reverse complement strand
TCGTCATGTCTGTCTGTCTGTCCGTCCGTCCGCATGAACAACTCGGCTTCCAATGGACGGATTTTCAAGAAATTTGGTATGTGAAAATACTTCGAAAACCTGTCAAGAAAATTTAAGTTTCATTAGAATATGACACGACTATCCTGCAATTTGCATGAAGACCAATACACATTTTTATAATATCTCTCTCAGTTCTTCTTAGGGTGAAAAATGTTTCAGACAAAATTTGTAGAGAAAATCAGAGCACATGTTTTATATTCAATAACCTTTTTTTTTTTTCGAAAATCGCGCCGTTTATTAGACAATGTGTAGAAATATGGTAGAGCCAGACAAGCCACAGACAACAATACGGCGCATGCGCTTTGCATGCTGGATAACCAGGGTTACAAACACACGATCATAATATGTAATACTCATTGTTTTTCCACACAACAATAGTTACGCGAACGCGCCTCAATATTACGTTATTACTACATTGCCTGTCTTGTCACCGATGGTAATCAAAAAAGACACCAATAATTAATGGCCGAAATCTCCGAACTCGTGTTGTAGGCTGCCAGTTGATGGAATAATGAAATTTAATGGGCCTCTTACTCAATTTCCAGTTAACAATGCCTTCCGGATCATCCAGTGCTGGATACAGCAGCTCTGAACGTACTACAGTCCGATGTGTCTTTTCATTACCATACAAATCCTCGAGAAGCAGCCAAGACATGGCTGCTACTACGCCACGAACTTCACAAGATCTCGCATATCACAACAAAAGTTTTCAGACCACCTCGACCTCTGAGGGACATGAACACACGCCGATAAAAAAAAACCTGTCCATTAGTGACACAGGCTGATTGGTCTCATACGTCTGGATAGGTATCCATAAGTTGTGATTGTTACAATGACTCATCAGTGACTCTGTGTGGAACAAACTTCGCGCGGATCTTCCTGTTTGCCAAATATTCAAGAAGAATCGGCACAGATCGATTCCCGGTTAAAGTGCAGTTCATCTTCCACCAGTCTTGCGGTAGTTTTATAAACCCTGTATTCATTAAACTGCAGTACATGTTTCCGTTCTCATTTCTGTTAGTACTTACCAAGGAATCTGTTCCGTTTAGTGTTGAATAACTTTGTATTTAAATTATGTAAGAAGGAATCCCTTTTACAAAACCCAACGATTTGAAATGGGGCAAAGTAATCACAATCTAGGAACTTCAACATCCGAACCGTCCAATATGCCCACATTTTAGAAGCGGTTGTTCCAAGTAAAGTATTTTTACCGTCAATACGTTTCAAGACCTAGCTGTAGAAATCATGGGGGGGGGGGGTATTTGCATGCGTACGTTCATACCCACAGTACCACTATTAGATCCTAAGCATAGACATAAAATAAGAAAAGTCTGCATCCGGTAGCCGTTGGGTTTAAGTACATCGCTGAGCAATACTATCAATTGTGCTGACGTACACTTATGTTATAATATTTGAATACTTTCAGGGATTCGAAAGCGCATTATTGTCTCGTAGAGGCGTGATGATAGACCTACAGCCAAGATGCAGATAAATTTATAAACAGTCGTTCACAAAGAAAGAATTTCATTTATTTTAATGTGGCTGACCTGTTGAAGTTTTTTTTTTCTTTCTTTCTTTCTTTTTTTGGCTGGCTGCGTCGTAGGAAAGCCGCACTGGGGTCACCCTAGAAGCTTAGAATTAATTCGCAAAACTATGTCTAGTACAATTTAATCGGTGAGAAACAAACTAAACAAATTTTCAAATCCTTCTACCTCCCATGTGTTACAGATAACTGATAAAACATACTACGTCACCAGAAACGTGATGGGATAGATAAACGACAAGATAAAAAAATGTCATATTCCAAATTTTTGTACTTGGCGCACACCGCAGACTGTTTAATTTATATGTGAATTAGAATGACCGGACACCTTCAGTAACATCCAACACACTTAAGCGAATCAGGTGATCATGCAATGGAAACTAAAACCGAACTGTGTGCCGGGATGTGTGCTAGTCGCTACAGAATACATTACAGTCCGGCACCTGATGCAATTACAATGCCATTCTCTGTGTATTTTGCAGTAGTTTTTTATCTGCGTATACCGTATAAATAAATAATGGAATAACAATGACATCGTAAATACAAAATGGCATCATGTTACATTACTATGCATTTAGATGATTACATAGGTATATGTCATACAGCGGTAAATTAAACTGGAGGGTGATTATGTAATATGAATAAGTGAAGATTTGGCAGATCACACTGGTGGTTCATTTTGAGAATTCTCAAACCCGACAAGAACTCCGTCATCATTGTCGTTGTACCTGCCGAGATTCGAACTGGGAACATTCCTAACATGTTTGGTGTACTGTCGCTACATCAACATGTTTAGATCAGAAAGTAAAGGTAAATTTCAAACTAGAACAGGCCACTGAGGCGCAGAAGGGGGAAGTTGGATTGTTTTACTCTTTCTTTAACCTCGGCGCTAGATGGAGGTGGGTGGTCAACGCCACGCCGCGGCCGCTTTGCTACTGGGAAGGACCCGGTACCCACTGTATAAGAGACGGGGTGGGCCCCAGGGCCGTTCTGGACAGGTGCGGAAAATCCCGTCACCACCGGGATTCGATGCCCGGACTATGGAGCCCATAATGAATCGCTATACCGACTGAGCTATCCCGGCCCACCGTTTAGATCAGAAATTTATAAAATTTATATTAGTATTTCTTTTTAAAACGCGTTATAATAGGAATTGTACAGGAAATATAACATGGAACTGCGTTTAAGATCTCTGTCAACATAACGCGGCTCCTCCCTACCGCTAGTACGACCAATGAAGTCGGCCATACTGACTGCCACGGCCGCTGAGAAAGGGTTAGGGTCCCGGTGGAAAAAAAAAGGGCCTCCGCAGCAAGGGCGGCCCGGCTAAAAATCTTTACACTAAATCGAAAACACCGACACCCAGTTGGAGAATAACTTAGGCTTGGTCTGAGAGGGTTAAATTGTACAGTCAACAAATAATGGTACTACCGAGAAAGTAAAACATCTGCAACATCACCGGACCCCGGGCCCCCTTCTGGACCGTCGGGGCCCTGTAATTTGTACCGGCTTCCCCCCCTCCCCCCTCTCTCTTTCGTAAAAACGTCTGACAACACTAGGCTCAGGTTTTGCTGCCGAAGAGACGAATTAAAATTTGTAAACCTTAAATTTGTTGACTTGTGATACGGGTTATTTGCAAAATGCACACAAAAAATGCATAATAGATCAGACTACAGTATATTGGAGATCAACATATTTTATACTTTGTATCTGCACATAAAGTGTGTGCTCAGTTTAACCTTTTCGCACCGGAATTATTTTTTTTAATTTTAGCACACCCTGTATATACAATGTGAATAAAACAGAAACCAAATACGTCAGAATTATGAAACAAACTGCATCTTGAAGAGGAAAACACGGAGAGTATATACCTTGTTTAAAATATTCAGTAACTATATTTGTTATATGTGTTGAATAAATACATTAAATGCAACGTTTGGAGGTTAGCGTCCTAGACGGTAGGACGCAAGGGCTGTAAAGGTTAATTTCCGGCGGAATAATCCAAACACAATATCCAATTTATCGTACCTTTGAGCACTGCAGTTCTACCGTACACAAGGCCTGCACCCTCTGGGGCAACCCACGGCAACTGTGGTGCTCAGATACACGATAAAAGAGACACAATGTCAAAACAAAATTGTTCGGAAAGAAATGCACGCCGTAACAGGTGATGCACAGCACAAAATACACACCTTATTAGGATCCACAGCTGTTAATTAGAACGTTTCTCGACCAGTACGTATTCAATAAAATAAACGAAAAACAATATATCATTATTTGAACATACTCTGCGTGCGATCAAGCTTAAACAAGATAACTTTGTCCGAATGAGGCTAGTTCCACATGCATGTCAACGACAATGAGAGACACTGATGCGCGGAACATATTTCAAGAACACTTTTCAGTCTCCTTATGTTTTAGCCACAAGAATAAGTGGCGGCCGCGACTGAGCACCGTTCTGGAACATAAACTACCTCTCGTAAAGTAAAGGTAAAGTGTACCCTTGTGCAGGCACTGAGGCTCTGTACAGGCCGTACGGCCAATAGGGGAGTAGAGGTATAGCGCTACTTTTTCTTGACCACTGCACTAGAAGAGGGTGAGGGGTCAGCGTCACGCCCCGGCCGCTCTTTACCCCGGGAAAGACCCGGTACCCATTGTACAGGAGGCTAGGTGGGCCCGAGGGCCGGTCTGGACAGGTGCGGAAAATCACACCCCCCACCGGGATTCGATCCCCGGAACGTCCAGCCCATAGCCAGTCGCTATACCGACCAAGCTACCCGGCCTACAACTACCTCTCGTTGTACATTAAAAATAAGTCGGCCCTGTGCCCACAATGAAGGCAAACAGCGGAAGTACAGGCATAACTCCACTCACTTTAACCTCAGCCCTAGATGCAGGTGAGTGGTCGTACTCATCCCGTCCACTTTAAGCCCAAACAAAAAAAAAAAAAGAAACGGTATCAACTGAAGGAAGGATGGGCGGGCTCCGTAACCAGTCTGAAGGTTTTGAGGAACGGAAAAAACTCTTGTCCCTGCCGCGAGTCGAAGGCCGTATCACCGCAGGCTAGTCACTATACGAACTGAGCCATCCCAGCTTGTCTTGTCCTACTGTAGAATGAAACAGACTGGCGTTAAATGTTACTCTTTAAGTGGGCCTTCGTGCGAAACACACATGCAGCTGTGAAAGTCACATATCGGGATCTGCAGTAATAACCTTCTGACGGGCCGCTGGGACGCCAGTCCGGACGGTCGGACTCTGCAGGATCAAGATAACCTGGCTTCCACTAAGAAATAACACCTGCGACAGGAGCAGCCGCACAGATACGGTGTGCAAAAGACACGACGCTAGAATCCAAGAGGGTGCAAAATCGTTGCTTACGTACTTGCGCTAAATGAACTGCAAAGGCTGCTAAGAGAACAGAAATTTGAAGAGCGAGTTCAGAAGAGTGTGAGAAGAAAAACGATTAAGTTAATCATCGACATGACTCAACTGAAAAAATACATACATATATATATATATATATATATATATTCCCGCCTCATTATAAGATTCCCCCACCCCGAAAAAAAAATCACCCTGCGTCTTAACACCGGAAAGTCGAAGGGTATTAAATCTGGAAAACTCCATGCTAACTACTGGGTGCGTCTTATCGCTTTCAACGTCTTACGTGGCGGAAAATACGGTACTACGCATTAAGACACAAGAACGATTATGAATTATGAATAAGCAAAATTGGTGAAGCAGATCATATCGTCTTTGAAGATAGGTCATCCAAGCCTGCATCACTTCGAGCGCGAAACATATCACAACAAAGGTTACAGGCGAAGTTGTCCTTCTTCACGTCATGAAAGAATACGTAGGGAGCAGAGGTACACCTCAATTCAAGTTTAGCCTCGGTCCTACATTCAGGTGAGCGGTCAGCTTCACTCCCTGGCTGCTTTACACCCGGGAAATAGTCCAAATGCCCACTGAACATGAGGCTGGCTGGGCCCCAGATAGTCCAGCACTTAAACATTGCCAACAGCTGGGAGAAGACGTTTACGATTATTTTAAACTACAAACACGTCACTTTCCTTAAAGGGCTGAATAAAATAATAAAAATGCCTGGACAGCCTACTGCGGACTGAGATTTAAGTGTGCGGAACGCAAAGCAAGAGTTCTTACAAAGGCGTCGTGGCCAGATGGAAAATTGTCAAAGTTGAAAGGAAAGTTCGTGGAAGTTCACCGTCATGGCTTATTTCACATCACAACGCCGTCTTGGCAACTATCTGGAGGTAATGAGAAACATCAGAGAACACAGCGGCCAGTATTCTGCATAAGACATGAACCTCTACATCGACGTTACAAAGATACCACCGTTCATGTATCCTGTCGCCCTGATTTAACAATGCTGCTGCAACTATCGAATAAGGTAAGCAAGAAGTAACGGCGCACTAACTTCGGAAGAGACTGCCTCGCATTATTACACGGTACTACTTCAGCTACCGAACAGGCGCTTAGATTCACATCTCCCAAGCGTCCGGAAAGGCACATGGGCCCACGCAGCCTCCTAATCAATGGTTACCAGTAATTCTAATACGATACAGTGGCCGAGGCGTGAAGCTGACCACTCAACTTCACGTAGCGACAAGGTTCATAATGCGTGGAGCTAAACCTCCATTCGCCCATATGCCATGCCATGTACAGAAAAAACTTTACCTCACCGCTCTAGTACAAGTTTGGGCGTTACCAGCCTGATAAACAAGTACTCAGGAAAGGTACCAGTTTTGTGATAGTGGTGGCGATGGTAGTGCACAACAAGGGAACGGAACTTCGAACCAGTTCGGTAAAATGGGGAAAGCTGCCATCCGTCTTGAGTACTCTAGACACTAGCAATGTTTACTAAGCAAAATAAACGATAACTTCGGTGAAGTTTGTCAGCCAAAATCGATAGTTAGAATCCACACTCAATGAAACTGTTTCTATTATCTATATTTATAAAAAAAAAAAAATAAAAGATTGAGAGGGAGTGTTACTACTGCAGAGCAATGATTTCGAACGTATATCCGTAACACGAAGGCTACTACGCACAGTTAATTACAATAACGAAGTCTCCGCCTGTCTTGACGTATGCGACTTCCAGCAACAGCATAAAAGTGTCCAAATATTTTGGTATCTAAAAGGTCCAGATGCATGGAAGTTTCTTCTTTCCGTTCATAAATGCGCAAAAATTGGTCCCTACAATATTAGTTATTGAAAGTACCGGTACTGTTAAATATTAATCCCGTTCATATTCGCAGTTACAAAAACCTTGAACAAACGCATCGATCCGTGTTGACGATCCCCACTCCCCTCTTTACCACATACTTTATATGGAAGAAAAAGTACAACTTGTTAACCATTGTTAAATTTGTTGTTTACAGTTCAACGTGTTACGGCAGGGGCGTGCCGCATTAGGCGCCCACAAGAAGCGTACGGTATGTTTACCTGCATTACTTTTGGCTCATAACGATTTAGTTGTATTAAGTAATGTCAAAATGATGACAGCAGTGATAAGTATTGAAACAACAACAGCCACATACGCTGCATGGTTTGTACAACGGTATAATTAATTTCATGAGACATTATATGCACGATCATATTATCAATATTCAGTACACTGTAGTTCACCACTGTTTTGGTAAGTTCGGGAAGCAAATGCATCTCGAGAAATATAACTTGGCAAAACATTACAGTGTCATCATGGCAACACAAGGGATAGTAATTTCGGTATTCTTAAAATCGAAATTCGATTTATGAGAGATACCATGCAATTATCTCTGTATTTATTTCGTATAAACTTCGATTATAGATATGTCTATGAGCTACTGCATTAGCTAAACAAGGCGCCATTTTAATATATGCCATACCTTTGCCACTTGGAAGTTGTCAGGCCTAAGTGTTTCCACAATTTCCTGGTCAACTCTAGCCTGTTGAGCAACAGAAGACCGAAATCCATCCAATACACCCTTAAAGGTGAACTTCTTCATTTCGTAAACACAAAATCACCGATCTCCATTTAATTAACGCAGCTTCATAGCCCCAATGCCCCGTCACCACATTCCACGATACAAAACTCGTCTGCTAAGCCGCAAATATTACTGCAGCAAGGAGTTGTGGGTAATCACAGGAGGTTGGCAAAATATATATATAATGCTGTTGCTGGGTCTGTCAGATGGTGTTATTTTACTTGTTATATATTTACATTATAGCACAACGTTAATAATCTAACAAATAACAAATCACATTTACCGTAAAACCTTATTGGGTAAATTTATACATGCATGTACTTCCATTTACGTTATCCTCAGCATTGCGGTTTTCATTACCAGATCAATACAAACCGACTCCCTGTGCTAACATCAGCTGTTAAGTCTCACGTATGTGAATGGCGTACGTGTGTTGGCGTAGGAGTTTGTGGGTTATGTACTGGCAGAACTGTTGCAACATACGTTCTCGCGTGTAAAAATGTTTCAGAATATTTGCATTAAAAGCATCGAAACAATAACTTCTATCACATTATATCAACATGTGTTGAAGAATAGGGGAACAAAGTTGAGGTTAGTAGTTTGTTTAAAATTTATTTTCTGCCTAAATTTCGGTTTTGTGTTCTCTGTGTCTGTTAGGTCATCTAATATGTAGATGTAACATAATATTACAGTTTGCCATGCAAACAGCAGATTAAGCGAAATCAAAAACCACTTCAGTAATTGTGAGATTGATATAAACATTGACCACTCCCCCTTATAACCACGTTGTGCAAGAGACAAGCATACCACATTTGGGTAGGAAGTATTTAAAAGTGTTAGTTCTTCTGAACTAATGTGAGTGTGTTCTTCTTCTGTTGGGAGAAATTACAAATTTCACATGAAGCTTTCTGTATGTTAAGGTCTCTTAACATATTAAGAGTGCTTTTGGATTGCAGAGATTGGTTATGCCTAATTCATGTATTAAAGTTCACTCAGCTACATGATTTATTTGCAGTGATTATTACAGTCAATAAATCAAACCCTAAACTTTAACTAAACATACATTTTCAGTAATGGCATTTCCTCCCCACAGAATGCAGTTCAAACTGAGTAATGGCAATACAACCATTACATATTTAGTGCAGGAAATGCCACCACCTATTTACAAAACTCTCTCATGGCAGTATAACCATAATATCTGGTGTACATGAAATGCCATTACCTGTTTCCAAAGAACTGAGTCTTGACAGTATAACCATTACATCTGTGTCTGAGGAAATGTCACTACCTAATTCCAGTAAGTTGAGAAAAGGTAGTATACTGTAATGAATATAGTGAAGAAATCACCACTAAAACTTCAAGAGTAATACAATTACTACATTTTCCTGAATATCAGGTGATAATTTTTTCTGAATTCATCATGCAGTCAACTTATCACAGACAGAGTTAAACATGTGTTTGTAGCTATTTTCCTGCAAATTCAATAATGTGAAGCAGGGTCATCTTGTGTGCAAGGGAGTCATATTTGAGTAAATACAATATGTTAGCTGCCATTTTCTTTTTCCTGTTGCTTTGTAGGCGTATAGGAGCCCTGCTGCTGAGCTCTAGCATTGCAGCCTATACAGCCAGTAAAAATAAAGCAGAAATGGCCAGAAAAATGATTGATACCTCAAATTTTATGGCTAAACCCATTACAGATGTTAAGAAATTGTCAGAAAATCCACATGACATGAAAACAAAAATGGAGCTTCTGATAATGAGAATACAGGTGAGTTTCTGGAATCAGACTAGTTCTTGGTATCAGATACTGGATGTGTTTACAGTAGAAACATTTCTTGGGAGTACTGCTTTTTGCATGCAAAGTTGTCTTTCATGAATACCATGGGGTTATTGCACTTTTCAGAAACGACCTCATAAAAGGGATGCACACAACAAGAAATTGAAGTTCTGTGTTTTTGTGTTCATGATTAATCCACAAAGGGGGGGCTAAAGGAAGGAAACAAATGTGGCGACTTGTCATCATATGTCTGTAATTTCTGTGTTTATTCCTGTAGGCTGAATTTTGCCATGCCCTAGAGGCTGAGGAGAATGGAGGGACAAGATTTCGTGTTGACCGTTGGGAACGCCCAGAAGGTGGAGGAGGCATTACTTGCGTAATTCAAGATGGTAATACATTTGAGAAAGCAGGAGTGAATATTTCAGTAGTTCAGGGACACCTCCCTCCTGCTGCAGTGCAACAGATGAGAGCCAGGTACGTACATTGCTATTGAAATTCTGATTCTGTCCACTCAGATATTCTGTATTTGTATATCTCTGCTGTTTCGTACAAATGACTGCTATTCACCATAAAAGCACTGTTTGTTACTATATATATATATATATATATTATACAGTTGACAACATGTTTTGGCCTTTAAAACTCCCCATAATGGGGTCATTGACATACCAAAAACATGTAGAAGGATTTTCTATAAAGGTAAAGTACACCCTAGAACAGGCCACAAAGGCCCAGAGAGGGAGTAGAAGTATAGTTCTACTCTTTCGACGCTAGATGGGGGTGAGTGGTCAACGCCATGCTCCAGCTGTTTCACCCCTGGGAAAGAGAACCAGGACCCATTGTATAGGAGGCTGGATGGGCCCCAGGGCCAGTCTGGACAGGTGCGGAAAATCTCACCCCCATCGGGATTCGATCCATGGACCGCCCAGTCCATAGCGAGTTGCTATACCAACTACGCTATCCCAACCCACAAAGGATTTATTATACTTTGTAAAATATGAAAACATAAAATTAATTATATTTACACTTAGAACTTTCCCCCAGAGGAATGAGATGTCCTTCCATTTGCAGTTTGTATGTTACATGCATTGGTTATTTTTGTTGGTGTTGAATTTGTGACACATTTAACGAGTATTATAGCATGTTAATTCCTTAACAACTACAGACACTCCCTGACTTGTGCAGTAGTTATGTTCTGGAGGATCTGGCACAGGTTAGAAATGAGAATACATATAGTGAACTATATACTGTATGTATAAACAAGGGAGCCCAGGCAAAATCCAAACTCCAACACGCTCAAACCTGTTCCACTGCAGCATGTCTGCCGCACCACCCATGTTATCGCCCAGCAGTATTCTTCCACCAGCTCCGTCTCATTGCGCTTTTATTCCCTTAAGGAAAAAATTTGGTGAACGTTTAAAAAATGTTGTTTTCCATTGTTTTTAACTTTTTAAAAATTTGGACAAATCTGAGATTTTTCAACTTGAAATTGCATAAGTCTGGGAGTATTCATACTCTAAAATTAAAAATGGAATCTTATAAATCAGATGTTGTTCATTGGGATCTACATTATCCTTTGGCATATTACACATTCATGTTTTGTCTGTTATTTTTATGTTACGTAGGAATTCAGCATATTAGCATTTATGATCCTTTCCAGGTAGTGTCTGACTGTAGTATATCTGATTCTCACCCACACTGTTGTAGAATTATTACAAAGCTGTGTGTGTACTCCTTACCGTAACTGGGTATAGACTGTTGTTACTGCATCAACTGTATAAGTCTGAAGAGAGGAGGTGTATGATGAAGTGTAAATAAGAGGGAAACAGTTATCATCGAATGTTTGAAGGTACTACTGTAGCATTCACCTGGAGCGAATGAAAAAACTACCAACACCTCAGGCAGGATTGCTGGTTCTGTAGCTCTGACCCTGACCAGGTACCTCTTGAATATGTCATACACATTGCTGCTTAAGCTGATGTGATGCTTGTTGAAATGCTTATTACTTGCAGTTCAGTTATTGTATGAAGCAAATGCATTTTGCATGCTGTGGAAAACTTTGATTTGAATTATGCACTTGAGTTTCTCATGATTTTCTGTAGTTCCTCCAGGCAGATGCTAGGATAGTACTTTACATGGAGACTTAAAGTAACAAATAAATTAAAATTACAGTTTAACCCTTTAAACACCGAGTTAAATCCCATCTGCCATCTGCTGGCATTATTAGGAGCTCACCATATTCTCCATGTTAGCAGGATAAGGGTTAACAGAAATATTTATATATTAGACTACAGTGTTGCCTACTTCTGTTTTATTGTCTGATATTATGTTTCTCTGCTTATACCCAACTGTCATTACAGGGGAAAAATACTGCAAGATGGGCCACTGCCATTCTTTGTTGCTGGCATCAGTTCTGTGATACACCCACGAAACCCAATGGTCCCTACAGTTCATTTTAATTACCGTTATTTTGAAGTGCAGAACACAGATGGTTCTGTGCAGGTATGTGGATGTTGTGGGGGTTATTCAGAAAGTAATGTGTCATGTTTTTGTTTCATGCTGTTTTCCAAGTTAGACATTTGAACATTTCACAGAGCTTTACTACACAATTGCTGAGAGTATGAGAGTACAGTTGTTTTTTTTTTTTTTTTTTTGGTTTGCCCCCCTCTTATTCAGCATTTTTTTTCCCCTTTTCCCAAAAACCCTTTTTTCCCCCCCTTTTTTTTTCTCTTTT
>Ga0123355_10015152_pt1 | contig 12101 bp, 8 predicted proteins | sample TergutEmb28metaG_3_FD_89872 | JGI IMG/M metagenome (GOLD analysis project Ga0123355, IMG submission 89872) | Embiratermes neotenicus P1 segment gut microbial communities from Petit-Saut dam, French Guiana - Emb289 P1 | ecosystem: Host-associated > Arthropoda: Insects > Digestive system > Gut ... | reverse complement strand
TGGCCATTATCTCCCAAACCGTTCAACTTTGGATATAGGTGTTTTGGGGTTTTTCGGTATAGTTTAACATAAGGAACACCCTCCCGAAGTCTGGTCCGTTCCTCCTGTTACACCCTGTATTTGATAAAATTAACATGGTTAATTGAAAGTTTACTAACAACACTTAAAATAAAGCAATGAACAAATATCTACCAGTCTAATAAACACAGATTTGTCTTCAGAAACGGGGACATGTATCTCTTCTCAACTCCTAAAATTTCCTTACACACTTCCAAACTGCATTATTTATAAAAACTGGGTAAAATTACAACACAAGACCAAAATGATCCATCTCACCTATGCTTTTGACACATTATGGGAACATAACGATTCTAAGGGATCCTGTTCGTATTTTACTGCTACGAATTCGAAGCCATCCTTCGACGACACTGATTGTGTCTCCAAATCTGAATTTTTTCTACTTGTATAGCATCCATTACATGGAGAGTATGTTACTCCCATTAAATATTAAGTTGGTGATGGAAACGTACAGGTAATTTGTTAGCCATCTACAAAAAAAAAGTGCCAACAAATTATCGGACCAACATTCGCAGAATACATTACCATTACTGTTTAGAGGACACACATTTTTCAACAAGTAACAAAAGTCCAAGTTTTTTATCTGTAGGCCTAGTAATTAATGTGTATAATTGTCAGAATGCTTTGGTACGCAAATTACCGCTCCGGTCATTGTACGAAAGACGAACATGAACCAAGCCAACACATGTGTATACCGTACAAACGTAAACATCAAATGTGCAAATTATCAACACATCTATTAGCATCCTGGCACATTTACTGCGCAAGAGTGAACGTACATCAGAGACATCTGACGCCACACAGACGAACTAACGGCAAGAATTTCCAATTTCGACCACGGGTGTCAGTACGGTATACGGGTCACGCATAGAGATTAGTGTGCAAAATGGCCATATTTCTTCTTTGTCTAAGTATAAATCTCAATGTTATTGCGAACGAAATTGAGCCTAGATGAACTGTGACTGTTGCACGTCAGAGTCCACACAGGTAATACCTGCTGTCGCCTCTCCAACGGTTATAAACATCACGGTTTAGACTGGGTCCGGGCAGGGTTCCACCTGGCTAAGAATCAATGGAAACACGTCCCAAAGGCTTCGGCAGCGTAGTCGGTAAGATAATAATTTCTATTTCCACTTGCGTATCTGGCACAATATCTATCGGAAAAATATAAGAGCTGTGACATTTGCGACAATGCATATGTATGTATGAACGTTTCTGGAGCACGTCTACACATTCTGAGTTGCAGCAGACCGTGAGGGTGGAGGCAATATATTTCTCCGAAATATTGTTACACACACACACACCTCTTTGATATAATCCATATCAAAATATGGATTCTAAAATTGTTAATAACAAATAAAGCGTGAACATTTCAGGTTGGAATAACTAAATTACAAATGAGGGTAAGGCCGAAGTGTGGTCCCTCTTTTTTCTTTTTTGAAGATATAGCAAGAGCTGCTGACATTTAAGTCACCTTCGTTATCAGTAGTGCAACTCCCCAAACGCAAGGTCCAAATGTTTGAATTACAGATTTTTAACGTTTCTGTAGTACAATAATATTTCTTTAAAGAAAGTCTCATTTTTATAAACACAAACACGTGTTTTACTCAAAAGTAGCGTCTTTAGTGAACCCTGTGAACTTACAACTTACGGTACTACAGAACGGAAGGTATCCCTGTTTCGTCAAGTTTGAAGATTCCACTGAACAAACACTCTCGTACCTCGTTTTTCGCGGGTTTGTAGATACTTCGCGGTTTTGCAAATGTGCGGCATCGCCCCACGAATTAAAATACATGACGCATAAGAATTTTTCGACAACGTGGACAGTTCTTCGAAACTAACCGCGTGATTTTCAGGCAGGTTACGGAAAAAATAAGCAGCTTCCGATTAGAATATTTCTGAGGAGGAAAGAAAAACACGAATTACTAAAAAAAAATATTTTGAGGATGGGACGGTAAATTATTCGCGACTTTTCGCTTTTCGTGAAGGTTTTGCAACGTAACTCCAGCAAAAAATGTGGGGGTGGATGTATTTTCCCTATTTCAGACAACTGTAACGAGTAGGTAGTCGCCTATTTTATTTTATTTTTAGTGGAACACTGGATTCTTCACACAAAATAAAGATTGTTGTTTTTAGGGAGCATTCGGAAGGCACCCTGAAGGTTGGGATTAAACGTTTTCTGTCTTACCTTCCTTTGAATAAAATTGAGTTGTTTTAGACTTTTCTTATTACAAATTGCCTGTCAAAATCTATTTTTTCCAGGTTCTGTCCTGTTAATCCATATTTCTTGTTCTCCTTTTCCTTACAGTACAAAACCAATTCCTGCAATTCTCAACTGCACTTCGGCTTGATTTTGTGTGCTTTACTGATGTTTCTTTGTGTAGTCCAAAGTTGCACATGAGAAACAAGCAGTTTTACAGGTTAAGATAATCTAGTTATTTCATGGCAGCTTTCAAATCTTTATTCTTTAAATATGTCATTAGACAATAATCTCAGTGCTAAGAATATATGGCATCAGTGATGGGTGAATGAATATGGATCACTGGTGGAATAACAATGATAAAAATCAGAAGACCTCCGACAGAAACCAGTACTAGTGCCACCTAAAGAACCATAAATCTCACATGAATTGCCTTGGTAATGAACCTGGGGATCTGTGGTGAGGGACTGGTGTCTACTTGGCTCAATTAATGTGTGAACCATCACAGCTTTAATTGCCATGCTTTGTCCCAAGATATTTTGGAAGAATCTGCAAAGGAATTGGGAAACAACATTAGAAGCCATCTAAAAAAATTGTCATCCCCAGAGTGATATTGGGAATCACCATGACAAATAAACAGACTGTTTTTGCTGATGTTTGTTTTATTCAGACAAGCCTTAAAATGTAAAGTGCTTTCCTGCTATGTACGTCAGTTATAGCTGTAGTAAGAATTTTACAATGTGGAGTGGTTTATGATCTATGCAGGTAAAGTAGTTTCTGTGTGTACCATATAGACATATAGGAGGCATACAGGTGTAATTCCACTGATTCTTAACCTCAGCACTAGATTGACATGAGTGGTCAGCTTCACCAGTACATCTAAAACAAACTGATGTTTCCAAATAAAAATTAATTTTCCTTGTAGATCAAAACTACTGCCAGACATATTTCTGATTCTACATTGGATTAAGTTGAAGATTATGCAGTTATTTATCACTTTGTAGCTTGACTGCTTTCAAGTATACATGGGAAAGGTGTTTATAATTTCATGCAATGTATTCATTATAAACACTATAGACCTCCTTGTTCTGTCCCTATTTTTTTCAAATTTTACCTGTTAAAACTTAATGTTTTGGTTTACCTATAGACACAATCATTACAGCAAACGTCCATACATGTTGTTTTCAAAAAGTTACGTTTTCATTTTAGGACACCAATTGCTTTATTCCTGATAACATAGCTTCTGTGCTCAGGAGATTGTCTTTTTAACTCAGTGAACACGATGATACTTGCCTAGGTGTAGCCAGACATTGTTTCACCTAAAGTGATTTCCTTTTCTGTTGAGATGGACACGAGTTCTAAGTTCTAAATTTGCTAGAATTTCAGAGATTGAAACACTTGCTACCAAAAAGAGCTAAAACAAAATTTTCATCAGAGGGAATTTTAGTAATGAATTAGAGTTTGCCATTTGCTGTAGCCTTACCAGACTGAGAGAAGTAATTTGATTTTTTGAAGGTACTGAAATGGCAGAAGCAGCTATCAGTACTTTAATTTCGAACACAATGTACCCCAGTGTGAAGCCAAGACACTGGTATGGGCCCCCATCAGCAAACATCCAAAACTGTGTAAATAAGTGTGATCTAATAAATTCACATTCTTCATACAAACCAACTAACTGTTCCTTGAATTCATGCTACTAATGCAACTTTAGTATCCAGTTACAATTTTAAAATTCCAAACACACTGAGAAGTATGACTACTCTGTAGAAGCCTGTTATGGGACAGAACCTTTAAAAATTTAATACAATACATTTACTTCTGCACTCCTGATGATGGACTCATGAATTTAACAAAACTTCAAGGCTTTATATTATTAAAAATTTGGAAAGCTTAGCAAATGAAATCAATGCCGACATTTTTTCTATTCTAAGGGGTAAAGTATAGCCAGTTTAAAATATACCTTCATGCCACATTTCAGAGTATCATCTGTAAGCAGCATACCCACATTACAAGCTGTTCTCTTGCAAATGCTGAGCAATCTTCTTTGTGATTTTTGCACATTGCTTATGCCTTTAAATTTCTGTAACTATGACATATTAATTAATTTATCAATAAAACACCCTCTTATGAAAATTCTCATGACTGTAACAAAAGTTGCTGTCACCTTCAAAAGCAAATTATCCTACCCACACTTGATTAGAAATGAGAAATGAATAAATATATTCTGGAGAATGGTGAAGGGCATTAAGAAATCAAAATTTTGTCCACAATGGAATTAAGTATAGATGAATGTGGAGGATACATAATAATGTCCATTTACTTTTCTCCTTCCTGTTTAACTAAAGGCACCAAAACTAAAACATACAGACCTGTGATCCTGCCTGTTGTTTTGTATGGATGTAGAACTTTTTCTCTCAAGCTGCAAAAAAGATACAGTGTGAGAATGTTTTAGAAGAGGGCGCTGAGGAGAATAATTTGGCATAAAAGGGAAGAAGAAACAACAAGAAGCTGAAGAAAATTACAGAATGAGGAGCTTGAAGATGTGTACACCTTATTAGGCATTATTAAGAAATTCAAATCAAGAAGGATAAAATGACTGGGATGTGTGGTATTGATAGCAAATAAGAGAAATACGTACAGTGGTTTAGTAGGAAAACCTGAAGCAAAGAGGTGATTTGGAAGATGGGACAGTAATAAGTAAAGTGATCCTGAAAAGTAGGGTAGGAGGTTTAGGGCTGGATTCATGGGTTCATTACAGGAATCAGAGGCAGGCTGTTTTAAACATGATAATGAACCACTGTGTTCCATGAAATGCTGGGAGTTTCTTGACTAGCACAGGAGGAATTAGCTTCTCATAACAACCTTTGCACCATGGTGTTATTGAGATTGGAGCTTGATTACAACTACAATTTTGAAATATCAGAAAAGTAGGAAGCTATAAATTTTCTTACTTCTTGTGTCATTAAGTAATAAATAAGAATTAGGACTCTGTGTGAAAAAGGATCAAAACGGCAGTTGTTGGTTTCCATTGATTCCAAACATTAACCACTTCTCTCCTCATGTATGATGAAAGACCGTACTATTTACAGTACCTAACCTATAAATTTCTGCATGTAAAGCAAAATTCATTTAAGAAGGGCTGTCAGCATCTCTTTTGAAATTTGTCTTTTTATACTTTCCAAATTTAGTGCTCTTGTGCTGCCATTTCTATTAACAATGCAAATGTTATTGAAATGGTCAACATATCGACAATAGTATTACCATGCCACCCACGATAACTTAATGGTAAAACCATAACACAAATATATCCCTTCTTGTAATTCAGCACTACATCCTGAAGGATGTGGAGGGAATGGTGGTTTAACACTGCAAACTCCTAACATTGACACAAGGTGATATTTGGCTTCACATTCCAGTTTCATTACTCTTGGGAAAATGGTTCCCAGAATCCACTGAATAGAAGTTGGTATGAAACACAAGGAAATACTGGAATATGGAAGTGAAAAAACGAAAGGAACAGCAAGTTGTACACCTTTATGTTTAGTGATAAACATAATTACACTTTTGTACATAAAATACACACAACATGCATGCCTTTCACACATGAACTGACAAGTAATAGTTATAATACATTTGGTTACACTGGAGGAGGGAATTCATGTGTCTCAAGCTACACAGCAGTATGGGATACAGGCATCCTCTCTTTGTGTCAGCTTGGTTACATGATGTATACAGGACAATTATACAAGATGCAGGAATATGATATCAAACATTAGCACATTATAATAGTACTAGTAACAGTGAATGAAGCTAATAACAATACTACTGTTCTTACTACTAGTAGCAATAATAATGTGATTGCTGATTTATGGTTGTTGTAACAAATGAATATGAAAATGCAAATTACACTGCAACTAAAGAGTTATGAATTACATTGATAGTAATACCCGTTTCAAATGTGTGTGAATATACTGTGAATATACAATACATACACTTGAAGAATAATGATATTTCTGTTAATGCTGCTATCTCCCAGTGTCTCATTATTATAATGAGGTATCAGTTCTCATAGAAATTAGTTCATATGATGCGACACAAAACACAGCTTGTTACTGAACATGGTATACAGATACTTGGCATCGTGGTAAAGAGGGTAATATTAAAAATAATTCATACCTTATATCCAATTGAGAAACCTACATCACATCCAGTTATCTGTTTCCATAACAAGTGCTCAAGTTTCGTATTTTATCCAGAAACAATTACTGGACATGTTTTGAAGTCTGTGTGTTCCAGCATTATGTCAAATTTTGCAGAACTGGTAACTGCTGTACCAAACTCATATACCATTCTTTAAAAGTTATAACCCCTCTCAGTAACATCCAATGTGACACCATCTGTACTTGTAAAAGTGTTTTTCAAGGCAATAAGATGCCTGAATAATTGTGACATATAAGAAAAAAGGGTAGCAGATCCCACACTCTGGAAACACAATTGTAAGTTCATCAGGCCACACAGTAACATTTACAGGTGATTACCACATATTTTGTGATTTCTGTCACTGTGGATTAAATTCATAGCAAACAAAAGCAACTTCAGTGTTTACTGTGTAGCTGCTCTGAGGGTTTACATGACACAAATATTTCAGGTAGCTTTTACCTTCAACATACACATTAGTGGCACCTCTTCTCATGTAGTCTCCATTTCAGGTGCTAACATATATAGGCCTACAGTGAGAAATGTTAATTGCAATCCACTGATATATTATATGGCTGAAACAAAATATTCCATTATAACCAATCATAAGCTGTAATTACTCCATTATATCATAATTCATGATGATGTGTATTTATGGCGAAACAACCATCTGTTGATTTACTTATTGATGATCAGAAAACCACAAAGTTCTTAATGGCAGTAGCATTGTAAGACAGACTCTCTAAAACTGGTATTCTGCTGTGGACAGAGAGCTGAACCATGGGGATCCAAGTTCACAACATGTTTGACCTAGTTAAAATGTGATTAGTGTGTAAGAAATAATGCTGTCTACTAAGTTAGACAGTAATCACCTGAGGACTCTGTTCCTCCGTGTACGATACCACATCATTGAGTAATCGGTTCCTCATAATGTCTTTGCAAAGTTGGAAAATGGTTACTCAGTTATGTGGTGTCACATCCCAGAAGAATTCAGTCCACAACCACACCTCTATGAAACCGCAAGACTTGCACAACAAAGAGGCTATTTTTAAGAGGGACTTCTCCCACATATAATGAGAAAATAAACCCAAAAAATACCTAAAGTATATGTCCTAATTGAGGCACTGAATAGCCTTGGAATATTCTTTGTCTATTGAATAAAGAGATTGTACTTTTATGTTATAGGACCTCTTAAAAATGCAACTTACATTTCCCAGCCAAAGTTATTGTTCTCAATTATAAAAAATTCATGTTCACATGACAATAATAATAATGAATGCAAGAAAAGTGGTGGTATCCTACCAACATAGTTGTTTCCTTCTTATTTCTGAATTGTTCACAAGGCCTTTGCTGAGATGTAGTGTGAACAAATTCAGTAGTGGAATCACAGTCAAAACACAGGTAGAGCAGCATGCATTCTATCAGCAAGGTAACCCTGAATGGAGAATGAATATCATCCAGTTACTGCACCTTGTGCATTTACTGTATAATGAGAGCAATAAGAATAGCTGTATTCAAAAGGACATATGTTCAGGGCAGGTTCAATATGGCTGCTCCTTCATAAAAACTCAAGCAAATAAGAAACCATTCTGAACATAGCACATGGAAAACTGGTAAGCCATTTCACAAATCATGATTTAAAATGCACTGAAACACCTTGTATAAGAGTCACTATGCATGTATTATTACAATTTCACATATTTGTAAGAGAATATGTGTCACTTAATAATTGATTCTGCAGATTGTATCTGTAGATTACATTTTCGGAATGTTGTAATTTACTTTCACCAGTGCGAGGGGTGGAAATGTTTATAAATACTCAATTGTTCCGTATTATTCTGAGAAAACTGTAAAGGATCTAATAGACTGGTCAGGTTCACTCAAAATATGAATTTTCTCATTTGTTTCAGAACATAAATTATAAAGTACATAATCTCTGTGTGACCATTCTACACATATGAATACACACACTCCCTCTCAACTCTCACTCGCTTTGTCTCTTTCTGTTTCTGACACAAACACTTGTAGACATTAGAGGGTTTATTCATCCAATTTGTGTTGTTATTGCTTCCTTCCATAAGAAGAGTAATTGGCAATTACACAAATTTATCAGAAATTTTGCAACAATCTGCAGCATCACTAATCTGTGTTGGGAAAAAAAAGTAGACCACATACAATTTTATGGATGCTCTTTATGGAAATTGCACATGTAATTAAAGTAACCAAGTACTTCCCTACATTCATGTTGTTGAGGTACTTCGAATATTTTGTGACTCTACATGGGACATTTGCCCTACATTACTATCACTCAAAAAAATCAGTGTATATTGTGTCATGAAGTAACAATGAAACAAACATTGTTAACCTTCTCCATGGTTTACAATACATTAAATAGGCCATTATGTAACTTGGGTATTTACTCAACTACATGTGGAGGAGAGAATCTGTGGCAAAAATATGCAGCTTTAAATGAGATGAACATAAACCACCATACTTCAGAATGGTTTCTGAACAAACCAAATTGGTGAGTAATTCTTTTTGGCGACATTATTACTGACTTAAGGCTGCCCATGTTATATGTTCACAGCAGACAGATGAATGAAAATATGTTGTCTGTTGAACCAAAAAACACCCCATTGCTGAAACCAGCGTCAAAATATACTCATGGAAAGGAACTCTACATGCACGGCCCAGTTTCAGAGAGCGTGTCATTAGTCCATCCTGATGCTTGTAGGCCAGCATATTACATTCATATAGCTAGACAAGAAACTAGAACTAAATATTATTTTCAAAACATAATAAACTTTCTGTATAGCATTGTTACCATTAATGTGTACTTGCCTAATTAACATTCCTCATGATAGAATTGTAGAATCAATATATGTGGAATTGCGGAAGTTTTTCTTCTTGTCCATTTCCAGTTGTGTTACATGTTGTAACTCACTGTCATTGCTGAAATAAAACAGTCTTTTGCATATTATCAGCATAATGAAAAACAGTTCTGCATGCAGAACTAAAGTAACAGAGAAGAGAAACGTGTTCCCTCCATCACTTTCAGCAGAAGCAGTGGAGGTCACCTGGAATCAGAACCCTCATTACCCTGGTCGCTGTCATCACCCATGAAACTGTGTTGGTACTGTTGGGTGTTACTGTTCGAGGGCGATCTACCCCTGTCAGACCCAGGCTCTGGGCCACGATTCCCGAGCTGAGAACCGTCTGATCCTCTCCGTCTTGACCAATCACGATTTTCGTTCGTCAGTTTCTTAGCACAGAAACACCTGCAGATGATTCTTTTGAAGGCAAACCTGAAGTCTTTGCTGAAGAGTGCGTAGATGCAAGGGTTGATAGCTGAGTTACAGTAGCCGAGCCAGAAGAGGATCGAGAACATGAGGTCGTTGATGCAGTCCCCACAGAAGCCGCGAACAAGGTACATGGTGAAGAAAGGCAACCAGCACACAATAAAGCCTCCCACTATTATACCTAACGTCTTAGCAGCCTTGGTTTCCATCCGGAAGCGCTTCACCTGCGTCTTGATATTGCGCTTTCCCATTTTGGAGATGAGTCTGGGCTTACTGGACGCGTTGCTTTCGTCAAAGGTTGGTGACGGTGACAGGTCCTTGTCCTCCAGCAGTTGTTGACTAGATCCTGGTGCCATTGTGCTGTCTGTACTGCTCTTGCGCCGGCGGTTGTGTGAGGCCAGTCGTGACCCAGGTGACCCTGTCACCCGCAGGTGACAGTTGCTGTCGCGGTTGCTCCGGTACACACTCGACGTGGAATCCCGGCTTCCATTGGAGTAGTGGACAGCGTACAAACCGGGGGGTGGGGAGGATGAGGAGAAACTAGACTTCTTGGAGCTGCTGGGGCTCGGAGTGGAAGATTGTGGCACCCCGCCGTTGTTGTTCGTGCTGGTGCTGATGGCGTCGCTGCTGGGGTAGCTGACGCTGATCTTGATGGGCCTATTGCTTCGCCGTGTGGACGAGCGATTTAGACGCTGGCATTCGGGTGACTTCAGGCTGGTGGCGCCACTGCTGGGCGAACCGCACGCGCTGCTGGTCAGGCTTGTTTCCGTTACATTGCCGTCTGCGGGCGGTCCATGTCTCATCACCGAGGAACCACGCCCCCTACAAAATTACGAAAATGAATGACGGACGACTTTCCATCTTTACAAAATGACATTTGAAATGACGTCATGCATCACCGACAGGCACATAGTAGGTATCTATTCCTCAGGTTATGTTCACAGATCTGACTGTTTTTTCCGTGGCATACTGGGCTGCAGAGACCCTGAAAGTGGAGGAAGCAGGCTCATCTGAAATGTAGATAACTATGTACCGATCAGCAAGGCGTCATATTCCAGGGAACTTGACCCTTCAACAACGCTGCTGTGAGAATACTCAGACCTCACACAATCTAATAACCTTCTGACGAAGGCATAACAAACCACGTCACTGTCTGACGACTCACTATCCAGAAGGTTTCAGTCTGACTCCGAATTGGTTAGGCTTGCCAGTTCTGCTGTTTCGTAACGTACGTATGACGCCATGCAGTATCGTGAATACAATATACCACATGATTTAATATTTTATACTGTATATGTACATATCACTCTATAACACACATAATATGACACCATAGACCTAACTATATTAACTTAGACGCAACATATAATAGCAGAGTCCCCCCATGTACCCACACCACCCAATCTCCATGACACATACGAGATCTCGTGCCCACCTCTCCTCCCACCTCCCCACTCTATACAACCCATATAGTCTTGTATAGCTACTTACTAAGTATTTCATGTACAATCTGAAGGTGATCATTGTCAAGCGCCGAAACATGTAGTTGTGCCTTATGTAGTAAGTACTTGATAGACCTCTACCATCAAATGAAGTTGTGTTAGACAAGTACATACACTCCACTGTAGTTGGTTTATGAACACAACGGGGATGACGAACCTTATAATGGTTCAATATATTTAAATTTTTCGTGGAGATTGTACTAAAGAATATCCAAAGTGTTCGACACTCACTTCATTTAACACAGTAGAGCGACCAGAACTGTTACGGCCACTCGCACTACCCGTTGCTAGTAAACCGGTTACTAAAGGAAATTATTTTGACTTAATGGGCACTTGCGATTTTGGGAAGGCACTACTACAAGTATGTTGGTATTTCAAATAAGACTGACCATGAAGCTAGATTTCACCATTAAAAATAATCTGCGCTTGTGAAAAAGACCTGTCGGTAAAGCCACTGCACTGATGGCGTCAGGTGACGTGAGCTCTGCTTGCCCTAACACAGCTTCTGCACAGTCAACGGAACATACTCCTCCACAAATTATTCTTCATCGCACTCATTCCTAGCTAGTACTAAATACCAAATTTCGTGCTGCGCGACTTTACGAATTTATTTCCCGTTTTGTTTTTTTCTTATAAATATAATCTGGCTACGAACTGTTTTGATAAGGTGAAATTCTTTCTGAACAGCAATTGTGTAATTATTATTGTGCGGGTGGTAAAATCGAGAAGAATGAGATGGGCGGGGCATGTGGCGCGTATGGGGGAGGGGAGAGGTGTGCACAGGGTTCTAGTGGGGAAACCTGAGGGAAAGAGGCCATTGGGGAG
>Ga0123355_10015150_pt1 | contig 12101 bp, 7 predicted proteins | sample TergutEmb28metaG_3_FD_89872 | JGI IMG/M metagenome (GOLD analysis project Ga0123355, IMG submission 89872) | Embiratermes neotenicus P1 segment gut microbial communities from Petit-Saut dam, French Guiana - Emb289 P1 | ecosystem: Host-associated > Arthropoda: Insects > Digestive system > Gut ... | reverse complement strand
CGGCCGAAACATGTTGAGCATTGAATGAGTATTGAATATATAATAAAATAAGTGGCATCAAGTTGGTTTCTCTTTACTCAACTATAAAGATGATGCACGGTCCCATAAACATAAGATTTACTTATTGTGTTAACTGTCACGTTTACTGTCTAATTTGAATAACTACTCGCAATTACGCAGAACCCATATGCATTAAATAATCGAAAATGCCAAAATGCATTAATCACGCTGTAAACCTTCAAAATCTGAAGTTTATCTCAATAAAATGTGTCTCCGTTTATGCCGTCAGTGCGTATGGAGACGTTCAAGCACTCTTGCAGGACTAAATAATTTCTGTACTACGTGCATGCCGGCGGTCAGGTCCGTAAACATACTATTTTAGTTCTGGGAAGTACTATCCCTGCACCGACATCACAGGATGTTGCGTGGGCTCTAGATTCTTTCTGGATGCTGTCTAGAAGACAAATATATCTCGCCCCTGCCTGGATTCAAAAGACGATTTCTCAGTTTCCTACCCCACAGCTTTGTCGGCATACCGACTTTGAAATAATCTAAATATCATTTACAACATTTAGTTCCTACCACACAGAAAATACACTGTCTCAATTACAAAGACAAATCTATTTATTCTTTTAAGACAAATATTTGCTCAATATCGGTGTATTAACAAGAAACACAAAAATGTACTGAGTGGACAAAACGCAAAGTACTTTAATATTACAGCAGTTACTCACTTACTTACTTGCTTACTTACTCCATGCAGCAGAGTCCTTCTTGAGAAGCTAAAAGGTATTCAGCTAGTCAAGAAATTCCCCGCATTTTATGGAAATCGAAGGTTCATTACCGTATTCAGAAGTGCGCGCCACCTGTCCTTAACTTGAGCCAGCTCGATCCAGTCCATACCCACACATCCCACTTCCTGAAGATTCATCTTAATATTATGCTCCCATCTACGCCTGGGTCTCAATATTACAGCCGTTAGTACACACAATTGCCACTGTGTTCTAAAGTGTTAATTTCCATCTTCCTTCGTGATATTATTTTATCTTTCATTACTGTGCTACTTTGCTTACCGTTCGTTGTCTAGTTTTTGAATAGCTGTTATTACGACTGAAACAATTCTGAGCAATTAGTTAATCCACGGCCCTTCTTACAACCCTGACGATCGATTTGACGTGTTGCCTGCAAGTCACATAACCTGCACGTTATTTTCTAACCCGTTATTTGCCGGTTAACTGCAAAATAGTCTTCAGAAAATGACAGTAGCGTATTTAGTTAGGAAATTCTGGGCCTATAATAAATTCGAAAGTTTATTGCTCTTTTCTAAACAGCAACCACTGGCATCTATCCAGATCCGTTGAACAAGAAGTAGGTCTATATATATATATATTATTCACTATCCCATATAATATACAATGCAAGGATGTAAATATCTTTAAAATACTCGCTGGCAAGCACAAACCGCGAAGTTCATCGCAATGTATTTCCTGAAATTGCTTCATACATTGTCTCCAAATACTTTCCGAAGAACTTAATTTTCTCCCTCTTTTAATATATTGTAGACTCTCACAGCAGGATACCACTTCATTACAGTGGGGCAAATAAACCTGAAAGACAGAGAAAGAGGGATATGCGAAATGGTAGAAGAATGTAAAGACGGGAAATTCCCGTGGAAAATGAGAGACGCGTTATTCGGCGCGGAGGAAAAAGAAACAGCCTCGCTTATTAGAAGGTATACAAAACACACGCCTATTAGCAAAAAATGTGTAATATGAATTCATTTTTGGGCGCATTCGCAAAATTGCGAAAAGCGACTATTAGCTTCGTCACGTCTGCCCGTCTGCCCGTCTGTCCGGCTGTCCGTTCCTATGGAACAACCCGGCTCTCACAGGACGGATTTTCATGAAATTTTATATTCGAGTATTTTTCGAAAATATGTTGAGCGAAATCAAGTTTCAGTAAAATACAACAAGAATAGCGGGTAATTTACATGAAAACCAATGTACATGTTATCAAACCTGGCTCAGTTCTTCTTAGAATGAGAAATATTTCAGACAGACTTTGTAGAGAAAATCAACACACCTATTTTATGTTCAGTAATTTTATTCCTAATATCCGTTTATGAGATCATGTGGAAAAACACTGCAGAGCCGGGCAGGATACAGATGAATATATGGCACGTGCACTTTGAGTGTTGGATACCTAAGGCTACAAATGTATATGCAGAATATTTAGTACTTACTGATATTCCACTGCAACAATAGTGCCACGCACGTGCCTCAATGTTACGTTGTATGTAAACTGCCTGCCCTGTTACAAATTTAAATCGGATGGGCTGTGTGAGAAGCATGAAGCAGCAACTCTGAAGTTGGAAGAAGTATGAGCGTTGGCTAGAACGCAAAAGAAAGCAAAGAAAACCCGTGTCGAGGTGGCTGGTCGCAGGACCTTCCCGTTACTAAATTGTAGCTGTACATCAGACAATAATTTTGAGCCTAAAATTAATAAAATTAGTATTAAAAGATTCCGTTCTTACCGCAGGGAGAAAATGCTGGGTCTCCATTGAAAAGACAAGTCGGTTAATGTTGTTTATGAAAATAATACTTCTCTTTTCTAAGAACTAAACTGTGGCAAAGGGACAAAGATTTAATATCAAAACAAGCGTTACAAAGAGTTACCACTTGGCTGAGATGCGCAATCATTTGATAAGTGAAAGAAATGGCGGCAGCTTGCGGACTGAACAAAAAAATAATCTCCTTATGGCACGTCCATCAGCTTCATTTACACATGTCATTTCTAGACACGTGTGTATATATTTGTAAACTTTTAAATACTTCCTTATGTTTTGTAGGAACTTCTTCCAGTCCCCACGTGTTACAAGTCGTCATCTCGCAAACAGTGACATCAGATACGCAGAGGGGGGGGGGAGGGGTAGCTCAAATCAGCGGTACGTAATTGCGCCAGCAAGTTCGACATGCAGTGTGACGGCGCCTTGTATAGAAACAATACATTTAATTTTTAAAAATAATTACAATTTTTTTTTTACTTTTTGCACTTGATAAATGTGTTTTCTACACTTAAACACAAAACACGTCTGACAAGATGATTCTAAAACATCTGCTTCGGGAGGAGCCAGAATAACGTGTTTTATAGATGGCCTTTGAGCAGTAAAGTATATGGTATAAATTTAATGACATAGCTTCACGTTAAAGAAAAGCATTTTCACCCATATACCCAGTAGTATCAAGGCTATCTTCTTGGTGAATAATTTAAAGAATATAGGGCATCGCGGATTTCTGAACTCAATTACCAACGAAACACGTGACTGTTACGTATAAAATAATAGCCAAATGGTGACCACCTTCAGAAATCCAAGTTTTTATTAGTTAAATGTTTAAACGACTCCTTTTCACCGTGATCAATAAATTTAACGACTGTGAATACATACAAAAAGTTTTCTTCCAGGACCCGTAACAGGACCTGGTGCACTTTATATACAGGGTCATCTTAAGAAGTTGACCAACCAATTCCCCACTTTTACGCAAACCTAAGACTCATTCATTACCTTCAGTGCGTGTCAGATGAATCTATTCCAAACTCTAAGCTCATCTTGATGTTTTATTTAACTACGACATCACAAGCTTACACAATACAACGTAAATTATGGGTAGCGAATGACAAATTGGAAGTAACGCCAAAGGAAGCGTACTTTCTCGACACGGGTTTTTCTTGGTTTTCCTGTGTCTATAAGCAAATGCTGAGATGGTTCCCAAGATTCCAAGTTGCCACTACATGCTTCTCATGTAGCCCTCCTGACTAAATTTGTTAGTAACCAATTTCATATTCTGTATACATGTAAAATAACTACTACCACCGGGTGACAACCCAATTGCAGTTAATAATAATAATAATAATAATAATAATAATAATTATTATTATTATTATTATTACTTTCAGTCTCCGAATTTTCATGGAGGGACCATTAAGAATCCCATTTTGAACAGCTGTTCCTTAACCCGATATGTGGATGAGAAGCATCTTCATAACTTTCTCATATACGCCTGACTGCAAAGCAATCTGTTCCAGTCACATTTTCCAGCTAACACGTACGTGGTGTATGGATTTAAATATATAACAATTAATCTACGTAAAAGGAAAGTTTAATAGACGTAGCAGCTTATGTAACGACCGGCGTGTCGTATGGGGGGAAGCTCATGTTGCAACCGCAAAGGTAGCGCAGTGTGTGGTCAGCAGCTACTTGCTCCACGCTCGCAGCACTGCTATGCATGACTGATCCCAACACGTCTGTCTCCTGCTTGTGACGTCGCACGCAGTGCAGTGCTGGTGGGATAGCGCGCGGCTTTCTTTCTAAATGTATAGAAACAGCAGCAAGGTAAAGCGCTTAATCATATCAGATGTGTCGAAACTGTGTTTGTACATCAGAAAGATGGTGATATCTGAATCAAGTACTATATCTCCGCCAGGCGTTATGTTCTCTCGAATCATTATGCCTACTGTTTCCTACCCAAATGTTCGGAACTTCGCATCTGTCTTACGAATGACGAGGCCGGTTGTGGATCGAACAAGCAACAGTCCATCACACGTGACACTTCCTCTTACATTTCTGTTGCAACTTCTTCTTTCGTTATGAATCCTTCTTATCTTCTTCGGAGTCGGTACAGCCTGGTCGGTTTAGTGCCTAGGCTGCGGGCTGCACAACCAAGAAATCGCGGTTACATTCTAGGCAGAGGGAAGGGACTTTATGTGCGAAGAGTCCAGCTTGGCAGTGAAGCACGTACAGCCTCTTCTGCAACGTGTAAAGCCGGTCCTTTCTTTAAAGGTATAGTACCCAGTGACCTATCAACTCCTATCAGTGGCGGGGTTGAGAATAAGTGGACTCATACCTCCAGCTTGGCAGTGAAACACGTACAGCCTCCTCTGCAACGTGTAAAGCCGGTCCTTTCTTTAAAGGTATAGTACCCAGTGACCTATCAACTCCTATCAGTGGCAGTGCTGAGAATAAGTGGACTCACCTCCTCTCGCCACACAAATTCACGAAATACGTAATGGAAAGTTCCATTTAATTTTCACTGTCTCCTTCCACTATACATAAACCTAACCTAACCTAACCTAACCTAACCTAACCTAACCTAACCTGACCTAACCTAACCTGACCTGACCTGACCTGACCTGACCTAACCTAACCTAATCAGACCTGACCTGACCTAACCAAACCTGACCTGACCTGACCTGACCTAACCTAACCTAACCTAACCTGACCTAACCTGACCTAACCTAACCTAACCTAACCTAACCTAACCTAATGTTACTTTAACTACTCATACTTTTACTTTTTTATCTACTTTTTTCTCCTTCGAGATTCCTTTATTCTACATGTGTTCTTTCTTTCCTATCCATTTTATTAAGCACTTCAATCTGAACGTTTTGCAGAATAGAACACAAATGATTTTAAATTTTAACCCCAACATTAAATCCAATAAACATATCGACATTTTTTTTCTCGATATCAATGTCTCATGGCATCATATCCATAACCTGTTCGACTTCCCTCGTTTTTATACAGTACCAAAAACGCTCATTAATCAGATTATGACTGTATTAACCTACAAAGGATATCGCGAGTTTCAATAAGTAGACCATTCAGCAAATTAACCTTTGATTTCTTTTTTCGTAAACAATTCCACAGTCCTGAAGTAAACCAATTACTAATTTGTTTACACGCCAATTGCCACCATGGCCTTCGGGCCAAAATATCTCATAATCTGCTGGCTCAATTACCACGCTACGGATAGAGGTTTAATATTTGCTGTCATGGTTTTGTTGTTACTGTAACAAATTAATGGGATAATTACTGTTGCCTTTTAATTGCTTTTGGACTTTAATATTTCAAATTTAAAACAGGGGAAATTCCTAACTTGACAGCCAGTCTTTACTGAAATTATTCAGAATGGATATAAAATCAGCAATTCGAACCATAAGATGATGTGGGTCTTTAGGCAATTACATGACATTAAGTAGACACAGCTGCAGACTGAAGGCCGTTGTAACATTCAACAATTTCGGAAATAGATGCAGGGAATAACTCTTCTTCTGCTCAAGTCCCTAAGCTTGTGTATAAGCTGAGTGACCAACTTCAGGGTCAAGTCTTGACCCTTGAAGATGGGACCGGTAGGCTGTCCCGAAATGTCAGCAAGAAATTATCAGTATTTCCTGCGTTAAAACCCAGAAGAGCGCACTTCTCAAAGGAGTAGTAGGTATAGCACTACTCTTCCATGACCGCAGCACTAGAAGGGGGTGAGTGGTCAGCAGCACGCCCCGGCCACACTTTACCCCGGGGAAAGATCCGCTACCCATCTTACAGGAAGCTGGGTGGACCCCAGGGCCGGTCTGGAGGGGCGTAAAATCTCGTCCCCACCGGGATTCGATCCCGTACCGTCCAGCCCGTAGCTCAGTCGCTATACCGACTGAGCTACCCGGCCAACTATTGAGCCTCATATACATTATAAATGGTAGTAACTGACCTAAAGGCAAGGACCTATTAGCCTCTGTAATGAAGGTGCTTTTTTGTAAATTAAGAGCTGGTTTAAAAATAATGTTTCTCAAACTACGATACGCGTATCAGTAGTGCCAACCCAACGATTGTTTACAGACAGTGGCCTTAATAAAAAATTTAAATATAAAAGAGTATAACCATTTCAAAAACATATATCTGCTAATAGGCAGCATTGCTGGAAACGTTGAGTATTATCCCCTTTTCAGCCAGACTTTCCAGTTTCAACTTTATTTATGTAAATACAAGAATATAAGTGTTACACCGAAGATGTTAAATTTGTTAACTTTAATTCGGTGGTAGGCGAGCGAAAATTTCGAGAACCCTTGATTTAGAAGGACTGCGGGTATAAGAGGGGCATGTGGCACAAATGGGACACAGGAGAACTACGTGCTGCGTTTGGTGTGGAAGGTGACGTGAAAAGTTGCATTGAACACCGAAAAACAGATGGGAGAATAACATGTGAAATAGGTCTCTTTCGGAGAAGAACTGAGCGAGATATAAACACAAATGTACATTAGTCTTCATGTAAAATATCTTTTATTTGTGCCAGATTTTAATGAAATTTTAATTTTCTCAACAGATTTTCGAAAAAAAAAAACAGAAATCAAATTTCACGGAAATCCGTCAGTGGAAGCCGGTCGTTCCATGGGAACGGACAGACGGATAGATGGACATGACGAAAATAGTCGCTTTTCGAAATTTTACGAAGGTGTCTAAAAATTGGCTGTATTGTCGTCTTTGAAGACAAGTGGTAGTTTCTCTTTTAGCTTCAATACACTTGTTAAAACGTATTCCTTAAAATACGTCTAATTTCGGTGTGTTGACGGAAATTAAGTGGTCGTGCTGCATATTCCAGGGATTTTTGGGGGTATATTTGGAATTTTTCGAGGCATATAAATATTTTGATTCACCGTTCCACGATTTCTTGAGGAACCCTTAAATTTTTCTCTTGAACTGTACTTGGGAAACACTGATATATTAGCTACTTATGTTCTACATAACGTCGCTGTCCGACACTCGAATAATAACGAATAATGAAACAGGAAGTTGTTAGGACCTTACTTGAATTATTGTTTGGGCAGTTGTCTGGTGGGTTGAGGATAACCATGAAGACTTCTAAATCTGTGTCTGCGTGTTTCTTTTAGAAAGACAATAATGTTTAATGTGACAAAGAAAAAGGGTAATTCTACATGTGACTGTGATAGAAATTTGCATGTTGTTATGTTGCTTTGCCCAGGGAGGTATGTCGTTGGCTAATGAACACCTGAAATGATGGAATCGTTACAGTAAAAGGTACCGCCTTTCGGTGAATGTAACATGACAGGGGGCATTGAGGTGTCAACAGTAAAAGCGCGTGACAAGACGCCAGAAGGCGTAGTCACTAGTCAAGCCACGAATAGTCTCGAGTGATGTGCCACTGTGTTTCGAACCGACCTCACTCTTGGAGGATATGAAATCAATGAACTGCGAACGAATGTAGGCTGCGTTTAAAATTTAGTTCCTACCGCATAGGAAACGCACATTTTTTTCATTACAAAGTACCATCGCTGAAGTTGTTACGGAAATAATCGGTTTTGTTCCGAGAATCTTCTTAATTAAAGCCACAAAACAAAAGCCCTTCTTAACCCTTTAAAGACGAATTTCAGATCGCTTTAGTTAAAGGTCCAGTTCGTACCGCGCTGTAAACACTTTCTATCGCGGTTATAAAAACCATTCAGTTTATTCTGTAAGTGGCACAAGTCGCTGTTTGTTCTCAGATAAATACAAAGCACATAAATACAGTGCGGACAGAGCGCACAGTTGTTGAATGTTAAACTGTTTGTGAATCACGTAACCAGTAGGATTTTAAAGGGTAAGAAGCTAGTTAAGAAATTCCCTAACTTTTAAGGAATCCTAACATTAATTACCCACGGCAGTTCGCCAGTTACCCCTATCCTGAGCCAAAATAATACATCAAAGCCTTCCCATCTAATGTTTTTGTTCCATCTTAATATCATTCTTCCATCTACGCCTAGTGTTTTCAAGTATCTTCTTTCTTTCAAATTTCCACACCAAAATTCTGTATGCATTCCTTCTATCCCACATGCGTGCCACATACACAGCCCAATTCATCTTCCTCGAGTTGATCAGTAATAATATTCTGTTGCTAATTCAAATCAGGAAGCTCCTCGCTGTATGATTTTTTGAGCCTCTTGCCACTTATTCTCTCTCAGGAACAAATATTTTCCCTATCACCCCAGTTCTCCAAAATTGAGCCTGTGCTTTTAGCGTAATACGATAGAAAAAATGTCCCCCCTCCCCACATACACACGGTACGACAAGAACGATTGCATTCTTTTAAATTTTGATTTTTATCGGTGAAGATAACAAAGAGAGAAGGGAAAACGTTTCTGGACTGAAAGTAGCAGGCATTCCCTGAATTCGATTTGCTCTTAGTTCCTTCCTGCATGCAGTTCTGGTTTCTTACTTTCGTTCCCAAATATTTCAAAGTTTCATAATTTTAAGTTATTCATTAGCAATTTTGATACAGATACGTTTTACTGCAGTCTCCCCACGGTGCAGAAACATACCGCCGCATTCTATGTATTCATCTCTAAGCCAACTTAATTACTAGCGACTAAAATGACTTTTCTTCGTAGTTGCACCGTGTATGTTGATAGCATTAAGCCCTTTATTTGTCCAACTAATGCACACAAATTATTATAAAATTGTTAAACAGTTAAAATTATTTAAAATTATAATTGTTGCTCCAACATGTTTCGGTTTACATAAACCATCATCAGGGAGCTCTCAACCGGTGCTTCGCTAAAGTTACAATATTGACTTCGGTTACATATCGTTATTTGAAGTTACCGGTATTGTGGCTGCATATGCAGCCACAATACCGGAGCAACAATTATAATTTTAAATGATTTTAACTGTTTAACAATTCTGTAATACTTTGTGTGCATTGGTTGAACAAATAAAGGACTTAATAAAATGACTCTTGTTTGTTCTTTATCTTATACATATTTTCGTCAAATGAGTTAATATCACCAGCACAGTCTACAAGCTGATTTGACACATTCGGGTTTAACTCTGCTATGTTTGTTTGGAAATTCACAGCAGTATTTTATAAAGTAGATCTGAAAAGAAATTATAATAAAACTTTTTCTCACACAATTCTGAACAGGACACTTATTCAAGAGACGTTTGAGTTTTAGGAATTCACTTTAAATTTGATAAAAAATTTGAATTAAACAGACTTACACAAAACAATGCAAGAATCACACGAAAGATCTAAGGATGGTCTGCTGACGGACTGGGTTTACAGAATTTAAATCAGCTGAAATGTTTAATTTAAGACTGCACGTGGAAGTTCAGGTTGCTATCCAAAAATTTAAAGATCAAGATATATAGAACTGTAATTTTGCCTGCTGTTTTGTATGGGTGTGAAACTTGGTTGCTGACATTGCGGGAGGAAAGGAAGCTGAGGGTGTTTGAGAACATGGTGTTGAGGAGAATATTTGGACCTAGGAAGGACGAGGTAATGGGGGAATGGAGGAGATTGCATAACGAGGAACTAAATGATTTGTACTCTTCACCCAATATTGTGCGGGTGATAAAATGAAGAAGAATGAGACGGGCTGGACATGTGGCGTGTATGGGTGAGGAGAGGGGGGTGTATAGGTTCTTGTTGGGGAAACCGGAGGGAAGGAGACACTTGGGAGACCTAGGCGTAGATGGATGAATAATATTAGGAAGGATCTCCAGGAGGTGGGATATGGGTATATGGACTGGATTGGGCTGGCCCAGGATTAGAGACAGGTGGCGGACGCTTGTGAGTGCGGTAATGAACCTTCGGGTTCCGTGAAATGCGGAGAATTTCTTAACTAGCTGCAGAACCAGTTAGCTTCTTAAGAAGGACTCTTCACCATGGAGTGAGTAAGTAAGTAAGTAATTAATGTGGAAGTTCAATGTATTTACCCCACCCCTGCTTCAGCCATATATTCACTCAAGTTTGTATGCGTAAGCCGAATTTTGTTCTTCGAACATTTGTGCGGCAAGAAGCACTGCTAAATGCAATACGGCGGAAGCATCGCCCCTCTTTACCCACGCGCCACGTTCGTACCCTCCTAACGGTAGGCGAACTGGAGACCACCTGACTCAGCGACAAAGGACATCCGTGCTCAGTCTATCTTCTAAAGCCAAATTAGTGTAAACTCAAACATGTTTGGATCTGAAACATCCATTTGTCACGATTTAACCATGAACAGTAACTCATTTCAGTTGACTAGCGGCCTTTAGCTTTACCATTCATGAGTACCTTCACTGTTTGTTAAGGAGACCAACATTAGTTGAAATGCATCGGAACACAATTCATCTTCAGAAGATGCAGCAGGCGATATAACTCCTGGTGGCGTGCATACACCTGGGCATGCTTATGTTAAACATGCAACAAGTATTCTATATTCACTTTGCTTCCCGCGACTTGTGCCACGGATGGGAATGCCAAACACAAAGAAACAAGAGACCGAGGAGCAGTGCAGTCCTGCTCTTCAATACTGCTGAGCAGCTCAAGTGACATGCAGCCACCAGTTATTTTCGCAAAACGTACACCGGGCCGGTAAGAATGACAGTTCGCACACTGTAATTGTATTCTGCAAGACTGGCTGTTGTCTTTTAGTCGAATAATTAACCAGCTGTAAGTTTTGAACTTTTCAAGAAGTTCTGGACTGGCACTGCAGGCTTCAGCAGTGGACCACGTGATACGGTATTGTAGTGTGGCTAGCGGGTACGAATCTGTCTGACGGAAACATTGCCTGAATATTCAGGGCTGCAGTAAAATTTCACCCTAGATAAAACCACGGTGGCCCAGAGCCAAAATAGACGTATAATTCTACTCTCTCTTTAACTTTGGAGCTAGATTGGGGTGGGTAGTCAACGCCACTTCCCTGTCGATTTACTCCAGGGAAAGAGATAAGGTACCAATTTTACACGAGGCTGGGTATGCCCCAGGCCCGGTGTGGACGGGTGCGGGAAATCATGCCGCCGCCGCGATTCGACGCCCGGACCTCCCAGCTCGTAGACAGTCAGGACTGCAGTACTTTCCTCTAAAAATTTTGGTTTACATCTGTAAGACCATTTAGAGCGTTTAGTAAGCCAATACATTAGCAGATACTTTTACCATATCCTTAAGACCTTGTTGTTATTTTTTTTAATGTATTACAAATTTCAGAGAAAGTGGAGTTGTCACTGCTGAGAGTCTCATCCAGTAATACTCATCGGTTTTCTAAAACGGCGCCTTTTATATGTTAGTTTTAGTTACAAGGTGGTGCAGTCATTTTTCTCGTGTATCCGAATCGTACGCTTGTTTGTAACTTGACAGACTACAGATTAATTATTCGTGAAGGTTTATGTTGCGTACTGACACTCCAAAATACTGGATACGAGTGTCCAACACATGGTAATCCTGAAATGAAAAAAGTTTGTGACAGAATGGTTATTAGATGGGTGAAATGTACAGAGCGGTTTGTGACTGAACTGGGGG
>Ga0123355_10015148_pt1 | contig 12103 bp, 7 predicted proteins | sample TergutEmb28metaG_3_FD_89872 | JGI IMG/M metagenome (GOLD analysis project Ga0123355, IMG submission 89872) | Embiratermes neotenicus P1 segment gut microbial communities from Petit-Saut dam, French Guiana - Emb289 P1 | ecosystem: Host-associated > Arthropoda: Insects > Digestive system > Gut ... | reverse complement strand
CATAGCCGCTTCCGCCTCTGTGCTGTCCTATCTCCATAAGCAAAATGCATTATCCATTGCGGCCTCCCATGACATAGAGTTAACCTACATACTGGCCGGCCAGTATGACAACTATCATTTTCGTGAGCAAGTTACAGATGAGGGTATTATCTTTGACTACAAGCTTAAAAATGGACCATCCACTACCAAAAATGCCATTAAGCTGTTAAGCTTTATGGACTTCCCAGAATCAATAGTCAAGCAGGCCGAAAAACTGGCTAAGGAGCTAACCCATGCATGAAATACTTGGTATAATTGCAACATTATTCGTATTACTGTCCTTTCTATTTACTAATGAAAAAAGGATACGGCAGATTAATATAATTGGAGCAGTACTGTTTGTAGTATACGGCATTATCATAGGCGCGATTAGCGTGTACGTTCTCAATGGTGCCCTGATACTTATCCACATATATAAATTATACAAGCAGAGAAGCAAAGCACAGGATAATGAGGAGTGAACTGTATGAAAGCCATAGTAAAAGTGTCCCCAAAACCTGGTGGTTTAGCCCTAACAGAGGTTCCAACCCCTGCCCCAGGGGATACCCAAGTCCTTGTTAAAATCAAAAAAACCGCCATATGTGGCACCGACATTCACATATACAATTGGGATGCTTGGGCACAAAAAACAATAAAACCCCCCCAAATCATAGGCCACGAGTTTGTAGGGGAAGTAGTAGAAGTAGGCAAGCAAGTAAGCAATGTGAAGCCAGGCCAGCTAGTCTCGGGAGAAGGGCATATAGTATGCGGAAAGTGCCGCCACTGTATAACAGGCCATCCCCACCTATGCCGCCAAACTGTAGGCATTGGGGTTAACATGGACGGCGTATTTGCCGAATATGCCGTAATCCCATCAGAAAATATATGGATTTGCGACGAAGGCATTTCCCACGATGTGCTAAGCATATTGGACCCACTGGGCAATGCCACCCACACAGCCCTAAGCTTTAATGTGCTAGGCGAGGATGTGCTGATAACAGGAGCAGGGCCTATAGGCCTTATGTCCATACCAATAATAAAACGCGCCGGGGCTAGGCACATAGTAGTAACAGACATTAACCCAACAAGGCTAAGAATGGCCAAAGAGCTAGGTGCCACCTCAATAGTAGACGTAAGAACCGAAAAACTGACCGACGTGGTAAAAAACCTGGGCAATATGGCAGAGGGCTTTGACGTAGGCTTAGAGATGTCTGGCAGCGGGGCAGCCTTTGCAGATATGATAGATGCCATGGCAAACGGCGGCAAAATAGCAATACTGGGGATATTGCCAGACGACACCAAAACAGACTGGAATAAAATAATATTCAACAGCTTAACCCTAAAAGGCATATACGGTCGCCAAATGTATGATACTTGGTACAGGATGTCCGCTCTCTTACAGTCTGGCTTAGAGTCTGAGATTGTAAAAATCATAACCCATCACTTCCACTATCACGATTACGAAGAGGCCTTTGAGTTGATGCGCTCAGGGGATTCTGGCAAGATAATTTTAAACTGGTAAGCCAAAAGAATGCCCCCCAGAGATTATTTTTTTGTTTCTGTGGGGCTTTTTTATATCGCACCTTGCAATAATCTCCAATTAAGTTAAAATAAGCTGTGAGTTATGTTCATCTACCCATAAAGGAACAAAAAACTCAAAAAAATCTGCTTACCCGTAAAGCCAAACAGGGTAATGTAGAGCCAGAAAGGAATGGTTCAAACATGGCGCAAGCAAGCAACGACACGGCTTTGTACGCCAAGCTGGACGAATACATCGCCAGCCTACCCACAAAGCAGGGGGCACTAATATCAGTGCTTCACAAGGCCCAGGATATCTTTGGCTACTTACCCATAGAGGTACAAAACTACGTAGCCCATAAGCTGGATATCCCGTCTTCGAAGGTATACGGCGTGGTGACATTCTATTCATACTTCACCATGACCAAGAAAGGGCAATACCGGGTCAATGTATGTATGGGTACGGCCTGCTTCGTAAAAGGGGCCCAGGATATCTTGGACGAGCTTAACACCCGCCTAAAATGTAAAACCGGCAGCACAACAGAGGACGGATTATTCTCTGTAGACGCACTGCGCTGTGTAGGGGCCTGCGGCCTGGCACCGCTTATAACAGTAAACGGAAAAGTCTACGGCCGTATAACCAAAGACGATGTACCAGGTATCATAGAAGAACATCTGGCGAAAGGAGCGAGCGCAAATGATTAAATCCTTAGCCGAGCTAAGCGCATATAAGCAAAAAGCCCAAGCAGGAGCATCCCTATACACCCAAGAGGGAGCGGATGTAACTGTATTGTATGTAGGAATGGCAACCTGCGGCATTGCCGCCGGGGCAGGGGAAGTACTAGATGCCCTCAAGGAAGAAGTGACTAAGGCCGGCCTTAAAAACATTGAAGTTGTACCCACAGGCTGCATTGGCATGTGCTTTGCAGAGCCATTAGTGGAAATAAAAAGGCCAAACCAATCCCCGGTATATGTAAGCGGAATAGGCCCAGACGAAGCCCGCAAAGTAATAACAGACTATATAGCAAATGGCATAGAAGCGGATTATATCAAGCCTGCCCCCGCAGAAACAAAGCAGGTTAGAATAGCCCTAAGAAACTGCGGCATCATAGACCCAGACAAAATAGACGACTATATAGCAATGGGTGGCTACGAGCCTCTAGGCAAGGTTTTAAAAGAAATGACCCGAGAAGGCGTAATAGAGGAGCTCAAAAAATCAGGCCTAAGAGGCCGGGGTGGTGCCGGTTTCCCCACAGGTCTAAAGTGGGAGTTTGGCTACAAAAACGAAAGCGACAAAAAATATATCTTATGTAATGCCGACGAAGGGGACCCAGGCGCATTTATGGACCGGGCAATATTAGAAGGGGACCCACACAATGTGCTTGAGGCTATGGCAATTGCAGGGTACGCCGTAGGCGCAGACGAAGGTGTTATCTATATCCGTGCCGAGTACCCCCTAGCAGTACAGCGCTTGTACACCGCCATTGCCCAAGCAGAAGGTTTAGGCCTTTTGGGTAAAGGAATAATGGGGACAGATTTTAACTTCTCCATCAGCCTAAGCTTGGGAGCCGGTGCCTTTGTATGTGGCGAGGAAACAGCCCTTATAAACTCCCTAGAAGGCCTTAGGGGTGAGCCGCGCTTGCGCCCGCCATTCCCGGCCCAAAAAGGGCTATGGGGTCAACCCACAGTAAATAATAATGTTGAAACCTATGCCAATGTACCGGCCATTATCGCCAATGGGGCGGACTGGTTCCGCAAAATAGGCACAGAAAAAAGCCCTGGTACAAAGGTGTTTGCCCTAGCTGGCAAAATCAACAATGTAGGCCTAATAGAGGTTCCAATGGGCACTACTCTAAAAGAAATCGTATACGAAATCGGCGGCGGCATCCCCGACGGTAAGAAGTTTAAAGCCATCCAAACAGGTGGCCCCTCCGGTGGGTGTATCTCCGACGAGCATATTGATATAGCCGTAGACTTTGAAACCCTTACAGGCATAGGCTCTATGATGGGCAGCGGCGGTATGATAGTCATGGACGAAGATAACTGCATGGTGGATATAGCCAAGTTTTATCTGGACTTTACCGTAGAGGAATCCTGCGGAAAATGTACCCCATGCCGCATAGGCAACACCCGTATGTACGAAATCCTAGACCGCATGACCAAGGGCCAAGGCACCATGGATGATATCACAGAGCTTAAAAACCTAGGTGAAACCATCAAAGATACCTCCCTATGCGGCCTTGGGAACTCAGCCCCCAACCCAGTAATCTCCACTATTGAGTGGTTTGGGGAGGAATACGAGGCCCATGTAAAGGACAAAAAATGCCCTGCCGGTGCCTGTAAAGACCTGGTTTCCTATGTCATCGTTCCAGAGAAATGCATAGGTTGTACCATATGCGCCCGTGTGTGCCCGGTAGACTGCATCTTTACTGTAGACAAAACAGTGGGCAAAAACAAAAAGCTTCACGAAATAGACCAAGAACGCTGTATCAAATGCGGCGCGTGTTTGCCTAAGTGCCCAACCAAGGCAATTATAATAGAATAGGAGGCCGTAAAAAATGGTTAATATCACATTAAATAACATGAAGCTCCAAGTAGAAGAAGGCATGACCATATTGGAAGCGGCCCGGGCCAATGGCGTCAATATCCCGACCCTCTGCCATATGGACATGGCAAGCATCAAAATGGTAAACAAAGTAGGTACCTGCCGGGTGTGCATGGTGGAGGTAGAAGGGCGTTATTCCCTAATACCCGCCTGTGCCGCAGATGTATATGAAGGCATGGTGATACACACCAACACTCCAAGGGCCGTAAAAGCCCGCCGTACAATGGTAGAGCTATTCCTAAGCAACCACCCCAAAGACTGCCTAGTATGCGAGCGGAACAAGAACTGCGAGCTGCAAAATTTGGCAGCAGATTTAAATATCCGGGAAAATAAATATGAGGGCAAGATGGTCAGCCATCCAAAGGATGTGTCCAGCAGGTCCTTAATCCGAGATGCGGAAAAATGCGTACTCTGCCGCCGCTGCGAAACCATGTGTAACCAAGTGCAAACCGTAGGCGTATACTCAGCCGTCCACAGAGGCATTGAGACTACTATAGGCACCGCCTTTGACAATCCCATGACAGAGACAAGCTGTACCTTCTGCGGCCAGTGCGTTTCTGTGTGCCCAACCGGCGCTCTTACTCAAACAAGCCACACAAGCGAAGTATGGGATGCTATCAATGACCCAGAAAAAGTTGTGGTTGTACAAACTGCCCCGGCTATCCGCGTTGCTCTTGGAGAAGAGTTTGGTATGCCTGTAGGCACCCGTGTAACTGGTAAAATGGTCGCTTCTCTGCGGCGCGTTGGCTTTAATTATGTATATGATACGGTCTTTGGTGCCGACCTTTGCATAATGGAAGAGGCTACGGAGCTTATTGGGCGTATCAATAACGGTGGAAGGCTTCCGATGCTAACAAGCTGCTGCCCGGCTTGGGTAAAGTTTATTGAGCATCAATTTCCAGAGCTTTTGGATGTACCTTCAACATGCAAATCGCCTCATCAGATGTTTGGGGTTATTGCAAAAACCTATCTGGCACAAAAGCTAGGGGTAGACCCTGCCAAAATGGTAGTTGTAAGCATAATGCCATGCTTGGCCAAGAAGTTTGAGGCTGCCCGTGAAGAGCTGGCCTATGGCAACCATTTGGATGTAGACTTTGTTCTCACCACAAGGGAGCTAGCGGCAATGCTACGGGAGGCCGGTGTAAACTTTAGCAAGCTGCCTGATGAGGATTTTGACAAGGTAATGGGAGAATCCACCGGAGCCGGGGTTATCTTTGGTACAACCGGCGGCGTAATTGAGGCTGCTGTACGTACCGCCGCATCCTGGCTAGGGGGAGATACCGGTAAAATCGAGTATGACGAGCTTAGAGGTGTGGATGGTATCCGGGAAGCTACAATTAAAGTAGGGGATATAGACCTTAAAATTGGTATCGCCAATGGCTTAGGGAATGCCCGCATCCTTCTCGAAAATATCCGCGACGGAAAATCTCAATATCATGCAATAGAGATTATGGGTTGCCCCGGTGGCTGTGTTGCCGGTGGCGGTCAGCCATTCTATGGCAATGATAGGGATGTAATTGCTAAGCGGGCCGAAGGGCTTTATAGCGAGGATAGAAGTAAAGCCATCCGCTGCTCTCATGAGAATGAGGAAATTAAAGCCCTGTATGCGGAGTTTTTGGGTGAGCCCGGTGGCCATAAGGCCCATGAGCTTTTGCATACTTCTTATACTAAGAGGCCGTTGTTGTAGTTAGTAGATTATTAGTAAAAGCGTTTGGTATCGTACATCAATGTCACGATGCCAAACGCTTTTTTTGGCTAAAGCGATGTGTTAAGTAACTCTACAAGCGTAATACAATTGTATTCTTTGGCATAATCCATAGGGGATTTTCCAGATTTATCTTTTAAATCAGGAAGCGCTCCTTTTTTTAACAATAGCTCAATAATAACCCAGATATTTTTTTCGTACTCTTCATTAATCGAATGAATATCTTCGTCTGTATACCTATGCACTGCATGATGCAGCGCAGTCCACCTAGAAAAGTCGCCATTTGGCTGATAATTAGCATCAGCCCCATTTGAGAGCAAAAAGTCTACAAGCTCTACTTCTCCATGCTCAACTGCAAGCAATAAAGGAGTCCAGCCGTGGGCAATCACCCTATTTGGGTCTATTCCTTTGTCTATTATCCTTTTAGCAAGTTCAATATTACCTTTTCTGCAAGCATCAAAAAGCCCATAACTTGTCACAATTTCATCAAGAGTCTCTACAATAAATACATGTTCCTCCTCAAGAACCCGTGCCGCTAGGGACTCTGGCGTATCGCAAGCCAGTACAGGAACGCGCCGCTGAGCAATGATTTTGCCTTCGTCATATTTTTCATTAACCTGATGAATTGTTATGCCGGTTTCGGCTTCGCCTGCGGCCAGCACTGCCTTGTGTATATTAATCCCATGCATACCTTTACCACCGTATTTAGGCAGTAGGGACGGATGTATATTAAAAATTCTGAACATATAGGCTCTTAAAATACTGGGACTAAGTTTTTTTAGATAGCCTGCTAGGAAGATAATATCTGTATCGCACTTTGCTAGGGTATCTAAAATCTCCCTATCCAGCGCCTCTGGGTCACTTATGACCTTTTGACTAAAATGAAAGGCCGGGATTTCATTATCTCTTGCCCTTTGCAAAGCATAGGAGCCGCTGTTATTGCTAAAGACAGCACATACCTTTGCATCCAGCCGCTTTGATTTACATGCATCAATAATGGCCTGTAATCCCGAGCCGTTGTGGGACGCAAACACAGCAATATTCATTAAAACCTCCTAGCGCCCGCGAAGGGCGGTATAACCAACCATGCATGAAAAAGGTTTACCATTATCATCAAAACCGGTTGGATTATCTTCATTTAATGACATTATACCTTGCATTTGGCCATTAACAAGCGTATAACCCTGCGCTAGCCCTAGAACTGGGCATCTCCCAACAAATGTACAAAAATCCGGTTTTGATACTTTTGCCAAACCTTTTTCAGGCCAGGCAGATAGCGGCTTTGCCCCTATCCCAACATGGAAGAAGCTACTCCCCGAAACTAAATGCCCAAGCCAGCTGTCAAACCCCAAAGGATGGATATTAAAACCGGCCTTCGGAAGGGTAGGGGATTGCATTAGTAATCTTTGGCATTGATTCCCTGATATTTTTCATTTATGCCTTGATTTATGGATTGACAGCCTTTGTAGGCGGTTCGGGTGTGTATGCCATAGTTGTATTTGGGTTCCCTGTGTTTTGTATTTTCTTTTTATTCAGAGGGGTAGTGGCCCTAGAGCATTTACACAATTTAAGCAATGATGATTACTATTCATGTCTGGATAGCCTTGATGGTGGGGTAGGAAGCGGCCATCATGTTAGACGAAGAAGGCATTTTAGAGGCTTTAGGGGCTATGGTGGCTATGGTGGCAGCGGGCGCGGCGGTTATAGCGGAGGCGGCTATCGCGGATATAGTGGGGGCTTTGGCGGAGGTTTTGGGGGATAAGGAAACAATTGCTATAACCACCATAGTATGTAAACAGGCATAAGGCCATTGCGCAGTAATTTGCTGCGCAATGGCCTTTTTTAACCTAAATTTAATGCTTTTTAACAGAAACTGCATTTACATTGTGGAATTTTGTAAGATATAATGTCGTAAAGGTTAATAGTTTTTGTCGTAATTAATCTTGCAAAAATTATTAATTCAGGCAGCCATACATAGGAGGCAAAAATATGCAAAATAAAAATAAATCTAAACAAAGGGGCTTTAGTACTAAAGCCAGTGCGCGCACAAAATATATTTTGGCATTTGTTTTTACTATTTTTATGGCCAGCGCCGCTGTATTTGCGTTTACAGGTAACAATGGGGAAGAGAGCTATTATGAAGACCTGTATATTGCTATATCTATTGCCAGGGGGCAGTCCATAGAGGATAGCTTGCCGTCAGAGCCGGAGGATGCGGGATACAGGTTCTCTCACTGGTCCCTAACACCCGGCGGAGCACCCTTTGATTTTGAACAGCAGATTTACGATGATACAACCTTCTTTGCAATTTGGCTTACTCATGATAACTATACATATGCTTTAGAAGAAGCCCAAGATGCTTATGACAACTATGTATATGCGGTTCAATATGAAAATGGATATGACCCTGCTCGTATTAATTACTATGAAAATGATTATGGTAATAATTACAGCGATGTCTATGAATATGGCTATAGCTATGAATACAGCTATGACTATAGTTATTCAAATAATTATGAGAATAACTATTCCAACGAGCAGTCAGACGAGAGCTATCAGTACGAAGATAACGATTATGACGAATACACAATCACCATAAGATTCCTCTGGAACCGCGGCGGTCAACGGATAGAAGTTACCGACGAAGCTAGCAACAATGACTTAGAAGATGATGCATACTACGAAGATTTAGGCGGCGTTATTGGCGATGCACCCGACGAAATAACAAACGAACTACCCCCAATAGCCACAACCGACCCTCCTACAGATGCTTTTAATGTTTACATCGATGACAGTGTTAATGTCACCATTGACCCAGATGTAGAGCATATAGTCATATTAGACGGTGAGTATATTTATATCAGGTTCCCATGGGAGCTAGACTTTGACTATATTAACCTAAGCCTGCCCACTGCATGGTCATATGTAATTGACCACAGGGTTGAAGAGCATGAAACCTTAGACGAATACGGCAATACCGTTATTATAGCGGGGCATACCTACACAATGGTAACAATCAGCCACGATATATCGGGTATCAGATTTGTACCCTTTGGAACAGGATGGCCCAACAATTTTACCCCTGTTTTCCTTAGCGCACCCGTTACAAATCAAGATTGGACTAGCGCTCTTGCCACTGCCGGCAATCTGGTAATCTATGTACCCGAAGACACTACCCTAACCGCTGTTCTCAGCATAACGGGCAATCGCCATATTATCATAACCAGCTACGGCACAGATCTTAACGAAAGCCTCACAGACCACACCGCACCACCTCAGACCTTTGTAATAACCCAAAGTGTTGTTAACGCACGGCATATCAATAATGGTACGGCAGGTAATACTATAACCCTAAGCCATATTATCCTAGATGGAGGGGTTCCGTATCCTGAAACCTCCCCCATCCGTGGCGGTATTTTGATGGCCAATACCACTCATTTGAATATGTTAAATGGCAGTGTAATAAGAAATAGTCGGGCAAACCCCGGCGGCGGTGTAGGCTTTACCGGTACAGGGGCAGGAACCCTTACTATGTCTGGCAATGCCAGCATTACCGGCAACTCCTCCGCAGGAACCGGCGGCGGTGTGAATTTTGCCGGGACTCGTATTATTAACATGTCTGGCACAGCCAGCATATCCAATAACAGGGCTGCCACAAATGGTGGCGGTGTTGCACTGGCCAATACAGCTCAGGTTGTAATGACGGGTAATGCCAGTATTTCCGACAATACAGCCGTCACTGGTGCTGGTGTAGCTGTTACGGCCAGTGGTGCTCACCTTACTATGTCGGGTAGTGCCAGTATTTCTGGAAATATTGCATCCACCAACGGTGGAGGTGTTGCCCTTACCGCAAACGGTGCCCTTTTTACCATGAATGGAGGCAGCCTTTATAACAACAACGCAAACGGTACTGGTGCAAACCAAGGTGGCGGCGGTGTAGCTGTTATCAGCGGTACAGCCGCAACCAACGCTGTATTTACCATGACAGGAGGCAATATTTCTGGCAACTCTGCCAACGTAGGCGGAGGGGTATTACTGTCTGCGGTTGGTGCAAGGTTTAATATGGAAGGCGGCACCATCGGCGGCACCTCCATAGGAGCAGGAAATACCGCAACCGTTAATGGCGGTGGTGTCTTTGCAACGGAATTTATTTATTCAAGGATTTTACCAGATGGGGCATTTCCTCAATTAAATATTGATGCTGCAGCAGTCTTTAGCGGTAATACAGCCGGAGACGGAAGTTTTAACCCGCCATATAATGCTCTTACTGCTACCAATATATTAACAAATCAAGCGTCAGGTGTGTTTACCCATCCACTTAATAATTATGATATTAATTTCTTTAACGATAGCTCTGACTGGTTTTTATTGAACAGTATAATCTTAGGAATGCCAGCAGCGGAATATATCGTTATACACCCAACTGGCGCACTAGGAGTTACCGAAGGCCTTGTTGGCAATACCTATAATCTAATTATTTCTGACTTAGGTGATGGTAGCACAATTACCACTACACCCATTCTTGGAGCACCTGCTGCCGACTCTCATAGAATCAATGTGCTTCGCCAAGTCACTATTGAGGCAGCCCAAAGCGCAAGCATAGTCTTGGCAATGACAGCAACCGAGCCTTTAAACGTTGGACGGCACTTTTTCGTTGGTGCAAACGCTCACCTTATCTTGGGTGGTGGCCCAACTTCGGGTACTCTTACCCTTGACGGCGGCGTACCCCTTGCTGGAAACCGAGGCGGGGTAAATGTCAATGTTGGAACAGGCCAGTTTACTTTGCAGCATGGTGGCGCTATAACTTATAGCCGTGCGGCTACAGGAGGCGGAGTAGTATTAAGCGCAAACGGCGCTCAAATGACTATGACCGGCGGCAGTATTACCAATAATGCTGTTGTGGGCACCGGTGCAGCCAATAGCGGCGGCGGCGTTGCTCTCAATGCAGCCAATACAGCCTTTACTATCTCTGGAGGCAGCATAACCGGCAATACAGTTGCCAGCGGCAATGCCAACGCAGGGGGCGGCGGAGTAGCCCTTACTTCCTCTGTTACCGGTGGCCGGTTTACTATGACTGATGGCCGTATCTCAGGAAACACCGCTCAGCATGGCGGTGGGGTACTGCTGCATCCAAACGCTGCTGCTTTCCCACATACTATATCCGGTGGATATATCTATAATAACCAGGCCAACGGAAGCGGTGGCGGCATTGCAATCCACGGTGCCAACACCACCCTTAACATGTCTGGGGGCACAATAGGTAGTTCTGTTGCTGGAGATAACAATAATGCCAACGCAAGCGGCGGCGGTATTTCTGTTGCTTCTACTGGTGTTGTCAATATATCGGATAGCGCTTTGATAACAGGCAACACATCTCTTAACACTGGTGCAACAGCAGGGGGCGGCGGTGTTGCGCTTCTTGCAGCCAATGGGCGCTTTAACATGACTGGTGGCACAATCTCTGGCAATAGCGGCAACACCGGCGGCGGTGTACTACTCAATGCAAGCCCCGCAAACAACCCTCACTCGATGACCGGAGGCAGCATCACCGGCAACAATGCCACAACAAGTGGCGGCGGTGTTGCACTTCACGCCAACGGCTCCCGGTTTGAACTGGATGGGGGCAATATTTCCAATAACAACGCCAATGGCGTAGCTGCAACAGCAGGGGGCGGCGGTGTGTTTATTGGTGGTGCCACTAACTTAAACAGCCATTTCTATTTCCTAAGCGGAACAATCCATAACAATAACGCTGTAACGAATGGCGGCGGTATTTTTACCACAGCGTACACCAATGTGGCCATACTTCCGGCAAACTCATATCCGCAGCTTACTGTTGACGCTACGGCTTCTTTCCTTGGCAACTTTGCAGGGGCAGGAGGCTCTACCCCGCCATCCAATGCGGCGGATGCCACAAATATAGCGGCAACAATTTCAGTTTCCGGCACATTTCTTCATCCACTAAATAACTTGGATATCAATTTTACTGGGGATGATTCTGACTGGTTCTTGATTCACAGCATAGTTTCAGCAATGCCGGCAGCAGAGTACATTGTCATACACCCAACAGGTGCTTCTGGCGTAACAGCAGGCCTTACGGGCAATATCTTTAACTTGATTATCTCTGACCCAGGGGACGGCAGTACCATTACTACCACTGCCATTCCAGGTGCCCCTGCAACCACAGACTCCCATAGAATCAATGTACTGAGAAATGTCACCATAATGGCAGCCGCAAACGCAAACATAACAATTAT
>Ga0123355_10015146_pt1 | contig 12103 bp, 7 predicted proteins | sample TergutEmb28metaG_3_FD_89872 | JGI IMG/M metagenome (GOLD analysis project Ga0123355, IMG submission 89872) | Embiratermes neotenicus P1 segment gut microbial communities from Petit-Saut dam, French Guiana - Emb289 P1 | ecosystem: Host-associated > Arthropoda: Insects > Digestive system > Gut ... | reverse complement strand
AGTAACACGTGGTCTTTTCTCCTGATGATGGGCATAAAGATGCCCGAAACATGTCAAGACTGTAGTCAATAATCAACATCCGGAATTGACAATAAATCATCTACTTTGTTGCATCTTGTTGGTATTCTTTCTTCACGCTTTATGTAACTGTTTTTATTGTTGATGTAACTGATCTAGGCCTAGCACAATGCGATTAACACACTTTACTTTTAAAACTCTTATTACACTCACTGGTGTCTGTTAGAATCATTACCATGGGGAACACTCAGTATTATTTCAGATCATCTGAAGTCTTGTGTATCAAGTATAGAGACAAACCACAATTGCCTAATTTTTATCACACTCTTCACACCATATCATACTGACATTTCATGAAACAGCAAACTCTCACTGACCATGGTATTACCAACCACGGATTTCAAGTACCTTCCATTTAAGCCATGCATGGCATTTGGTTTGATATTTCATCAGTTTTTTATTTATATACAAGCAGAAGAAGCAGTCCAGATAGGAAGCTGGTGAATGCTACTGTTATAATCACCATCTATGTCATGGTTACCATTACAGACTTTCATTCTCACTGATCTGAAGTATGTAAATGTGAACAATTAAACTAAAAATTTTACTAACATTACAGACTTCTGAGACTTGATGCCGTGTGGATAAGTAGACACATACCAATGTTTTTCAGGAACTTGACTGTAATCTTAATATTCACTACCACAAGAACATAATAAATTATGATGATAATTTTACTGTTTTAATTACCATATTACCAGAACATACATTATTTTTAAACCATAGAAATTATCTCAGCTAACACAACTTTGATGCAATTTTTAAGCATCAGCTATATGTTGTGGCTCATGAATTAAGCCATCGGTAGGTCTATATATAAATAAATATATATATATATACATATATATATATATATCAGTATCATACATATGAATTCAAAGTAGACCATTATTTTGAATTCTTCTGCATTATATTTCTACCTGAAGGCCTGATAATGGCTTAAGATGTTACATGAAAAATGTAGCCAGTACTAAGAACGGTCCTCTATTAAAGTTATGGTAATTGCAATAATTCTTTATGTGTGCATCCCAACAGAACAGGTTGCTCTACGCTACAATTATTTTCAGTAATAAAGTACCTTCTGAACCAAATGTGTGAAACACATTTTGCTTGGCAAGTGTCAAGAGTGGCTATAAAATCCTCAACACCCAGTGCCCTGTAAGGCCTTTGGTCATGCCAACAGTTGTGGCTTTCAGGTACATAATTTCTGACATTAGTGAGAGACAGCTGCACTCCTACTTTGAAATAAATTATTACTTCCAGTTTACAAAGGCTGTAGGCCCTTTTGCACTGAAATTCAATGGGCACACTCAGTTTTATAATTACCTCCAGATTTACGCCGCTCTTCAGTTTTCTGTAAAAACTCTTTGGCATAGTCAACAGGTATTGCAAATGAGATACCAGCTGTAACCTTCATGGCATTAATGCCAATCGCTTCTCCATCCAAATTCACGAGCGGACCTCCAGAATTTCCAAACTGTCAAGTGAAATATGCTAACAGTTACATTAACATTAGAGAATGACTTGACACTGTTCTAGAACAAAGACTAGAGGTTCTGCAAAAACTTAATTCTACTATCTTTCAAATGCTCAAGTTTATTACAGTGTGGCTAGCAGGAGTTACACCCTAACAATTAAATTTGTCACATATTATGTAACTTCACATCTCAGTAACTGGCAATACATAAACAACATAATAAACAGAATTCATAGGTATGTTTATGATCTATGTCCATACAAAATGTAATGTACAAAACTCCAATAGTTTATTAGTTACTGCAATAAAACTACAAGGTACATACATAACTCATTACAGCAGGCATATTTCTATCTGAAAAAAATGCTGCATATTATTTAGACAACTAAGACAACATAAAGTTTCTGGACTCTACATTAAATGGCACTAGTGACAATCCCACCTCGGCAGTATGATGGTAAAAAATTAGAAACAGATGTAACTTGGTGGTCTGTACTGGCATAATGTTTATCATTATCAAGCTATTGGATCAAAAGTGACTGTCACTGAGGACACAGACATGAAGATACCTTACATTGATCTTACTGATGGACATCAAGATGAGTAAAGATATGTTATCAAAATCTTGGTAACATAAACTGTTTTATGCAGAATCTTGACATTAAATTAAAAAAAAAAAACCCACTCAACAGCCTAAGAGATGCAGCACAATTACATATACAATCTTTTGACAATGTGGCAAAAGAACACATAAAAACATATGCCACATTTAAGATTCTCATAATCATATCATGATTACAGTGTTCTGGGACAAGATGTTGTGTGGTCTCATTCTTAGGTACCAACATCTCTTCCGCCATGAAATGGGAGAAGCAGGATCTTCTGAAACAATGGCAACTATCTACAATCTACATAGCATTACATCCTAGAAGACAAAAGCCTTCACATAACACTGAACACAAACAGCCTCGCAAATACAAGTACCACTGAAACTGACCTTTCAGAAATAATATCAACAAGGAGTAAATGTCTGGCAACCACAAGACAAAACTTAAATGATTTCAAACCCTTTGTATGTACCGTAATAGATGCATCAGTTTGGATATAGTCCATATCCTTGTCTGTCAGACCAAGTGCCTTGCTTGGCCGGTTCACAGAACTGATCACGCCTGCTGTCACTGTATTTGAAAGTGCTAAGGGACTACCAATTGCCACCACAAACTCTCCAGGTCTCGCATCACGCGATGACCCTAATTTAAGTGTTGGCAGATCATGCTGTAAATACAAAACATATGTGTTATTTATAAATAATAAGAAACTAAACACATGCCCTCGAAATCTTACCCCTTGACAGTAGAATGGTAACTGTTTGTAAAACCTGTTTTGGCCTTAAAAAGCTCTGCATTCTGCCCATAGAGTATTTGTTTAATACAATTCTCACAATTGACAGCAATTACTCCCAAGATGGCATTAATCCATTAGTCTTTGTAATAGAGATGTGGTGTGTTTACCGTGAGAATGGAACCAACTATTTATGTTACACGGCAGACCTTCATGCTTTAAAGGTTAAGAAAGTACTCAAGAAATTGTTTAAGATCCACTTTAATAGTGCCCTCCCCTCCATGCCTCACCTTTCTAAAGGTCTCCTCCCTTTAGGTATTACAACAAAAATATCATACATATTTTTGTCATCTCCTATACATGTTCCGTTCATCTGATCCTCCTTGATTTGACCTTTCTAATATGCTTAGTAAAATGTATGAATCACAACGCCCCTCAGTATACCATTTCCTGCAGCTTCCTGTCACTTTCTCTCTCTTGAGTGCATATATTCTACTCTGCACCCTATTCTCCAACATCCTCCATTATGTTCTCCCCTTCAAATAAGAGACCAGGTTTCACACCCATAAAAAACAAACAGTAAAGACTTATCCCATTACAGAAATGACTTGGTTATGGGTTGGATTACGTGAGCTTGATTCTCGGTAGGGACAGATATATCTTGCTTTGCCACCATTCCCAGACTGACCCTGAAGCCCATATAACCTCTTAACAGGAACACTAATAACTCCTTTTCTGCGGTTGACAAATTCATCCACCACCCTCTAAGGTCAAGGTCTAGAACGCAAGGAGCATTACTTTCATGCCCACTACCTATCACAACAGCACAGTGTCTTGATACAGGGAAAGCTTCAACAAACTGTAAGACCATTCAAACCCACAACTGCTAAAGTCAGGATGCTGAAGAGCAAAAGAAAGATTGTTAAGAGAGCCAATCGTCGGACGATAATCAACGGGACGGTAATGACCGGTCTCAAAGCCCATGGTGACAACTTCCACATAGGAACGGCCTTTGAGCTGGGCCCTGTGGGCACAGCTCAGAAGCAAAAGAATAATATGGAACATGTTATAACTCAGTTGGTTAGGCCCTGGGTGTGATACCAGATGATGGAATGAGAAATTTGTTGCTTGTGATGTGGCAATGGGGCAGGTTTATTTCACAGTTTCTTTGTTTTTCCCCATTAATCATCATTTAACCATTGTTCTATGCTCATATATCACTACCCAGAAGTGGCTGATAACACTGATAAGGAAATTATCCCTGGTCTTTAATGTTGGGGTTTCATCTCTTTGACCTGAGACATTGTTAGTTATAGAGTAAGGAAGTTACAAGAAGTATTAGATGAAGAAGAACAGAAAAGAAAACAACGTTCCTGTTTCCAAGTGTCTTCCATAATTGCACGGCTCAGAAAATGTCACTCCATAAAATTTACATCTTCCTGTTATAAGATAAAACTATCACTACAACAGCTATGTAATATTAAGGCACAGAAACTTATATTCTAAGATACAAATGACAGCTTACTGTCTGCATCACAACAAGGCACCACACATTCATGACAGCAGACAGTAGTAATTCAGATAAAATAAAATTATGCACTTTACTTTATAATCACATACGCAGATATCTGGACTTTTAAACTCTATAGCTGAAGGGTCCATAAATTTCCCCAAAAGCTAGAAACCGTCTCAAAATTCTAGGTTCCAGAAAAGTGATGCAAATCAAGTTAAAAATGAGGACACATAAATATGGAAAACATTTAGTTTTCTTGGATTTGTGAAACACTGCTACAACTTCATAACTAGTATAGCCTAAATGTAAAATGAAGACATCTGCCACATGCATAAACATCACCAATGAAGGCACAGGGAGGTATGGAGATAAGAGTCCACACATTCATAACCTTGGTGAGTAATCAGCCTCACACTCTGGATACTTTACATGTAGGGAAAAGGCACTTCAAGTACCCACAACTTGAGAGAATGGATGGGTACCAGAGTCAGCCTTTACAGGGAAATATTCCACCCATCTTCAAACAGAACTCCATGCATAAAAACCTAGCCCATAAGAGGAATGTCTGTCTAAGATTTTACTGTACTTAGTGCTCAATTTCTGTGGTCCCAGCCAGGTAAGCCAAGAGTCAAATTCCCTAACTGTAAGACATTCCACAGTTTAAATTTCAATGCCACCTTGCCCCAGAGAAATAACGAATGAAGATCTAAGGACATATACAAATGTGAATGAGGTTTGTGTTACACTTTTTAAGACAATTCGTAACTTACACAGGGAATGCGAATTGTTGCCAAATCTGATCTCAAATCCACATCTTCTACAACACCAGTAAATGTTCTTCCATCATAAAGTTTTACCTAAAAAGTTACAATATAAAAAAATACATTTAACACTACATAACAACAATGATACAAGCTACATCATGTTTTAATGCTTAAAAAATGCTCCTTTATTTTTCAACACTTCAACTGCCACAGTAGATATCAGTGTCCGTAAAAAAACATTTGCATGGGTGTCATGGCAGCCACCACTGTTTCCTGCAGGCCCTTTGCCTCACTGCCAGAGACATTTGTGTGTGCTCTCCACAGGGCTGGATATATTTGCATGTCACTGCTTTGAGTCCCCTTGCAGAATGCAAGCTGTAAGGAAGTACACCTCAGGCTAAGAGGATCCTCTCACTCCTCAGCATTTGTGACAGTTCAAAATAATAAACATGACAAGCAATGCACATATAATGTAACAATGAGACGCATTTGTGCAACCATTGTTGCAGTGGAAAACAGTAAGTATTACACATTCCAAAAATGTGTTTGTACCCTTAGATATCCAGCATGCCAAGCTCATGTGCCATATTGTCACCTGTGGCCTGATTGGCTCTACAATATCTTTACACATATCATAAATGGCAAAATTTTTGGAAGAAAAAAAAATTATTAATATTAAATGTGTATTTTGATTTTATCTATAACTTTTGTCTGAAACATTTCTTATTCTAAGGAGAAATGAGCAAGACATGATAAAAAATGTAAACTGCCTTCATGTAAAATACCCTTTATTGTTATCAGATTTTAATGAAACTTAAATCAACCCTGAGAGATTTTTTAAAAGTACCCAAATATCAAATTTCATGAAAATCTGTCCAGTGGAAGCCAAGTTGTTCCATAAGGATGGAGAGACAGATGGATGGACTGACAGAAGGGCAGACACATGATAGAGCTAACAGTTGCTTTTCACAATTTTGTGAACACATAAAAAATGTGAAACACATCCACAGAGTGGCCTGGATGAAAATGTAAAAAGTCATGACAGAAGTCAACATGTTTAGTACTGAAGCAAGTATGCATATTTGTACTGTCCCATGCCAAGTCATAAATGCTGGTACACATTTTTGCACCTCGAAAGTGCTGAGAAATCATATGAATTAGCACAGATGACAGTGTCACATGTGATATATATATATATATATATATATATATATATATATATACACACACACACACAACAGGCTATACACAAAAGAATGGAGCAGTTTCAAAAGTTAACAAGAAATTTATTTCTCACCTTACACGGGCACAACGTACACTGTCAGCAGCGGCAACTGTCCAAGTTTCTCATGCGCTACCAGCAGTTCGCTTCTCATGCTTACTGCGGGGCCACGGGGCCAGTTTCCAAGATGCTGCAAAAGGAGACAACCACCTTCTCCCTTGGCCACCCTGTTCGCCGGATCTAACACCATGTGATTTCTTTCTTTGGGGGTTCATTAAAGACAGCGTTTACGTACCACTTTGCCCATGTCCCTCAAGGAACTTTGTAATCAGATAACACATGCAATGCAGACCATTACAGCGGATATGTTACACCGAGTCTGGGATGAATTTGATTACCGTGTGGATGTGTGTCGTGTGACCCAGGGTGCATACATTGAAGGACTGTGATTAACACATGAGAAACTTGGTCAGTTGCCGCTGCTGACGGTGTATGTTGCGCCTGTGTAAGGTGAGAAATAAATTTCTTGTTAACTTTCGAAACTGCACCATTCTTCTGTGTATACCCTCTATATATATACACCACCTCTTGAATGTACTTCTCTTGATCTCTATATCAATTCTCTCTTCTGAATTTATTACACTCCTGACACAAATATATATATATATATATATATACACACACACACACACACACACACAACATGTGTATAATATTTATTTATATATTTATTTGGGGAGATGAAATAAATTCAGAAGAGACAATTTATGTAGAGGTAAACAGAAAAATACACAGTAGTTATAAATGCTATCAAGTTATGAAATATATGGTACTGCCACCCACAGAATAATTTATTACATATACTGTCAACTGGTCACAACATTTAACACTGAAACACAGACCTTATAATGAGAAACAAACAAAATAACCATACAAAATTTATGAGAAGAATTAAGTAAAAACAAGAATCGAAATAATAAGAAGGAATATTTAAAACAAACTTGAATATAAAATACGTTTTATAAGTCAGAACAGAAACAGCTATATAGAAGAAGTGGATAGAAGGAAGATACTCAGAACAAAATTAGAATTAAAATACATAGGAAAGAAATATATGGGATGACTTAGTACATGATGGATTAGCCAGGTATTAGAAGACACCAAGAAGGGATAAACAAGCTGGTGAGAATGTGGGAAGACAGAAACAACTGGAGACTTCTTATACATCCATTCACATCAAATTGAAAAGAAAAAGAATGGGGAGGAGGAGAGAGGAAAAAAAGATATTTTCTAGGATGTGATGTCATGAAGTTGAGTGAGGAGTGATCAAAGTTTCAGAGGATCATACTACCCCTGTCTTCATGCTGTCACATCCCACAAGACTGCAGTGTTAATATTCACTGTCAAGAGAACCTTAAATCTTACAATTTTATAACAAACAGGAGAGTCCAAAGAACCGAAGAAGACAAGTCTTGTATGCCTCCTGCCTTCTTTTTTGTTTGCTAACAATAACAACTTGACTCAGAAAATGAATTGGTGAAACTCAATAAAAAGATATATACATGCATGAACACACAGACACTCAGCCACACAAATTTGTTCTTCGCTCTTCAGTAGTTAAGCACCTATCCACGCTGCATAAAATCACTGGAGAGCGAAGACCTTGACATGGCGGCAGAACACTCAAATCGCCCATCCAAATTCACTGGTAAGTTACTGCAAGACTTTCATTTCATGCTGCTGAAAAGTAACATTATATAACAACTGAGGTTCAAGATACCCAAGATGTGATACTGTGTATTCTGGCAAATAAATGTCAATGTTTCAAAGGACCTTATGCCTCTATATTCAGGCTAGAATTTATTTAAATATTTACTGCTCAAACCACGGAGGGAAGAAAAATAAAGAAGCTCATAGTAAGCTGTCTTAGAAACATATTTTTGGGTTCAAATTTTGCCAGTCCAGTACCATGCTGCAGCAGAAAGTGCATGCACGATTTAGTATCTGTGTATCTTACATTGGAGAGAAATTAATTCTGAATAATAATTACAGGAATCAACTGAGTCCTTGGGAAACTGATGATGTTTAACCTTTACACAGTCCTGTCACATTATATTTCTTAGATTATAGCCATGCAGTCGCTTAAGTTCTTAGGTTAATTGCATTTTAGTTCAGCCATATAAAACATTTTATTTAATTCACTGTTGCATAAACTTCTTTTCAGAGTTGGGTGCTCATAGATCCATGTGATTTTTGTTTACTTTTTAATTGAGAGGCATGAGTATGTTGGTAAAAATGGGTGTGTTGAAGGGTGAAGGAGCTAAGCATTTTAAAATCTTACACCACATTGTAAAATAAAATTAAGTACTCTCATAAATAAACATGCATTAGGAACACCACCATACTTGCAAATTACTGTGAGGTCTGCCCATCACAACATGGGCATTTGTTAATATCAAACCATCTTGTCTCACTATAAAACCTGAGCCATTGGAGGCAGTGGCTGGTTGACCCGTAAAAAAATCAAACCTGAAAACAATTAAAAATGGAATTAAAAAAATATATCACATTTTCACCAACACACATTACTACGTCACTAATATGTTACATAAGAAACACATATACAATGAACACAACAGGAAATATTCTGATACAACAGTCAATTCTTTTGGCTTCCAACTTTATAAAACTTTATTTTGAACATTACACCAGCATAGCACATTCTGAAGTCCTAATAAGGGCAATACTGATTCCAAGTTTTTATATGTAATATATATGCAAGGGCCATTACCTTTTGGAGTCTTTAATTTCAATATATACAGTACTGGGTGCCACACTTTCAACAACATCTGCTATGAAATTGTGTTTGAATCTTAGCCCACGAACTGTATCATCACCTGATTCAATATTTGGATCCACTGGTTTCGCTGCTTCTACCACTGCCAATAAATTCCAACACCTTAAAATGTCACTCCGCAACCAAAAACCTAACCCTATACCTACTCCAAGAATTGACCACGTCAAATTCCTATACTCGATTAACGGTTTCCTATTGTGACGTACTGTGACCCGTTCTTTGACTACATATGGCCTTCTAAATACAATGTAATTTCCCAAACATTCAAAGTGGGTTTTACACAGTTTGCCACTGATATAAGTTTGTCCCCAGTGCAATCTTACTATCCGCATTACTAGATGCGCGGCCATGCTGACAAACGAAAGAAACCACTGCTACTAGACACAACCAAACAGCGCATGCCGGTAGTTTCTGACGAGTTTTCGCGCATAAATAATGCGATCCATGTTCGCAAACAACCAATATCGCGACAGCACACGCTACGAAGGTTATGTCACAGACCGTCTGGGATTATGTGGCCCTAGATTAGTACTGATATGGTGGGCATCAGTTGGCGTGATGTATAGAAGGGTGTGTAGTGTGCGGATGTAGTTACAACCGCAGTTTTTTGTGATCGTAAATATTGTCAAAATGGGCGACCCGACTTCAAGTCCATATGACATTAATGGACAACATTTTAATCCAGATATGTATTTAGAGAAGCTGCTGAAGGTACAAACAAAACATTTTATTACACCTTCGCGGTATACATAACCTCTTCTACGTGTGAATGCCCTACGATTGTATTGTTTTCGTCGGTGCTGGTGGTTATGTCATCTAAGGCTGACGAGTTTGAATTCAATGTTGTATGTGGCCAGAGGGATTCACGTTCGAATCCCGCTTAAAATATTTGTCCCGCCTTTTTATTGTGTAGCAGTAACAACCTTCGCCCATCATTAATGAAGGGAGCCCAGCCGCTTTACTTCATTAGTTTTTATAAAACCTAGAATCACAATATTGAGGCTCAGATTTAGCTACCTTAATGACAAGTTCCTAAAATGTTTCCTGTTTATTTGGGAAAAATTCTACACTTGCATGTCCATATATCTGGTACAAGATATTATTAACCATTCTTCCGATTATATTAGCATGATATCAGTTTTTTGCTTTTACATTGTTTTGGTAGTTTCATAGTGAGTCTAGATTTACCATGCTGTATGTCTTTCATTTTGGATATTCCAGCTGTAGTGTGCCTTCAGGCTGTCTTCCCAGTTGTTTCTAAATACTGTAAATTTTTTCTCATTTTGTATTTGTGAATCATTTCAGGAATGTTCATTGAAACAGATCATGGATCGAGAAGGTGAAATTGTACGAGATACACAATCACTCCACTCGGACATGCAGACCCTTGTGTATGAGAATTACAACAAATTCATCTCAGCTACCGATACCATAAGAAAGGTCTTGGCTTCTGTGCATATTTTGCTGTTTCATGTTTTCCCTTTGTTTTTATCTTTTCACTGAAGCCATGGAAATAAGTCCTGCCCATGGCATGGACATTAATACTGGAGCTGTCCCCTCACTTTCTATTTCTTTATTCTTCTGCACATCTTTCTGTTCTGTGCAGCTGATCACATGGTTGTCACTGCCAGTATTCAAGTGAACAGAATGTTTGATTGATTAATTATGAATATAGGTAAGTATACTGGAAGGGGAAGCACAACAACTTGCTGGATATGTAATGGGGTCTGTTCTATGGGACTTTTTTCAATGGCCTCAGTTTGTGTTGTGAAAGCTTTTCCAATGCTGAATTATTTTCAGCATCTCTGTCACATTTGCTGCCTCATTCATTTGTATTCAGGTTTATTGCCATTATCTATAAAAGGAACATCTGTATCTCTCTCTGCAAGGGATCCTAAAATATCTTCACGTATAGAAAGTTCTTGACTTTTATTTACATCTTTATGAAAGCAACAGGTTGATGGAAGTGTGGTATAGACACAAATGCTTATTTCTACAGTATGCTAACCAAGACATGAAGTATTCCAACCATTTCCAAAAGATAGCAGAAGCTTACAGAGAAATTAGGAATGAATGAGGTCAGTGTAACATCACAGGAAGTCGCAAAATTTTTAATTAAGCCTGATTGATACTTAGATGTAACGGAGTACTCTTGATTGCCACAGAAACTTGTAAACAGGGCTTTGCCATTTGTATTAGTTTTGTAGCTTATTGCTGTCTCTGTTTTAATCTAGTATCCTGGGCTGAAGGGTAGCACAGCTGTGATAACACATTTATGCTTTTTGTTACTGAACTGTATTGCTTAATAACTTCACTAAATGAATGCCCAGATTACTGGCTTGAATCTGAATAGGGTTTAAAAGGCAGTGCACTGTCTAATTTAGTCATACTTAGTACATGAAAACATGCTTTTCTGTTTGTTCCAGATGAAAAGTGATTTCAAGAAAATGGAGGATGAGATGGACCTCCTTGCAGCAAACATGGAGTCCATTACATCATTTTCTGAACAGATATCGTGCACATTACAGGTATAGGTTTAATTGGTGGTTGGATATTCACCCTAAACATGGTAAACATTGTGTGTGAGTGGTCAGCATTTCCACTGCATATTCAGGAAGCCCCCTGTTCATGTTGCACCTGTAGGATACTTACCCTTACTGTGTTTTATGTGATGTTGCTCTTTCCAGGAAAATGCCAGCTTATTACCTGAAATGAGCCTGTAAATGCTTCTTTTCGTGTCGTTTTCATGTAATGTTTTGGCGTGTCTGCAAAATTGTGAAAAGTGACTGTTAGCTTCATCATGTCTGTCTGCCTGTCCACATGGAACAACTCAGCTCCCACTGGACAGATT
>Ga0123355_10015145_pt1 | contig 12103 bp, 4 predicted proteins | sample TergutEmb28metaG_3_FD_89872 | JGI IMG/M metagenome (GOLD analysis project Ga0123355, IMG submission 89872) | Embiratermes neotenicus P1 segment gut microbial communities from Petit-Saut dam, French Guiana - Emb289 P1 | ecosystem: Host-associated > Arthropoda: Insects > Digestive system > Gut ... | reverse complement strand
GTCCAGACCGGCCCTGGGGCCCACCCAGCCTCCTGTAAAATGGGTACCGGGTCTTTCTCGGGGGTAAAGTGCGGCCGGGGCGTGCTGCTGACCTTCTAGTGCCGCGATCATGGAAGAGTAGAGCTATACCTCTACCCAACCGCTGGGCCACACCGGGTCTGTAACGGGAACACTTTACCTTTTTACAAAGCCCATAAATAGTTCCATTTTGAACCTACAAGCAGGTGACACGTTGAGTAAACAACGTTGTTGCCTGTGTTTGTTTCGTGACAGAAGTTTCCTTTTTAAATGAAAGACCAGGCCATCACTTTATCGTAGACAAATATTCGTAACGATTCCAAAGATCACGGGTAGCAACGAATACTCTCTTTCTTTTTAAGTAAAACATAATAATGCGCAGTTGGATGACAATACACTTAAATATTACTACTCCCAAAGACGAACGTTCCGAGAGTGAACTTGCATTCTCTAAGGCCCAAAGGACCCTGGAACAAGCCACAGGCAACATACACCAGAAAAATATCGTGGCGTTGCCTGGAATGCAGGCAGGAAGCTTGACACCAGGCTTCCGGCTCAGCATCGTTTCACTAATTAGTTCTCTTCTCGCTACAAGTGGCAGGCAGTTAGTGAAAATATTCCTACCAAAGGTTAAGTATTTTACAGACATAAGTCCAATATTCTGGCAGTCTCTAAGACAAAAATTATGCACACATTAAATTTTTAAACTTACTAATTCGTTTGTGTACCAACGATGGAATAGTGTAATAATTGTTATTAATGTAAATGGCCACACAAAAATACCTTCAAACACACTTACGTTATCAACGTGTTTGTACGTCCGATCACTTAACTTTAAACAAAACAATTTATTGTAAATAAAGTAGATATAAATATCTTACCACTAGGGGTTCGGGACAGCGTGGTCGGTATAGCGACTTACTACGGGCTGAAAGGTCCGTTGATCGAAACCCGGTGTGGGGCGATAATTTCCTCACTCGTTTAGACCGGCTCTGGGGCCCACCCGGTCTCCTACACAACGGGTAATCCCGGGTGTAAAGCGATCGGGGCGTGGCGTTAACCACCGACTCCATCTAGAGCCGAGGTTAAAGAAAGAGTAGAGATACACTTCTACTCCCCACTGGGCCCTCGTGGCCTGTTCTAGGGCGAACTTTATTTTACCTATTCTAGTAGGGGTTCCTCCATCTTTGTACTTCTTAATTACACTTCAAAGGAACATCTAGTTACGAGAGAATTTATCATCACTTTAAATGGTATTTAAATTCCACGTGATACACGAACTTTGAAAACAACTGAGACAATTTTCTTCTCTTGACGTATCGATACAATGTAAAAAAATGGCGGCAGCTGTACACATTCACTGACAATAAGCAATGTGACACTGCAGCTATGCAAGTGAAATTTCTTATTATGTTAATGTACTCCATAACCAAATTCAAAATATTGAATATAATATATACTTATGAGGGGATCGCGGTGGCACAGTGGTTAAGGTGCTGTGCTACAAATCGGAAGGTCGCTGGTTCGATCCCAGGTAGTGTCTCTGTATTTTTCATTGACATAAACCTTCCGATCAACTGGGATCAACTCAGCCTCTAACAGAAATGAGTTCCAGGAGTATTTCCTGGGGGTAAAGGCGGCCGGTGCGTAAGGCTGACAACCTTACCACCATCCTGCGCCGTTGTCACGAAATCTGGGAACCTTAACTTCCTGGAATTCTCGGGCCTCTCCAGGCCTGTAATGGGACTGCTTTACCTTTATATACTTATGACCCGATAAGGAATGGGCTTCAGCACTTTTGTTTCTGCAGTGTCCACTACATGACGGACGTAGCAGATATAGCGAGTAATGCCAACGCTTCTTCTCTATTCAGGGAATTAAGTTCCGAATAGGCGACAAATTGAAAAATGAAACGTAGATCTGAATTGTAAAGTAGGGAACGGGAACGGGGTGGGCGAACTGCAGCTTCAAGCATAATTTCAAGAGATTGAAATGTCATGTCTCTGCGGGCGGTATACGCCACAGGGGAGCCAGAACCAATCTCGTGTCCTAACAGTCCGGTGTACGTTATGGTAGATGAATATGGTGTTTTGTTTAGAAATTACTGCCCCTCCTGCATTCAATTAATTCGAGCAATCCTTTAGCTCCAGAGCAAAGACTTGCTCTTAACTTCTCCCTCATTCCACATACCAGCATAAATCTACCCTCAACAGCCATTTGAGAGGACACAAATACAATGGCGTAACGCTTAGCATTGTTCCCATGGTTTCGTGGCAAGCGAGCTGTATTCCTTCAATTCTGCCAATGAATTTTAGTAAATACTCAAAATCAGTTATCATTCACTTCTATTGGGGGGCCAATGAAATGCATGTACCGAATTAATTCCAAAGAATTTTTTGTACAATACAAGAATGCTGATTTGTTTCAAGCACCCAGTTCCAGACACGATGACATGTGTAGTTTGACTAAACATTCGATCGTACTCGACAACGTAACCTGTGAATCTGAAGCGGTGTTGTTACATACGAGTACGTACATCAAGAATTAATAAATCAAAGGATCGATTTAACAGGGCAAGTTAACAGCAGCAGCAGAAGATGCAGAAGTCTGGTGATAATTTGGCTATGCGGTTCATAATCTACGCCCTTCAGTAAATATTATTAGATGATAAAATCAAAGACGTAGATTGGCGGGGCATGCAGCACGTATGAACGCGAGAACACATGCATACGCCTACAAAATTATGGCCGGAAAATCAGAAGGAAAGAAGCTACTTGGAATAACTCGACGTAGATGGTTGTAACGTACAAACATTTGATCTGTGAGAAGCCGAAGAGGGTTCAGGTTAGTCAGCTGACTCCAGATAAAAATAGTAGGGGGTTATTTGAGTAGGGTACTACGAAAGCAAAAAAAAATCATTGACCGGATGACAACAAAATCACCTTCTCAACAAGCAGTATGCTCCTTTACGTTAATTACTTGTTTGGGTCGTATATGTTTGTTTTGTCAGTCTTTCGGTTTGTTGGTTGGTTGGTTGGTTGATCCATTAGTTAGTTTGGAGTTTGCTTAGTTGGTTATCGATTTGGTTAGTTGACTGTTTGTTTGGATCTTTGGTTGTGGGGCTGGATGGTTTGTTTCTTACCCTTTTTGGTTGTTCGTTTATTCGGTAGTTTTCCTGCTTTGACCTTTGGTTTTTCTTAACTTGTTTACTTGGTGTGTTACCTCTTCCTTTGGTCCGTTGTTCATTTGTTTGTTTGTTAGTTCGTTGGTTATTAATTTGTGTGTGTTTCTTTGTTTGATTAGTTGGTTTCTTAAAGGATTCAACTTTCACCGAATTTTTCGGCTATTTCCCTGAAAGATTTTCGTAATTTTGTCCATTTTCTTCACAGAAATGTTAGATTGTTACCACAAAATAGCCTAAGATTTCCTACATCCAAACGTTTACGTACTACACACGTTCAACCACAATGTCGACGGCACACCTAACCTTGAAATACATTTATCCTACAAATCAGTATATCAAGTAAAGCAAATTGAACTGAAGATATGAAAATACAATTTCCTTGTCAGTTCATTTGAGACAACATTTTAGAATTTTGGTACATCGAATTCTGCATAACTAGGTGAAACGTGGTGAACGAAAACCACTGCGCGTGGAGTTTCATTTGACAGCAAAAGCACACTGTTGTACAACGAGACAAACTATTGTTAAGAACAGGAAGACCCCTTCCTTAATCTAAATGGTACTGCCTGTACAGCAGATGTATGACAACACTTACTTACTGAGTTACTCAATGGAGCAGAGTCCTTCCTGGCAAACTAATCGGTTCTCAACTAGTCAAGAAATTCCCCGCATTTTAGGGAACACCAAAGTTCATTACCGCATTCACAAGTGCCCGCCACTTGTCCTGTGTGATAACATCGGCGTAACAATGTCCGAGATATCGCCGTGGATATCTTTCACGGAAGTGGGATTATACCGTTGTTGTAGGCGGGAAAAGGAAATTACACATGGCGGGTTACATTGTATTCTCGACAACCATGAGACTGGCTGACGTACAAATCACGTTCTCCCGTCAGCCTGTACACTTTTGGTTACAATGTCAGTAGATTACTGTGTACAATTTATGTTTAATACAAACGTGTAATATAAAGATAATTATTATCATCCGACAAAATTATAAAATTCGGTACTTAGTTATAATAGTAGATCGAACATGTAATCGTAAGATAAGAAAGCGAATCGATTTTTCGTGTTCAATTAATTATTTATTATTAACACACCGATACAACAACCAAAACGCCAGCTAAAGGGGCAGAAAAAGAACATAGAGAAAGTATATGAAATAAATAACCACGAATATGACAAGTAAACAATAATGATTCGAGTTAATCGGATTTGTGCTAATTAAACGTAACAAAAGCTTAGATCTTAGCAGAATAAGAAGGCTATCTTTTGCTTCACTTTTCAGTACTCTGTGATGCCGTACAGAGTGTGGCTATATCAGGGCAGGTGGGGGGGTTGTGTACAATTACGACAACTACGACATTAGGGTCGACTTATATTTGTCGTTTATCTTGATTACGCCTTTTTCTTTCCCTACAAATATGAAACTTCTACAAAATGCCAAAATGCGGAACCTCGTTACATACGTGTAAAATTTGCTTAGTATCATTCGCTGGGCCCGAGGGAAGCCTTTTTTCAAGAAGGTGGTAAGCAAATTATGTTTCGGAAAGAGCAAGCCTGTTTCCACACAGGGCTAAAAATTTCTATCAATCTGCCCAACATGAGCTTTAAAACAGCCAGTTTATGTTAGTTGGTAAAGGCCTGAGTTGGATAATAAATTCCTAAATTCCTCTTTAAGATAAAACAGAAGAATAAACAGAATTATGTTAAACCGCTGTAACGTGAGGGTATTTATTCAACGAGTGAACGGTATACGTGAGTTCAACTGAACTCTCTTCGGTTGACAATGTAACAATGACAGCTAACATTGTGAGACCATAGTGAAGGAATAAGTAAGGAAGATTACAGCAAAATGCTTGCACTGGTCACAGATACGACGGTGCGAAAGAAGGAAAACTACTGCACAAATGCCTGTACGACGAAAACACTAACTCTTCGGGAATAAAAGAAATCAACATCGTCTACACAATAAAGAAGTTCTGTGCTCCACGCTAAATGTCGACGCAAAATCAGGTGTAAATGTGGAGATTAAGTGAGGCGAGGTCTGAAAAGAAAAATAAAAAGTGAAACAGAATCTCAGAGCCATATTAGTGGTACAGGTGTGGCAGGTAATAAATAAATATATATATATATATATCAACATTTTCATGGTGGAAGATTACAAAGGATAAACGGAAATGGAACAAAAGTGTAATGGTCATGTGTTTTCATGGTTTAAGACTGTTTGAAGCAATAAACACAAGGAAGGCATTAAAATTTTCATGCTGGAAAATTAAAATGAATAAAGAGGAATTAACTAAACAAGTCAGTAGCACGAAAAAAACGTAATATAGCAGGAAGAAAAAACATAGAAGAAAAATAACCTTTATCCAGAATAAAATGGCGGTTTAATGGGCGAAGTCAGCAACCTCTTGTTCGTATCAGAAGTTAGAATGACGAACGTTTGACAGAAATGAGGGTCCGTAACAGCGAACAGCAATCATATATTGGACAGCCTGCTGATAGAGTTTGATATGCAGATGACAGACAAAACGAAACTTTGAAGAGGCACAACTCGGCGAGACGCCGGTAACGACATGTATTTTAAAGCACGTCACAATTAAGCGGAATACGTGCGACAGCCATGGCAAATATTTGATGAAAATGGCGTTTACCTTCATAGTCGTAGACCCTTAAATGGGATTTGTCCATTTTGTCAATCATAATCACTTTTATGGGCAAAATTTCCAACAAGAAATTTCAAAGCTTGCTGTTAAACAGGATAAATAAAACTTGACAAAACAGAATCACTCTTACAGCTTCTTCGCAATCATGACGAACGCATTTTTTCTAATTATACGCATTTTCTTGTTAACATCAGGCTTTTAGCAGGCCTTTAAGAGTAAACTTCGTTAGTTGAATGCTTCACGGGCTGTCGCATTTCCTACTGTTGTCACCTTCAAGTTCAAGGTTTTTTTTTTGTTCTTCAAGCGTTCGTTAGCATCCAATCCTCTATTTTAACTGTTGAAAATATTTTCTATCCAAAGCTCCCTGACTGCCGATAGAACACTGCTTTGTGGAAGGTTCCCAGGTTTCGACCTTTGTTCGTGGTAACAGCATAGTTCAGATGAAGATACGGATGGAGCATTGGTGTAAACCAAAATCTTGAAGAAAACACCGAATCAGTGTTACTCTGTCCACCACAAATCTCACATCGAACATGGGTATCTGCAGTGACAGGCCGACGAATAATCATCTGAGCCATGGTACATCCATTTTTAACAGATGAGAGCACCAGCTAAAACAGCGAAACATCCGTACCCCACAGAGAACATACTGTGGTTGCATTACAGAGACCAGTCAAATGCAATACGTGGATAGGACTGCTTTTTATTGTGACTAGTAAGGAACTCACAAATGCAGTCTGTGGGCAAAATTCATAATTGTCTTTAATTGAACCCTGGTGGTACAGAAGCCAACCGCTAAGCCTTACAGGATTATTTTTGAATTTGTTGTGGTTGACGGTATAAGTTTTTCAATTTTCCAGTAATTACAGGATTAAGTTCTTTAACAAAAATGGAGTTTAGGAAGATGTAGGTTGTGAACACAGATTACTGTGGAAAATAAAGGCGCAAAAAGAAACAAGCCCAAAGAATGAAAGGGCATATCTGAAATTACACAATCGTTTATACTTTCTGGCTACCAAGTTCCAATTTATCAAATTGAAAGCGATACATATGGCACAAAACAGCGAAATTTATCAGCGCGTTGGCTGTGTAATTACTGAATGAACACAAATTGAATGCAGTTGTTATCACACATATCAGTCGCAAGTGTACATGTGTGCAACCACCACTGCTGCACTTTACTTGTGACAGTATACCAATACAATAGGAAACTGCGCCGCAAGGCACAAACCCCCGGACAACGCTTAAATAACATCACAGCTACATCAAATTGCTGCTACCTTCCATTGTTGTTGCTCGTTATTACAGTTTCTCTAAACGTCCAGTTGTTATTGTTATTCTCATGCCAATCTCTACTTTTATTTTCATGCTCACGGGCATTCTATTACATTCAATCATGCTATGTTTGATGTGATCAAGGAAAATGTAAACATGCTCATATTTTCACAGATGCAGATGGTTTACCGCACACGTTTCGGAAAAAAATACATCATATATTTAAGCCCAGGGCATTGCTAAATCATTAGACAGAGCAATAATACATATGAAACAAAGACCAGCAGGCTTTTGTTGGTACATAGTTCAGTAATGGTCCCTTTCGTTTTATTAACATCAAGAGAACATCAGTTTCAGCGTTGACAAAATTTCTTAGTAAAATATAATAAAGTTAATAAACTTCCGGAGACATATATATATATATGTTGCATATATATATATGTTGCATATAATTTAAAGCGTACAAAGTAAATAGTGCCTATATATGCAATATTTATAAGCAGAGACAGGGAGGTAACGAACCCAGGGTAATTCATACGTCACTTGTGCTTATCCCTTTATTGTTACTTCACCCAAATAAACCATGTTGTAGGCTTCTTTCAGACTCCGTTAGCTGTTTTTATATTTCAAGTCAATCGATTTCTTCCAATGAGTCAAGAGCTAAAATGGCGTACAGAGTGGAGCCAAGAAAGGGACACGCATAACAGATCCTTTCTTAAAAGCCTTGTATTTTTTTTTTTTTTAGAATTTCTGAATTAGAGAAAAACTCATTTCATTCTAACATGCATTTTCAATATTCGCCAAAAATTTATAAACGCTGCAGTAAAGGAAAATTGACTTAGCCGACATATATTCTAACTATGGCACTACGCCGGTGAAAAATCTGGTAACAGAAATTCTCTTCCTTACAGTATTTCGATTTACCGCCACCCTCGATATAGCGCCACAAATTGCGGTGGACAAACGGTGGCGCTATATCGGGATTTGTGTTTGAAATTAATATTAAATTGTATATATATATATGTAAAACTTCGAAAATCACTCGCGATACATGACATGGAATTTAAGTTAGAAACTGTTACAATACCGGACTATGAGTATGTTATTCTGCGTTGAATTACGGATTTAACACATATACCACACGAATTCATTAACACCTAATGGTACTCAAAAATAGTCACGAGTTTAAGGAGAAAAACTGACCACTGTGAGCTTTATGAAAATCTGTACTTATGGATTAAAGAGACTTGCTAAAGCCGCGATACTGGCACGGAGAAATAGACATAGATTCTGATCAATTAAATTCAGAATACGGTTAAGAGACGCTGATGCACTGTTGAAACGGTCGACGATACTCTCATCAAATACTCGCTAACTCCTTGTTCAACTAGATTTATAACAACTTCAGCGTCTTACTTTATCCTCTAATCTCACTTCTTTCACACGGTGACTTCGAAGTTCACTCTGAAAAGAGCTAAGCGGTATTTAAAATATCTATATTTAGCATTAATTTTACTTACAGACTTTTGTTAAGAATTGTAACATTTTTCACCACAATAATGTCACATTCTAAGCAAAAGGCAATCTGTCACGCCTTTTCTTCCAGAAACGTTGTTAATTATTAATTACGTCTATATATCCATTAAGAGCCTCATTCCTGTGAACTGAGATTTAAACCGCTGAGTTGTGCACAACACATCGTTTTGCCTAAGCAAAGATGGGACAGATAAACATGCACACAAATTTTGGTCAGAAATCCTCAAGGAAAGTGACACTTGTGAGAACTAGACGTAGATGGATCGGCACTTTTAAAATGTCACTTATATTAATAGGAAGCTGGAGTACAGAATTAATTTATTAGACCCAGGATAGGTTCTGGTGGTGAAGTCTGTTGAACATGTTAATGATCCGTCAGTTTATATAGAAAGTGGGGAATTTTTTTAACAGGCAAGCGACTATCAGTGCTTGAAAATTTATCCTCTCCGTGGCGTCACTTTACTTACTTTATTTTGTTAACAGAGAAAGACATTAAGATTATTCTGCTCGGTTGTGGCTGGGTATAGTATGGACAAATTGACAGACGTTTCGAAGGCACCTGTTGCTTCCATATGTCTTCAAGGAAAACCAAGCAGCATTTTCCCCCGCAACGTTGGTAAGTCCCTACGAGACCACAAGACATCTGTCCTACAAGACGACACGCATCACAGTCAACTAAAGGTGACCATTAAATCCCGCATTCAACACGTCAGCTCTTTAGCTGAGTGAAATACAACGCAATTCTAAAAGAGGATACACATCCATAAATCCTTATTTTCACTCCATACGTTACCCGTAGTTCTAAGTAACGAAACTCAGGTCTGTTTACCTTGACGAACAAGAACCAACAGCACCTCGTCTGGATAACAGGCCTTCTTAGTGAGACTCGAAGGCAGAAACTCCACAATATAAATGTAGTAAAAAATCACTTGCAGTTTTAGGCACTACAGTTCTAAACATAAAGCGTATAAGTTAAGATTCAGTATTCCTCGTTGACTAACTTAAATCGTTCAGCAATCAACAAGAGGGTACATAGGCCTGCACTGTTTACAATTGAATGTCATGTTGTTCAGCTTCGATCCTTATTGATTTAATAAACAATTATTAAAAATCAATGTCTGATGTTCGTATAAGAAAACAACTTCAAACACGGTTGTGCAGCATACAGTTACAACAACTCTGTTAGAATATTCTGTGCGCCATTGTCAATAAATAATTGCAATTAGTGAGAAATGGAGTAACAAAATAATCTGTTCATAGAAGTTTTATTCACAAAGCATTCGCAGACTTCAAAGCCTTGTTGTTGCATTTAAAGTAAATACGCACGAACAAATCCACATTTTGGTTATTAATATTAAAGTACATAAAAAATTAATTGTCGGGTTGGAATGAAAAAAGAAGTCACTAAGCCTCTTCCAGATTCAAGTGTAATAATGCGCATTACTTGGGTGTCCATTTTGTTGAAATCAGTATTCACACCATTGACAAATTTTAAAAATTAATTTACAATCACAGCCAGCAAGAATTGCGCTGTGTTTTACATTTATGTCTATGTAAAAGTTGTTCCGCTACTCCTAGTTTTATTTGAGAAGTGAAATCGAAGTCATTTAGGCGTATCTCCTTATAAAAATCGCAAAAAGTATTGCAAAATGATTGAATCACGTATAAACATCTTTTGTTAGACTTAACAAATAGGACTAGCCTTTATACAACTCAACAACAGATCGAATATGGCATGAAAATTGTAGTCACATTGCACTTCACTAACATACATAACGCTGAAATGTTCACACTGTGAGCGAACTAAAGTACATAATTAATTAAAAAGATCAAATAAATATAGTTATTTGCCTGTTACTTAGAGGTCCATCCTTATTTTAGGCGTTTCTTAGGAAAAAGTCTAAATGGAGACCACGTCCGTCCATCCGTCCGTCCGTCCATCCTTTAGTGACAGTATCAGCAACGGTATGGGATTTTCATGAGACTCGGTACAGGAGTTCTGTATAAAAATTGTCGATTAAGGTTGGATTTCCTAGAAATAAGTGCAGTTACTGTGACACTTTATTGACGGACGTAAATTACTTCCACATCTCTTGACCGACCTGAATGAAATTCAGCAAAGAAAATAATGAAGTAATGTTGGTAAATACAGACGGTTCCGTGAGTTAAACAAATTAATAAAATACAGTTGAATAAAAGACCAACTTGATGTCACTCGCTGTTTTATTTTACTTCTTATGTGCTCAACATATTTCGGGCATTAATATATCCATCATCAGGAGCTTGCGACTATTCTGTTAAATTACCACATTGGTCGTATTGTTCTTGGTTTGATGTGTGTTGGAGTTTCGGTGTGGTTGGGTTGGAGTGGTATCTGTGTTGCAGGCTGAAGACTGCAAAATATTTTATTGTATTAATTAATAGAGAAACACACATCGGGGATGTTTTGCCTTAAAATTGTAATGATGAGTTAAGTGAAACTTTGTGCTGTAAAGGCATATAGAACTTAGTGGTGTAAATAAAATATTTTCCCATTTATCTCCGATTTACAAAAAAAAAAATCATTCTAAGAGATGTTGATCCTACTGTATGACGTGATTTTGCGTTTCTAGAAACTCTACACACAAAAAAAAACACACACTACATAAGAGTGTGAATAATTTTTTTTTTACTTTCCACATTCTTTGTATAATTTGGGTGAAAATGTTTGGAAGAAATTTGAAATAAAAATTTTATTCATTATATGAATTATGTTTGTGAGGTTTGTAAAACTGGGGCCAGACAAGGCCACGTGTTTCTTATGGCTGCACGCAAAGTTACAGTTAGGAGCATACCGCAAAACTTTGTGAAATTTATAACGAAAAAACACGACGGTACAATGCGTGTAATTCGTCACGCAGTACACAACCTGCAGTCTTTTAATCCCACGAAGAATAAACTTTTTTCCACTTTAAGCGCCCTGTACACTCTCAGTTAAACCGAGCGATTTTACTGTATGACGTCATACCTGGCGAAAAACTGAGTAAACTGAGCAGTTTTGACAGGCAATAGCGCAGGACTCAGAACTATCCTTCCCAGTCGTCTTTCACACACAGAACTGAGCAGTTCACTCAGAGTATCCCACAGTTTCCTCAGTTTACTTGCCGACACCACGATGGAATCATCTCAAGGCACATATGTTTCCAGCAACGCATCCAACAGATGAGCATCGCATGATATATTCCTTTCCAAATACCACTTCTTACTCCACATTTTACGCTTTCTTTTCTTCTTCTCTCATAACATTATAGCCGATGTGGTTAGCAAACAGCAAACGACAGCCTTGATTTTATCCACCATAGGCATGTGCACAAGAAGACACACAGAACTGACAAAAAAAAACTGACAAACCTGTTGGGAAACTTGTGCTGTGCCAGCGAAT
>Ga0123355_10015144_pt1 | contig 12104 bp, 6 predicted proteins | sample TergutEmb28metaG_3_FD_89872 | JGI IMG/M metagenome (GOLD analysis project Ga0123355, IMG submission 89872) | Embiratermes neotenicus P1 segment gut microbial communities from Petit-Saut dam, French Guiana - Emb289 P1 | ecosystem: Host-associated > Arthropoda: Insects > Digestive system > Gut ... | reverse complement strand
TCCGAAACATGTAAAGTTTTATTCCAAAAATGAATTTGAGAAATTAGTGCATCTAGTTGGTTTGTCAGCAAACCTGTATGCCACATGCCATTGTTGTGTGTACAGTGAACAACTCCTGATGATGGACAGAGGAACTGTCCGAAACATGTAGAGTTTTATTCCAAAAATAAATTTCAGAAATTAGTACATCTAGTTGGTTTTATTATAAGAATGTATCACAATGCACGGCCACATGAACTTCAAATAAGCGGTGGTGTTGGTGTGCATAGGGATGGATAATTTAAACACGGACCTGCCGTAAGCATACTAATACTGTAATCGGAGTCCAAGTAGGGTTCTGACAAACGAGGTAATGCAGGGGTGTACAAATCCCTGGTGCCATGTTGCCTTTTGTACGTTGGCACCTAATGCTATTTGTAATTTCTTAATACGAGCATTATTCATGCCGCCCTTCCAGCGCATAGAATTTTGAGAAGAATCATAGTTTTCTGGAAAATTTGTACATCCCTGCGGTAATAGACTTTCCGTTTCTACAAAAAACGGGGCATTCCTTCTGTAGCTTCTCAAGATGGACTGTCTTTCTTGCAGATTGCATTTTGGAGTTATTTATTTTTGTAACTCTTCAATTTCGAGCTGTTCCACCCCTTTGCACGATTAGTGCATCTTACTGTTTTGACACGACTCTGACACTGAAAATACAGGAATTGGAGAAATACACCAGAATTACATTTTTGAAAATGTTTTAAATTTTCTTGTGACAAATTCCACTATGCAGTGTGCTGTGAATCATCAAGACTGTAGCAGAATGCACTCCACATGCATAACGCAAATTTACCAGCGGCGTTCTTTGCAGTATATTAAGCTTATTTGTGACCTGCGTGTGTGTTTATTGCCTGACGTAAAGTGGACTTAACTACAGTTTGATGTGGCTGAAAACTGAAATTGCTCGACAACATTTAGCGCAATACTACCATATCGAATTAAAAAAAAAAAAAGAACATATGTAATGTTTTCGTTGGACAGACGGACAGATATGACGACCGCAGGATTTACGAATGCCTAATAACTTTCTTCCTGTGTCATTTGTCCTCGAACAAAGTTCATTTCGGTGTTGCAGCATTACGCCATAGCGCAGTGACATTAAAGCCTTGACTGTGAAATATCGCCCAACGCCTCCAGATAGTAGCCGAGTCCTGACTCCGGACTACGCATAACTACGACGAGACACAATACAACAGGCTTCTGTCCTGCTTCTTTTTTGGCCTCTAGGCAACGCATTCAGGCTTAAACTGATTGCCTCTACTCAGATATAAATTACAGAAATGGACATAAAAATTATAGATTGTAGAGCGGTGAGTATTAAGAATGTTATCTTCTGGCATGATGCCGTGTAGTTTGGTTGATAGATGGGTACACACAATGCTGTCTCCATCTTGAGAAGAATGCCCCATTCTTATTGTTCATAGAGAAGTACGCGGTGGCGCAGTTGGTTGAGGCACTGCGCTGCAAGCTAAAAGGTCGCGGGTTCGATTCCCAATGGTGTCATTGGAATTTTTCAGTGATATAATCCTCCCGGCCGAACTATGGCCCTGAGGTTGACTCAGCTTCTAACAGAAATGAGTACCAGGAATATTTCCTGGGGGTGAAAGCGGCCGGTGCATAGGGCCTCAACCTCCTGGAACCCTCAGGGCCTGTCCAGACCTGTAATGGGACTGCTTTACCTTTTAATATTCATAGAGCCCAGGAACTTACCATGCCTTTCGACGTAATTATATAGTAAATTTACGTGTGATTCTGTGCGTTGTTACTGAGACACGCTGCAGCAATATAGCAACCTCGCTTTAGAATATCACAATATGTCCGAAAAAGCCGTAGAAATATATATTTGTATTCTAAAATTAAGTGGACGATACTCTGTATTAAATCTCTGAATTACGAATCTTAGCTAAATTATGTTCAAATTTTTTTGCCTCACAGCTAATCTACTGTATCTCCCTTACAAAAGCCATCCAGAGTGGTAATGATTGTTATTCATTGGAAAGACAATAGAAACACATTATAAGCACACTGCGTGGCAAAACTGCAGAGCTTTTAGTGTTCAACGACGTGATGCACACTGCTCTGAGAAGCCCACAGTCACATTCTTTGCAATATCCACTGCCCGTTGTTTTCTTTTCGTCCGACACCCACGTGAACTCCTTACTTCAGGTTACGAAGTGCAGTCTGCTTCAAATGGTAATACATTTGACAGCTGTAAATGATTAGGTTATATAGGTCCTAGGATCTGTTGTATACTCCTGTACATTCGTGTATTTGCTTCGCACCTCTTTCGTGACCCACTACCCCCACAACTATCGATACAGCCGTCACATGCAAGTGTTACTGCAGCAGCGTAGACCTTGAACTGGTATGTCCGCGTCATTTGTCTTGTGATTGTTTTGTGAGTTTGTGTCTAGTTTATAAAAACAATAATTGTGTGTCAGTGAGCGACGAGTTTCTTTCGACGAAAAAATGTCTTTCTTATTGTCCGTTAATTTAATAAAATTTATGACTAGAATATGTTACGAAGGGAGACGGAATACGCCAGGAACTGCCTTCACACAGTACTTAGAGCGACGTAGTTGTTTTTGAATTTTAAGAAAATTTGAGTGTCCAATTCCGACACCACTAGAAGAAGCAGCGTTGAGTGAAACAACACATGTGCTGAGCAGGGAGGCACACGCCCTGGGTGTCAAGTAGCGGGCTGGCGTGCGTCAAGTTGCTTGGGCGGATGAGCTTAGTAGGGGTGCCAAACCTACGGGCAAAATTGTTCCCGAACTGCATGACAATGTTGATTAAAGGAGATCACTTCGAAGTTACACGTATGGCTCGTAATGCTAATAGGTTAAACAGAGCGTGAGGTTTTGAATTTTGCTCGTTGGCTCCGGAAAGGAAGTAGAAACAAAGAGCTGACCGACTATCAGCTACCAAAGAAGGACTCTGTTCTTTGTAGTTACTGTTTATTTCCTTTTTTACGTTGAAACCAAGATAGCTTAGTCAGTATAATGAATAGGCTTCAGGCAGGAAAATCGAGGAATCGTAGTTCGGTTCCCGAAAGGGACAATACAATTTTATTTTCTCCGGAACATCCAGATCGGCCCTGGAGCCCATCCGCTCTCCTATTTAGTGGGCACCAGGGATTCTTGCCCACATGTAAAGCGCCAAAGCATGGTCACCACTCACTCGCAGCAAGCGCGGAGGTGAAGAATAGGTGGCATCTTATTTTCTTTAAACAACCAAAACGGGTTGGTAACTGCTTTGGAGAGGTACTGTTCTCTGCGAGCTGAGAACCACATTTGTGTACATTAATCATTCCAAGTTCAGTGTCTAGGGATTAAGCGTGCAGTCTGATTTTTGTAGTGAGCCTTGGGAGAAGAGGCTAAGTTCCACAGAGTACTGTAATGTCAGAAGAAGAAGTAGACTGCCTTGTGACTGCTTAGCCCTATCAATACATTGTGAGCCATGGACAGCTGGCGGTCCGCGAAGTATTAGCAGAAGCACATCTCGTAATAGGTTCACAGCTGAACAAACATTCAAGTTCCTTAAAACTGGAGGCATGTTACGTCAATTTTTTTAATATTATCTCACTGTTTTGTTTGTGGTAGCGAAGTTTACCTGATTGATAAGCTTTACACGGTATTGTGGGCAGCGGGCAGTATAAGAAGTCTTACGGTTGTCACACTACACAAGTGAGTAGTTCTATATCTCTCCACGTAAGGCGTAAAAAATATTTATTTTAATACAATATCAGAACATAGAGGGTAAATGTAACTGGCCTAATAATGGGTAAAGGTAAGATTGTCGCTGTGTTTAGCTTAGTATCGTAACATGAAGGAACTTGGGAGAGTGCAGTTTCTTAACTTTGGTTTTAGATGAAGTTGAACGTTTCCACGCCTCGGTTTCTTTACCGCAGGTACCCTTGAACCCAAGAGTCTGTCTGGACTCTGCGGATTAGACAGAAATGATAAGACAATTTAGGGCTTAACATAAACCAGAGACACCGAAATTCGCGGCTGAGTAATAAGCAATCGTGCCCCGAATTCGGACCCGGAAAGAGGCTATTGTAACTGAGACCCTTTGCATATATCTTTAGGTCCCCAACAACGATCGATGCCTATCACACTGCCTCCATTTCGTTACCTTCTAATAACACCATAATTCTAGACTCAATACATGGAAAAACTTATGATCATTTCATTAAAAACGAGGAGCTGACGACGTTTAAGGGTAACCCACTAACGTCATTCTCGGGGTAAAATAAAGATGGGAGCAGTACAGTTCTCCGAAACCTAAGTAAATTTCTACCACACTACACGGCGTCATATCCCAGAAGACAGCAGTCGTCATATTCATCGCTGTCGTAATGTAAAATCGTAGGCTTCAAGAGCTAATATGAACTGTATAAATAATTGATTGCTCTCCGGAACAGATTCACGTATCAGTTCTCCACAGCATCTACTGTGATCATACGACGCAGGGTTACTTTTGAGAACCGAAACTTCCTAATGCAGCGTAATGATCTCTACTCCTCACCAAATATTTTTCGGGTGATAAAATCGATAAGAATGAGATGGGCGGAGCATTTGGCGCGTATGTGGGAGAGGAGAGGCGTATACAGGGCTTTGGTGAGGAAGCCTGATAGGAGACCACTGGGGAGACCCAGGCGTAGATGGGGGGGATAATATTAAAGTGGGTCTTCAGGCAGTAGAGTGTGGGGTTATGGACTGGATCGAGCTGGCTCTGGATAAGGACAGGTGGTTGGCAATTTTGAATACGGCAATGAACTTTCGGGTTCCCTAAAATGCAGGGAAATTTTTGACTAGCTGCAAACCGGTTAGCTTCTCAAGAAGGACTCTGCTCCATGGAGTAAGTAACCTTCCTAATGCAGACGGCACGGGATCTGGTTTGGAGTGTACTGCGGTTTCTGTCAACCCTGGGCGGAGGGTTGTGTCTGTGACACTTCCAGGGGAGGCAGCTTATCATCTGTAGCACATATGGAGTTTGCAGCTGTTCAAGGAGCGACACGAAACAACAGTTTTCATAAGAGCACAGTAAAATGATAGAGTAAAGGTAAAGCAGTCCCTTTACAGGCCCGGAGGGGCCCAGAGGATTCTAGGAAGTTAGGGTTCCCAGATTTCGTGACAACGGCGCAGGATGGTGGTAGGTTCTCAGCCTTATGCACCGACCGCCTTTATCCCCAGAAAATACCCCTGGTACTCATTTCTGTTAGAGGCTGGGTTGACCCCAGGGCCATAATGCGATCGGATGGATTTTATGTCAAAGAAAAATCCACTGACACCAGCTGGGATCGAACCAGCGACCTTCCGATTTGTAGCACAGCACCTTAACCACTGTGCTACCGCGGTCCCCAAAATAACAGCGTAGTATTTCTGATTGCAGGGTATAAGTAAACGAAATTCTTGGAATAAAATCCTCGGTAAATGGCAGTTACTCAGTTACGCAATCTGAAGGTTCATTACCTTATTATTTTATTGTACTTCTTATAGGCTCAACATGTTTCGGGCACTACTATGTCCATCATCAGGAGCTCGCGACTATGATGTTGATTACCACATTGGTCGTTTCGTTCTTGGTTTGCTTTATGTTGGAGGTTAGGTGCAGTTAGGCTGGAGTAGTGTCCGGGCTGCAGTGTCCGAAACACGTTGAGCGTATAAGAAGTACAATAAAATAATAAGTGGCATCTAGTTGGTTTTTTATTCTTCAGTTATCACAATGATGCACGGTCCAATAAACATCAGACTCATTACCATGTCTGTAAGAGCCAGCCACTGCACTGCATCCTGTAGCTGTTTAACCCCATGGACATAAAAGTCTGTGAAAGTACATTCCTGTCAAATGCTCTTGGGCATCTTTAAAGAACTGTTATTTAAAGGATCTCAAGTTTTGTCTGTTTGTCCTTCTGAAAATAGCAGTAGTACGGTAAAAATGAGTATGCATCAAGGGTGGATTGCTACTGACCAGCGGGCACAGCGAAATACTCGAATTGAAACCTGTCTCAATGACATATTATCTACCATAAATCTCACATAGACTGGTCTGGGATCGAAGCTGGGAATAACTGGCGAGAGGCCGGCGTCTAACCGCGTGAGCCATGGCAAGCCTGAAGACACCAAGCAACCTAACAGCCATTCTTGCGCATTAGACGCACGACTGGACTATGAAGCTGAAACCTTGGATCCATAACGGGGTGCACATGATGACGGATTTCACGTCTTTGCTGAAAGCCTTCACGTGGCCATGTAGGAAGTCTGCTGTTAGAGGCGATATTTATTTCTTTGGAAGGGAAAGAACTTTTTTTTTTTGTGTGGATGTCTCAGATTTGAACTCGCGATTGTTCGGCCGGGAATGCTGAAGAACTTTGTGACCTGGGGCGAAGTCACAGTCGCTGGTGTCCTCCATGATTTGGGTGGGGAACGGGTGCGAACCGTGCACTTTTAATTATTCCCTGTTATTAGGTTTACTATTGAGGAAAACCACGGAAAACTTCAGTCAAGGTAGACGGGAATTGCTAGGCAGACCGTGAAGTCAGCTTGTTCGCTTTTTTTAAGTGCAGCCAAAATGAATACACACACACACACACAAACAGGCGGACCGCCTTATCCACGGGTAATATGTTCCAAGACCTACCGCCGTTACGTGAAACCGCGGATAATACAGAACGCTATACATAACGTGATATAACGTGATATTTGTGTAACATACATAAATACGGTAAAGTGTAATTGAGAAATTACGCACAGTTAGACATTACCAACATTAAATAAATTAATAATAAAATGTAGTGTGCATTACATTGTACAGTTACAGTGTACTTTCTCTCTCTCTCGTACGTATGAAAATAAGGGATTCTGACGTTTTAGCTTAATCCTCAAGAGACGATAGAGCAGTGAAAAAATACAGTACCTGTACTGTACAGTATCATGTAGAGTTTCCATCAAAGCGCTGCATAAGCAATAAAAAACGTGTTATTATTACACATTTTACACTGAAAATCATATGTGCGCACCTGTACATAGCCTGCACTAAGATAATTTTATTTGTTAAAAAATATCTTAGCCTATTGTGGGTATTCACCGACTTCTCCCTTCTTCTTGTTGCTTTCTGAACATTAACACTGTGAAAACGCGTCATAAATCGAACAGCGAGAACGCTAGAAGCAGAATGTTGGCAAGTTTGCGGGGAAGCGTGGGTACGGGGACAAAAGAAAATGAGCCAAGTACTGGGAGCGTTTGGGCTGCTGGATTTCACCATGTTACGGCCCGTTCTTGCTTGGCGCGCGTTTTGAAACTTATGAACCTATTATTTCTTTAATTTTCCAATTTTTTTTGGGGGGGGGGGGACCCCCGCGGTAAACCGCATATACTGAATCCGCGGATACGGGGATCCGCCTGTATATATATATATATATATATAAAACATACATGAATGGTGAAAGGATCTAGGCGGCTTTGATTAAAAGGGGCGGGGGACCGACACCGAGATGGTTTGGTGGCAGCGTAGTGTGTTAGTATTCCCCATTCTATGGTGTCTTTTGTTTTCTTTGAGAAATAAATACACAGTGCGTCTACTAAGTTTTAGGACTGATTGTGCAGAGCGAATACTACGCGCGCTATCAGGCGGTCACCCACAGAAACACGTAGGAGCAAATCTCGACACGTTGTGTGCTTAGTGCTGTCTGAGTGAGTTGAGCAGTATTTGTGATTTGTGGCGTGAAACGAAGCTGTGTGTGAAAGCCTCGTCATGGATTTGAGTATGGAGCAATGATTAGCGATAAAGCTTTGTTTTAAAGCTGGAAAAAGTGCGACGGAATCTCTGCACATGGTAAATGCAGCTTATGGGGACCAAGCACTATCCCGTTCGAATGTTTTCCGATGTAATGGACGATTTCGTGATGGACGAGAAGACATTGAAGACGACCCCAGGAGTGGCCGGCCTACAGAGTGTCGCAATGACAACAATGTTGAGTAGATTTCTCAGTTGTTGCTTCAAAACCGTCACCTTTCGCTAGGAATGCTAGCAGACGAGGTGAACATTGACAAGGACACAGTGAGAAAGATTTGTAGTTGAAGATTTGCGAAAACGGAAGATTTGTTCGCGCTTTGTTCCACACTCTTTGACTCCAGAGCAGAAAGCCCGGAGAATTGCAGCTTGCCGAGATTTGATGGCCACAGCAGACAGTGATCCTGACTTCTTTAAGAAAATTATAACTGGCAATGAGACGTGGTGTTTTGCCTACGATCCGATCACTAAATGTCAGTCCACTGAATGGGTTGGAAAAACCTCGCCACGGTCGAAAAAAACTGCGATTTCAGAAGTCTCGTGTGAAGACCATGTTGGTGATTTTCTTCGATTTGCAAGGTGTTATCCACATGACCGTGCACATCTGTGTGTACAGTTACAGGGGATCCATGTCGAAAACTAAACAATAAAAGTGCCATTTCTTTCACGCAAAACCTTTTTATAATGCCAGTCATAAGACTTAGTAGACGCACTGTGTAATTCTCTCATTGCTACATAGATAGGGTCTATATATACATAAAACAAGACGGAGAGAATTCGTACCTCACAGAGGACTCAGTGTGCTTTCATTATAAAAATGAATCGGTGAGTGCTGTGTAGGAAAACCACCGTATATTACTAGAGACAAACGGAACGCGATGCAGCGTGTATTCAAAATGCAGAGATTTTAAATGTTGCCACCAGTCGTGAAAGTGTTAATGCATTCTGTATGATGTGTCCTTAAGGAACATGTTGATGTCACAAAAATGGAATTAGTGATCAGTTATATCACAACAAAATGTAGGGGAAAAAACCTGCAATTCAGTTGAAGAGAAATATTTAAGTTAAAAAAAATGGCAGAGAGAAAAATAAATTTATATATTTGGGACCCGTCATCCCTAACAGCAACAACATTACGCCGGAAATCAGGCTTAGTATTAATATGGGAAATAAATATTACTATGCATTTAGAAATATATTGCGGCCAAGACTGCTAAAGATAGATACGAAATGTAAAATACACAAAACACTGGTTAGACAAGCGGTAATCTATGAATATGGCAGCTGGGCCCTCACGAAAATTGATGAAGAAACTACATACTTGACGTTCATAGAGCCGTGCACCGTGATGTTATTTCTCTAGTAAAACCAACTAGATTCACCAGTGTATAAAATTTATTTTATTTTGGAAATGACACTCTACATGTTTCGGACGGTATTTCCGTCCGTACCGCTAGCAAGCATACCCGCTAGCAAGCAGACAGTAGTATCTGTTTGACAAATGCCTGTTGCTGTATGTACAGTCTTAAACTCCTGATGATGGACGGAAATACCGTCCGAAACATGTAGAGTGTCATTTCGAAATAAAATAAATTTGACACTCTGGTACACCTAGTTCATTCTACTACAGAAATAAGAAACTACATATTCGAAAGAGAGACTTTAAGAAACATTTGTGACTAAGATTTTGTCATTGAGGCGTGGAGAATAAAATGCAAATGATAAATTGTATAATTAATACAAGCAATTGTAATAAAAACGATTAAAATAACTAAAGTTCAAAGGCTAGGACATGTAGCGAGATCGGGAGATGATGCACCTTGCAAGACAATAACACTTTCTCAGCTAAAAGGCACTGGGAGGAAAGGAAGACTCAAACATGGTGGCTAGAGTCTATTAATATAAAGATCAAAAATCTTTAAAGTTGATAGCATGGTGGATGAAAGCACAGCGTTAATATCTGAATGTCTACTACAGTTCCGTTCAGAATATTGTCTTCCCATTTTCTAACAAACACTCGCTGAAGATTATATATATATATATATATATATATATATTGTGTAGGTTTTTTATATGGGTGTAAAACTTCGTCTCTCACAATGACCGAAGAACGTAGGCTGAAGGTGTCAGAAAATATGGCGCTAAGGGATATATATTGGCCTAAGAGGGACGCGTTAACAGCGGACTGGAGGATACTGCATAACGAACAGCTTCGTGATCAGTACTGATCGCTAAACTTTGCTTGGGCTATTAAATAAAGAAAAATGAGATGGGTGGGTTGGTGGCACTTATGGGGGGAAAGGAGGGTTTGCGTACGGGGTTTTGGAGGAGAACATTAAGGAAAGAGACAATTTGCGAGATCTAGGCGTTGATGTGAGGATATTAAACTAGATATTGAGAAGAAAGAGGATGCGAGGGAGTGGAGTGAATATATCTGGCTCACGATGTGAACCAGTGGTGCGCTCTTTTGACCACGATAGAAAATTTTGGCTTCCATAAAATGTTGGGAATTTCTTGATTAGCCGAGGAAATACAAGATTCTCAAGGACTCTGCACCATGGGGTTGGTTGGTTGGTTGGTTGGTTGGTTGGTTGGTTAATTAGTTAGTTAGTTAGTTTTTCTGTTCCTCTCTCACACAGAACAGAGTTCGTTCCCATTCCTCACGCTAAAGAGTTAAGGCTGTTTCAGGAAATAATGGATGTTGATCACACATATGCACAAAACCCATAAATTCGCTATGTGGGTAAAATACATTATTTTCAAACGTTGCAACAAATAGTACACGTAGCTACCTCTGGACTTTGAAAGGTTCATTAAACAGCAGACATCTCTACATATAGCTGAACTCCCAAAACTTCACGATTTGTTAATTTATTGCGCTAGAAGTTGTCATATTTACTACCCGATTCAGGTAAAAAAAAATTGCATTACCAACAGCTGCAAATGCAGCTGTTGGTAATGCAATCTACATTTCAGGTGTTTCACATAGGTTTTATGCAAGTTCTCATGTTATAGTCGTTGAAATCTCAATATTATAAAATCTTTAAAACGTTAAAATTGTCCTATTTGTTGGTCTTAGTACGAAATAACGAAAGATGCACGGTACGTGTATTAAAACAATCTCAGTAAAATTTAGTAATTCTATTGCTCTGATAGAAATACAGATCGACGAAACCAGTGAGGTCAAATGAAACAGAATTCAGGGTCCTAGCCAGACGACGATGGATAATTTTGCGGATTACTTTGAATAGCCGGCTGATAACACAACATGATGGCAGTGAAGTGCTCACAGTATCCAAACGCGTTTTTGAGCCCCGAAATTTTGAGTTCCCATCAAAGTTTACGCAAATATCATAAAATCTCCACTACGATAATGCGTCTGCTTTCTCTTAGTTCACCACAGTTGAAAATCGCCATTCTTTTCCTGTATTTGTGAAGTTTCTCGCTGTGTGTGTAGTGTGTGTTTATTACGCAGCGAAGTAGCAAAATATCTGTGTAGAAGGCACGCCGTGACATGGCGGCAACTTCTCCGGCAGAACAATGTTGCGGGTAAGTATAAATGCTCAGTTTCTCTTCATAAGATTCCAGTTTCAACTGCGACAACTTTCGTTTGCGCATACCCACAATCATTGGCAGGTGGAGCCTACCTCCATTTCGTATAGCACACAACAGCTTCTTTCCTTCCACTGCATAGCCCTCGGTAACTGTGCGTACCACTTGCTTTGGTATTAAACAATAACCCGCATTTCTTCCACAAGGTGAAAAGGGTTTTATATGATTCTCATACAACTAATTTATTTCTGCAGTTAAAATTCTGGTTGATGCAAATTCATCTGTTTTGTCCAAGTTTCTGTCCTTGTACTTTATTTTCGAGTGGTGCGGATTTAGCGTGTTACAAGACTAAGTCCTGTATTCCTATGGTTTAAATTTGTGTCTTCTGGGATGTCCTAGCGTGTAATATGTGTAGATGTGTGAGGACGTAAATACTTGCTCCTCCGAAACGTCCTTAAATTTCCAGCAGACTACGCATCATCGGAAGGCGGAGATCATCGTAGTAGTCTTAAGTTGATGCATTCCGTTTTGAAATATTTAGCTGCATATTTAATTCGCTGCAATTAAAACAGCCCAGTCGGCAAGTGTGTGTGTGTGTGTGTATGTATGTATATATGTATGTGTGTGTATGTATGTATGTATGTATGTATGTATGTATGTATGTATGTATGTGTGTGTATGTATGTGTGTATGTATGTATGTATGTATGTATG
>Ga0123355_10015143_pt1 | contig 12104 bp, 3 predicted proteins | sample TergutEmb28metaG_3_FD_89872 | JGI IMG/M metagenome (GOLD analysis project Ga0123355, IMG submission 89872) | Embiratermes neotenicus P1 segment gut microbial communities from Petit-Saut dam, French Guiana - Emb289 P1 | ecosystem: Host-associated > Arthropoda: Insects > Digestive system > Gut ... | reverse complement strand
GTCTCACGTTTTTGCCCCCGGCTCTACTCTTCCAAATGGTCATGAAGTACCAAATACCGTAACCCTTCCAGAGATACCGGCAATAGCGGCAGGGCCAAACGGAGTACCTCCGGCTGTCCCGGCTGTCCCAGCAACAACAATTGCCCATCCCGGCATACAAGTATTCTGGATTCATGTAACCGACTTGGATGAGCTTTACCCGATTGCGCACAATGATTACATGCGTATCCGTGTAGACTTCAATACAGTGATTAATCTGGAAGTTCGCGAATTGGGCGCTATAGAGAACGATTTCGACCTCTATATTTCCAATAATCCCGGTTCAAACTATGGTGTCAACAGGCCTGGCGGTGGTCTTCCAGAAGAAGAAACCTATGGTATTAGAGTTAGCAAGGTTAACAACTCCAACGTTCTTTTGGACGGCGCAGTATTCTATCTGTTCCGTGCAGACCAAATGCAGGCACCTGATGCTGGCGGACGCCGCCTTCCGTATGGTTGGACCAGTACAACTCCTCCTACAGACTTAGGCACTACTGGTTCTACGCTTGTAGGAGCAGCTGTTGCAGCCCCTATTAGGACTACAGTAACTGGTGCACATGAATCACCACCCGTAAGTGCTACGTTTGATGGCATCACAAGCTACACCCAGCCTGGCCAAAGTGCTGGTATCGGTTACCTCGTTAACTTACCGGCAATACAAGAATTTGAAGATGGTGATGTTGCAGGTTTGCCTGCGGGCTTCCATCCCAATGTTACCTATATAACCGGCCAAGCTGCCGCAACAGCAGCGCTTCGGAACCGTACAGGTGCATTCTACATCTTTGAGCGTTTTGCACCTAATGGCTACTCTGCTATCGAAGGCTTTAGGCGTGTCGAAATTATCGAGTACAATACCACGGGTCATAATGTTAACCCAGACTCTACTCCTCGCTTAAGCTTAGTAGCTCTTACCGTAACCAATACCCGTGACTTCGAACTGCCATTAACCGGTGGTGCAGGCACAATCATGTTTACGGCAGCTGGCGTATCCCTTATGGGTGGCGCAGGCCTCTTCCTCTTCCTTGCAAGGAAAAAGGAAAAAAAGCAATAGTTAAAATCATGCGTAGCTGAAATACGCGTAGCATAATAAAGGGGCAGAGCAAACCTCTGCCCCTATTTTTTGAAAGGAGGTGCGCACGTGAGAAGGGCTTTGTCCACAGTATTGCTGGTGATTATGTTGTTAGCAGGTGTAGGGTTTTTTGTTTACCCGGATGTGGCAAGTTGGTGGAATGGCCGTAGCCAGCGCGGCATGGTTATCCAGTACGATGAAGAAGTGGGCCAAATGATGCAATACCAGCGTGACACAGCCCTCCAACAAGCCCACGACTATAATTTAGCCCGTCCCGATATATCCATATCAGACCCATTTGCTGATGTAGCAGATTTGCCGCGTACATACTATGAAACATTAAACGTTGGCGGCGTGATGGCCAGGATAGAAATACCCGCAATCAATGTTAATCTGCCTGTATTCCACGGTACCAGTACGGCAGTGCTGGACAGGGCCGCTGGGCACTTGCACGGTACCCACCTCCCCGTAGGCGGGTATAGTACTCACGCTGTAATAACAGCCCATTCAGGGCTAAGCAACGCCCGTATGTTCACAGACCTGTTAAGCGATCAGGTAGGCCCTGGCACCTTATTTTTTATAACGGTAATGGGTGAGCGCTTAGCTTACGAAGTTGACTACATCCAAATAGTATTACCCCACGAAGTGGACGCATTACGCGTTTACCCTGGCAGGGACTTAGTAACCCTAATAACCTGCACACCGCTTACCATAAACTCTCACAGGCTACTGGTACGCGGTACAAGAATCCCATATTCACCGGAACTTATTGCCGAAATTATCCCGTACATAACGGTGTTTACCACCAACTGGCGGATTATTGTCACGTTAAGCATTTTTCTGCTTTTCCTGATAATATTCTCGATTTATCAAATAGCCAGGATATTGCGCGGGCGGCACAGCAAGATGCTAGAGAAAAAAATAGAAGAACTGGAACGCAAACTGGAGCGCCAAAGAGAAAGATCCGGTGGCGCAAGAAGCCCTGCCTACGCGGCAGGCCCCAACAATGAATACAACGACCCATATATATCAATACCTGCAAGCGATAACCATAGAAGTCGGCAGTATGTAAACCCGATTTACTACCAACACCGGGCAAAAGCCCAAGCCAAGCGCCGCAAAACCCACAACAGCTATATGCGCAAAGTCTCAATGTACATGGCAATATTTTTGTTGGTGGCTGGGCCCGGTCTGCTATTTTATCCACGGATACACAGGCAAATTACTGCCAGGCAAGCGGAAGCCACAATTAACCAGTGGCGCGAAAACCTGGAAGAGGCTAGGGAATTTATAATCCAACGCTGGGAAAACGAAGCAGATGCCTTTTGGGAAGCGGTTTCCGACCTGCCTATAGCCAACAACGGTAATATCTATGTAGCGGAAACCGGCCATATATTGCTGGGCCATGCGGAGCATGTATACTTTGGCGCAGGCGGTACACCCGCCATCAACCAAAGCGGGTATCTTACCCTAAGCGGCGTACCCGTTGGCAACAATGGCTATATAACAATAGGCAACCTTACGGTCAGCCATGGCGGTAGCCTCAACATCAGCAACAACGGTAGCGTATCCTTAGCCAACATATCTGTCGGAGTCAACGGTAACCTATATGTAGGCAACTACGCCCTAAGCGATATAACATTGCATTACCTGGACAGCTCAGACTTTAACCTAGACTTCATCTTCAACTTCGACCCGGTAAACGACGACCCAATGAGCTGGCTGTACACCGAAATGGTCGAGTACAACTATGAACTGTATGTTACAAACCAAGCCAGCCTTATAAGTTTGGAAGCAACGGAAGAAGTGGACTTCAGCGTAGTAGAAAACGGCGGTTTCTCGGATGAAATGCTGGCCTACATCACAATACCCTCAATAAATGTGTCTTTGCCAGTATTCGCCGGCAGTAGCCACGGCAACATGCTACGCGGTGCGTCACACCTAACCCAGTCATCTTTGCCGGTGGGCGGCATAAACACTAACACCGTAATAACAGCGCACAGGGGCTTGGCCCGTGCCAGGATGTTTAGGGATATAGATGCATTGCGGGTAGGCGACGAGATACGCATTACAAACTTTTATCAGACATTGATATACAGGGTTATAAGCCCCATAGATATAATAGACCCAAGCTTAGTATATAGTGTAAGTGAGCACAGCTTTGTTATACACCCCGACGATATAAATTCAGTAAGGATAGCACCCGGGCGTGACTTGGTAACACTGTTCTCATGCGAGCCATACAGGATTAATTCCCACAGGATTTTGGTTATTGCCGAAAGGTGCCTGACAACTTAACCCACAGGCCCTAAGGATAAAATATAAGATAAGCTACCTCACGGGAGGAGAGAAGAAATAATGAAAACCATACGCAAAATTGCAGAATCGAAGCAAATGTTGCTTAGGATGCTTTTACTGATATCGGTGATTGCAACCGCAACAATACTGGGCATTGTAGCGCCCGGCAGGCAGACGATAGCCGACCCCAGTAGCGGTGATTACACTATCACAGTAGTTGTGGCAAACCCCACCGGACAGCTTTTGGATGGCGGAGTAATTCATCTGTTTAGGGCGGCTCAAATGGGTGAGCCCAATGCGGATGGGCATCGCGTACCGCAAGCCGGTCAATCACATTTCATGACCAGAGAAACCGGTGTAGGTACCAGTACCGGCATGGCCATTTTTCAAGGCTTGGCACGCGGTATCTACTACATGCGCGAATATCAGGCACCTACCGGATACTTGCCGGCTACAGGTTGGAGCCGCGTAGTTGTATGCTCGGGCCATAGCGCAACTTGTGCATATGTAGTGGCTGATGAGGATTGTAATTGCGGATGCTATTGCGTGGTGGATGGTGAAGACCCCGTCAACGACGAGTCGCTTAACAGGTCTATAGGTATAACCTTTATGCGCGACACCGGTAATGACACCGGCGGAAACGACAGCGGCGGAAACGACGGACTACATAGGATAACCTTCCGTATCCGTCCGGAAGATGCGGCACATGGCGCTGTTTTCCAACCAAGCTTTACCATACCTACCCCAGGGCAAGGTGCCACAAACACCGTCCAAAGAGTAAGCGATACGGAAATCCGTATATACAGGGCCAACTTGTTTGAGTTTATCAATGCCGCTCAGTTCCCATGGGGGCCTGACACAGGTACTCATCCTGTAACCGGCACTACCCCTACCGGCGGTACTTTCGAGTTGTTCGGGTGGTTTGAACAGAACAGCCCGGCAGGCGAATATGTGCTGGAGTTTTGGGACGCGGAAGGCGATACGCCCGCAAGCTGGCATGTTACCCCAACCGAGGTTAACGGTGCCATAATATTGTATGCGGAGCTTAAACCGTTTACTGTCCCGCCAACCCCAACCCCGGATAGTCTTTCATTTGTAAAAACAACCGACAGATTATATGAAACACCGCGAGTGGTGCAACCGTTGGCCGGCGCAACCTTTGTGCTGGAGCGGCAAACAGAAACCGAAGACGGCAATGGCTGGGAGCTGGTACAAACAGTGACCACCGCCGCAAACGGCGTAATAAACTTTGACGAAGAATATCTAACCGCTAACGCAACTTACCGTATACGGGAAACCGTATCCCCCACCGGGTGGAGACGGGCAACCGGCCACTGGCAGTTCACAACCGATGACGAAGGCCAAAGAGAGGGTATCCCTGCCGCACATGGCGGAAACCCCGCGTTTGTGAATATCCCGTCCAACGGGGATGAAAGGTTGCACGTAGGTAACGTACGCGGCCTGTCATTCAGGCACACAGACAATCAACTTTATGATACCCCACGTGTAATAGTGCCAATGGCTGGCGCAACCTTTGTGTTGGAGAGGCTGGTAGACGGCGAGTGGGTTCTCGTACAAACGGCAGTAAGCGGAGCAGACGGCTGGGTGCATTTTAACGACGGATACCTAACCGCAAACGGTACCTACCGGATAAGAGAAACCATAGCCCCCGACGGCTGGGAGCTCATGACGGGCTACTGGCGCTTTACAACCGACGCTTACATGCGTGCCGGTTGGCAAAACCCGGCCAATGACAATTGGCGAACCTATGTCCCTTCCGCACATGGTGGCAACCCTCCGTTTGTAAATAACCCAATGGCAGGGAATGAAGGCTTGCATGTGGGAAGACATGAACCCGAAACAATAGAGCCGGATCATCTTGTATTTAGAAAAACAAACAACTTTTTATATTCAACACCACCTGTAGTGCAACCGCTTGCAGGCGCGGCATTTGCGCTGTATAGGCAAAACGGAACCAACTGGAACAGAGTAGGTGTGGCAACCAGTGACGCAAACGGTTTAGTAAACTTTACCGAAGAGCTAACCGCGAGTGCCAACTATCGTTTGGTTGAGACCGCAAACCCTGACGGGTGGATACTGCCAACAGGTTACTGGCTGTTCTCGACCGATGAAGATGGGCAAAGAATCGCAATGCCTTCCGAACATAACGGGAACCCCCCGTTTGTTAACAACCCTCAAGGGAGCACCGGCTTGCATGTAGGTAACACACCCGAGCCAATCCCCGGTCGCCTGTCTTTCAGGAAAACAAATCATCAACTATATGCAAGTACGCGTGTAGTGCAGCCGTTTCCGGGTACAGCAACATTTGTACTGGAAAGGCAAGACGGCACAAACTGGACAAATGTAGGTACGGCAACCAATGACGTAAACGGGTGGGTAAGCTTTACCGAAGACCTAACCGCAAGTGCCACCTACCGTATAAGAGAAACACAAGTATCTGACGGATGGCTACTGCCGGAAGGTTATTGGCTGTTCGAAACCGACGAAGACAGGCAAATAGTAGACATTCCTGCCGCTTCTGATAGCGACCAGCCTGCATTCGTTAACAACCCGGCAGGGCATACCGGCCTCCATGTAGGTAACATGCCCGAGCCGCCAACCGTAGAGCCTGGCCGTTTGGCTTTCAGGAAAACAACCAACTTGATATATGCTAACCCACGTGTAGTACAGCCTTTGGCTGGCGCGGCATTTGTACTGTACCGGCAAGACGGTACCAACTGGACAAATGTAGGGACGGCAACCAGTGCCTCTAACGGCTGGGTAAACTTTGCCGCCGACTTGACCGCAAATGCCACATACCGCCTAAGAGAAACTGCAAACCCAGGCGGGTGGATACTCCCGGAAGGCCACTGGACATTCGAGACTAATGCGGACAGGCAAATAATCGCAGCTCCTACCGCGCACGGCCAAGGCCAGCCAGAATTTGTGAATAACCCGTCTACATCTGATCCCGGACTGCATGTAGGTAACATGCCGGAGCCGCCGGCAGTAGACCCAGACCGTCTGTCTTTCAGGAAAACAACAGACGAGCTTTATAATACTCCACGTGTAATACAACCATTGGCCGGCGCAACATTTGTACTGGAAAGGCAAAATGGGACCGCTTGGGTAAATGCAGGCACGGCAGTCAGCGCTTCAAACGGATGGGTTAGCTTTACCAACGACTTGACCGCAAGCGCCACCTATCGCTTAAGAGAAACAGCAAACCCAGCCGGGTGGATACTCCCGGAAGGGCACTGGCAATTTTCAACCGATGCCGAAGGGCAAAGGATAGCTGCACCGGTCGCACATGGCGGCAATCCTGAATTTGTTAATAACCCGTCGGTTGCCAACCCCGGCTTGCATGTAGGTAACATGCTCGAGCCTACGCCCGACAGGCTGTCTTTTAGAAAAACAGATGATCAACTTTATAATACTCCGCGTGTAGTAATGCCGCTGGCAGGCGCAACATTTGTGCTGGAGAGGCAAAGCGGAAGTGCCTGGGTAAATGCGGGGACGGCAACCAGTGGTTCAAACGGGTGGGTAAACTTTACCAATGACCTGACCGCAAGCGCCACCTACCGTATAAGAGAAACCGCAAACCCGGCCGGATGGATACTCCCGGAAGGCCACTGGCAATTTACAACCAACGCCGAAGGGCAAAGAACCGCCGCACCAACCGCGCATGACGGCAACCCTGAATTTGTGAACAACCCCTCGGCCGCGCATCCCGGTTTGCATGTAGGTAATATGCCCGAGATCGTAATCACACCGGATCGCTTTTCTTTCAGAAAAACAAACGATCAGCTGTATAATACTCCGCGTGTGGTAGTGCCGCTGGAAGGCGCAACATTTGTGCTGGAGAGGCAAAGCGGCGGCACCTGGGTAAATGCGGGGACGGCAACAAGCGGCTCAAACGGGTGGGTAAACTTTACCAATGACCTAACCGTAAATGCCACTTACCGCATAAGAGAAACCGCAAACCCGGCCGGGTGGATACTCCCGGAAGGCCACTGGCAATTTACAACCAATGCCGAAGGGCAAAGAACCGCCGCGCCAACTGCACATGGCGGCAACCCTGAGTTTGTTAATAACCCGTTAGCCGCGCATCCCGGTTTGCATGTAGGTAACATGCCCGAGATCGTGATTACCCCGGATCGTTTCTCTTTCAGAAAAACTACAAACACGCTTTACGATACTCCGCGTGTAATAGTACCGCTGGCAGGCGCGACATTCGTGTTGGAGAGGCAAAACGGAGCCAACTGGGATAGTGTAGGAACGGCAACAAGCGCTTCAAACGGTTGGGTAACCTTTACCCATGACTTAACCGCAAATGCTACCTACCGTGTAAGGGAAACCGAAGCCCCTGGCGGATGGTTACTCCCGGAAGGCCACTGGCAATTCGCAACCAATGCCGACAGGCAAAGAATAGCCACGCCAACCACACATGGCGGAAATCCCGCTTTTGTGAATGACCCGTCGGCAGGTAATCCTGGTTTGCATGTAGGTAATATGCCTGCACCCGTGCCGCAATATCTTTCGTTTACAAAAACAAACCACTTGCTTTATGCTAATCCGCGCTCGGTACAGCCATTGGCTGGGGCAACATTTATACTGGAGAGGCAAGCAGGCGGTAACTGGAATCCGGTTCAAACAGTAATCAGCTCATCAACCGGCTTGGTAAACTTTACGACAGCCCTAACCGCAAACGCCACTTACCGTTTAAGAGAAACCGCAAACCCTGACGGGTGGATACTCCCGACCGGCCACTGGCAGTTTACAACCAATGAGCATGGACATAGGACCGAAATACCTGTTGCGCATGGCACAGGCCAACCGGTATTTGTAAATAATCCGGCGGCAGGAAATGCTGGGTTGCATGTAGGTAACATGCCAACCGCAGACAGAATATCGTTTATAAAAACCAATCATCAGCTTTATGCAAACCCACGTGTGGTAACGCCGTTGTCTGGTGCAACATTTGTACTGGAGAGGCAAACCGGAACCGTTTGGACTGAAATTGGGACGGCAACCAGTGCCACAACAACAGGGTTAGTAAGCTTTACTCATTACTTGACCGCAAATGCCACCTACCGTATAAGGGAAACCGTAGCCCCGGCCGGGTGGGAACTGCCTACAGGCCACTGGCAATTTACTACCAATGCCCAAGGGCAAAGGACCACAGTACCCAGCCATTATGGCGGAAACCCTGCATTTGTGAATAATCCGGGGACGGGGCATCCAGGTCTGCATGTAGGTAACATGCAAGCCGGTGACCGCCGCCTGTCATTTAGGAAAACAAACCATAGGCTTTATGAAACACCGCGTGTTGTGGAACAGTTGCCGGGAACAGCGACATTTGTACTGGAAAGGCAAGTCGGTACCAGCACAAATTGGACTTATGTACAAACGGCAAGTACCGATACTAACGGGTGGGTACACTTCACTGTAGACCTGACCGCAAGTGCTAATTACCGCCTAAGAGAAACCGCAAACCCAGTTGGTTGGGTACTCCCTACCGGACATTGGCAGTTTTCAACCAATGAGCAAGGGATAAGGACCGGTATACCTTCAGCGCATGGCACAGGCCAACCCATATTTGTGAATAACCCGGCAACAGGGCACACTGGCTTACATGTAGGTAATATGCAAGCCCTTGACCGCCGCCTGTCATTTAGGAAAACAAACCACAGGCTTTATGAGACACCGCGCGTTGTACAACCGTTGCCTGGTATAACAACATTTGTACTTGAGAGACAAAGCGGTTCTAATTGGACTTATGTACAAACAGTAAGCACCGATTCATACTCATGGGTACACTTCACCGTGGACTTAACCGCAAACGCAACTTACCGTGTAAGGGAAACCGCAAACCCATACGGGTGGATACTCCCGACCGGCCACTGGCAATTTACAACCAATGCAGACGGGGTAAGGACGGGTATACCTTCCGCTCATGGCAACAACCCTCAGTTTGTTAATAACCCTGCGACAGGGAATAACGGCTTGCATGTAGGTAACATGCCCGAGAGCCTTAACACCCTTACGTTTAGGAAAACAAACCACCAGCTTTATTCGACCCCGCGTATAGTAGTGCCGCTTCCGGGTACAGCAACATTTGTACTGGAAAGGCAAAGCGGTGCCAACTGGACTTATATACAAACGGTTAGCACCAATGCAGACGGGTGGGTAAACTTTACAGTAGAACTTACCGCAAGCGCTACCTATAGGTTAAGGGAAACCGCAAACCCAACCGGGTGGATACTCCCGACAGGGCACTGGATAATCAATACCAATGCGCAAGGGCAAAGGACCAGTATGCCTACAGCGCATGGCAATAACCCGGCGTTTGTGAATAACCCGCTGGCAGGGCATAACGGTTTGCATGTAGGTAACATGCCTTCAACACCGATTAACCCGCAAACCAACCCCATTATGATAAGTATGATGATATTTGGTGCCGTAATGGCACTGGGGTTAGCCTCCTTCGGTATAGTAAGCATAGCCAAGAGGCAAACAGCCGCGGCGGAGGTATATCGCACCAAGTCAACCCGCTATAACCGCGAGAAGCGCCTTACCGACTGGCTGAACGATGATAAGTAAACAAATGTTTAACCAGCAGTAGCAGATAAAAAAACCGACTGCCATATGATATGGCGGTCGGTTTTTTTTAGGCTTCTTACATACAAAAAAAGTACTGCGTCCATTATTACATCCCCTGTTCCTTCATAACAGGCATGTCACAGTTATGAAGCGTGCCCTTACTTAGAGCAAAACACCCAACCCCAACAAGCAACATCCAGGCCGATAGCGCAAGCATTGCAAGGCTTATGGCCAAAGGCCCCGGTACCAGTACAATTATTGCAACAGCCAGCGCAACCCCCGGGAGAAGCGGGATAATGAGCACGGTAAGATAAATCATTAGCAACAGGCCAGTGGCTAAATGGGTGCCGGTTACGCGCATAGAAGCCAAGCTAATCCCAAGCAGGTAAAATGTAAATAAAATAAGTGTTAACGTTGCCGCGATAGTTGTCCACACAGGCGCACCCAAAATCAAACCCGCTACGGTAAAAATCACAACGGCCTCAACCGTAGCCTTAAACACACTTTCGATATTGGCCCAAAACCATTTGGCAAAGGCCCCACACGGCACCATGTAAATATAATGGCTGTAAGTCTCCAAAAGCCCACGGTTAAAACCCTGCATAAATATCTTGGCAAGCATCAAAATAATAAGCATTGCCATTAACTGGCCGTCTGCGCCGGAGGCATCTGCGCCGTAACCGGGCCGGTTAAAAAATGCCCATGCCACTGCGCCGCCAACCATAATAAGCGACCCAATCCCCCACAAGCCGAAGCGGTTGGCTCTAAAAGCCTCACGTATATGCTTGTAGAAAAATACATTGGCACCGGTTCCATTAAGGCCGGTACCCTTGATTTTTACCTCGCGGCTTGTGCCGGAGGCGGCAGACATATAATCCTCCTGGGCGGCCCGTGCGGTTTCAAAGGCTGTTTCCGTTGCGCCAAGCACGTCTTCGTAGTAGTCCGGGTTGCCGAAATAAACCGCACCAAAGAAAAACAGCCCCGAAGCAGTTAGCAAGCCCAAAAAAAACAGCCCCACAAGCGTTTCGCCAAAAATTACAGCGCTTACACCGGCAGAGGCCCATCCTACAATAGGCGTAAAGCTTAGAACAGGGGAGTCAAACAGGACGGCTAGGGCGCTCATCAACCCGGCACCTTGCGTAAACCGTGCCGCAAACACCGCAACCGCAGGCGCAAACACCGCCGCCAAGATAATCTTAGCCGCAAGCTTGCGGCGCGGGCGGCTGTTGGTGAAGGCATAAATAAACAGCGACAAAACCTGAGCTACCAGGGCCAGCAGAATATAACCAACAGCAGCAAGAAGCATACCGCCGGCACTAACCCCAAAACTGCCGCGCATCCATTGCACCTGGAAAACAATGAACCAGCTTCCAAAGACAATAGTCTTGGCCGTTTTAACAATCCCGTATAATAAAATAGTACGCGGCCGGATAGGCGATACAAAGAGATAATTAACATCTTCCATGCAAAAAATGGCCGCGCCGTTAGAAAAGCCAGGGATGACAGTCAAAACAAAGGTAAACATAAAAAAACCGGCCAAAATCCCCGTAAACATATGACCGTCTACCGGGACATCGGGCATTTCTGCGCCCATGCCCTGCACTACCATGAAGACAATAAAAGCAACGGCTACAATATAAACACCCAGCTTGCCGGGCTTGGCCTTTAGCTCAAGCAGGCGGTTTTTAGCCTGCATCAGTAACAGGTATGTGAGACTCTTCATATGCTATCCCCTCCCGCGTTACGCAAGCTCGCGCTCTTCAAATAGCGAGAAATAGATATCCTCAAGGGTTTCTGTTTGCTCGGCCCGGCGGCATTCGCGTAGCATTTGCCCTTTTTTCATTATGAAGGTCACATCCCAGGCGGCTTCAACCGTGTCTATCATATGGGTGCTTACCAGTATGGACTTGCCTGCTGTGCGCATATCTTCTATCGCTCGTTGTAGTTGCCTTATGCCGTGGGGATCCAGGCCGCTTAATGGCTCGTCCAGGATGATAACTTTTGGGTCCGGGAGCAGGGCACAGCATATGCTTACCTTTTGCTTCATGCCTTTAGAGAGCTCCTTGCCCAGTTTATTGCGTTTGTCGTCCAGCTC
>Ga0123355_10015142_pt1 | contig 12104 bp, 8 predicted proteins | sample TergutEmb28metaG_3_FD_89872 | JGI IMG/M metagenome (GOLD analysis project Ga0123355, IMG submission 89872) | Embiratermes neotenicus P1 segment gut microbial communities from Petit-Saut dam, French Guiana - Emb289 P1 | ecosystem: Host-associated > Arthropoda: Insects > Digestive system > Gut ... | reverse complement strand
GGTGGGGGGGGAGGGGGGGAGCGAAATATGAGATTGCAATCTTGATCGAAACAACAAAGATATAAAACACGATAACAAACAAACACAGACCAGAGGCCAGAAATTTGCTTACAAACTCCGATATCAAGTAATTTACCTTAGGTTTTTGCAGATATAATTTTCCGTAGCACAAATCATCACCCATGGTCGGCGCTCCTCTCAGAAAAGGCATTCCGAATGCACATAAAAGGTTTTGGGGACTGAATGTTTTTGGTTGCCCTGGTCTCTCCGCCGCCCTTCGTAAACTGCTCAAGATACGTGTCAAGTCATCACAAACAAAGAGATCCCGTTCAAAAACAAGGAAAGGAAGACGATACAGGGGTATTTTCAGAAGCACCGCGGAAGCGAAACTTCAGGGATACGTCTCACACTCTAGTTTCCACAGAAAACGAATACTATTAATGGCCTAGCAATTATTACTTTCCGCTAAAGGCTTTCTGCAGACAAGGCACAATAATTCCAACGAGGAAGTTTCAGAAAGGGAATTTATAGAGCGAGATGGCTGAGCCTTTTTTCCGACTGTCTCCCCGCCAAATTATCTCAGAGGAGCACTGTGTACCTTAAGTGACACAAAACACAGGAATGACTTTCAATGTATCATCCGACAAATGCACTCTGTGATACACAATTTATGAGATACATCAGCTGCTACATGTTTCGGCACCGAGGTACAAATCTCAAGGAGTCATTATAACGAAGGTATGAAAAGCAACATGCCAATATCCCTGAGAATGAAACCTAGGTGCCGAGACATATATAAGTCGAAGTAAAAGGTAAAACAATCCCATTACAGGCCTGGACAGGCCCAGAGAGTACCAGGAGATTGAGGCTCCCAGATTTCAAGACAGTCCGCACATGAAGGTGTTAAGGTTGTCAGCCCTACGCACCGACCACCTTTATCCCCAGGAAATATTCCTGGTACTCATTTCTGTTAGAGGCTGAGTCGACCCCAGGGCCATAGTGCGGCCGGAAGGATTATATCAATGAAAAATTCCAGTGACACCATCGGAAATCGAATCCGCGACTTTCCGACTTGTCGCGCAGTGCCTCAACCAACTACACCACCGCGTGCCCCATATAAGTCGAAGTATGTCATATATTGTGTACCACAGAGTGCGCTTACTGGATGATGATATATGTGACTGTACGAACGTATACGGTATAACATAAAGTAATGGGACCGACTCATCAAAATCCGTCTCCCGATTTTAATTTCAGTTAAAATGAGACAATATCATCTGCATAGGGGTTGCAGAGTCTATGTAGCGGTTAGTTTATGAGATGGAAGGCCCCGGGTTCGAATTCCAGTGATGGCAAGATATTCTCTCCTCCAAAATAGGCTTTGTTGGCCAACCAGCCTCCTATTCAATGGGTGCCAAGGTTCTGTCCGTAAGTGAGAAGCGGGAGGGCGGGGGGTTCGAGCAGCTGGAACGTGCAGTTTACCGCTCATTTCTACCTAGCACCGCGGTTAAAAGTGAGTGGACCTATACCACACTTTCTCCCATATGGTATCACGGCATCAACAAGGATTATGTTACCTTTACGTTTACACATGTCGTAACACTTCCGAGATATTAACTGAAACTTTTTAGTTAACTACAAGAAGTGAGGAAAACAAATGTTAGGCACAAAATGATAATTCCACTTCTCTCTACGAATTTTGTTCGAAATATTTTTCATTCTTACGCACAATCAGGGACATAAGCATGATCTAGGCTAAAGACGGGCAGATAAAACTTCAAGTAGGCGGCCACATAAATTCCAATTATTATTATTATTATTATTATTATTATTATTATAAAAATGTAATCACAACTGGAATGAGCCAACGTATTTTAACTCCCTGATTTCAAACAGTCTCTGATAAACCTCGCAGTACTTTTTGCATTATATCATGCACACGGACGGACGCACGCAGCATTTTGAATAGGTCCTCCGCAGGGATTTGAAGACACTTCAAAAGGTAGACTTAATAAAAATAAATAAATAAATATTGCCTTATATCTTAGATATTATAATTATGTCAACAAAACTCACTAACATGCTTAGTATTTCACTGCATAACACCAATAAAATACGAAACCCAACAATCTAATTTTATTTTAATGTTTTGGAGAGTTAAAGTGTATCGTCATATTTCATAGCTAGATCATTGGATAGAAATCTTTACACCACACAAGCCGCTATTCACGTAAGATAATTCAAAGACAGAAAATTGTATTTAAATGTATCCGAATACAGGATACAATTTTAATTAAATTGCCCTGCAGAACTGTCGCCACAATGGTTTTCTCATTACCCTCCGTGTCTTTTCAATGTTCTCATTCTAGACGCTTAACGAAGAAATTGCATTCTTTTTATTTTGCGCCTTCAAATGAGAAATAAAAAACTAATTTAACATCCCCTATTTCATCCCCCTAAGTTCTGAAAGACTTCACACTATATTCTCAACTTTTCTCCCGGAAAGTTACGCATGGAAAACAAAAGAATTTCTTTCGAATGGTTCTGACAGACAGAAGCAAATGTAGTAGCGACATCTCTGTGGACTTCTTGAGTAATTTCTCTTTCTTTGATAGAAGAGTTATCGCGGTCCACACAATCCGTGAATGTAACATGAATTGTGTTGGACTCCTCCTTCACGACTCATGGAGGCGAATTCATCAAATTAAATCACAGTTCAACGTGACATGAAGATAATAACATGGTACTACCAAACTTCGAAAATATATCAAATAGAAACTGGTGGGAAGAAACTGCGTATGAACATATGCTCATCAGAATCAGGACTTTCCTGTATGAATAACTGAATTCAAATCCATATAAAAGGTATAGTCTACAAGCTGGTCCAATACTATTCGCATACTTGTAAAGCCAAGCTATATTCAGACACATTTCGGTGACGGTTCCCACCATCATTATCAGGGAAGGCAACATCACAGAACAAAAATACCGCTGCTATGTATCGCTGTCACTGTTACACCACCCATGTAAGAAAAGAAATTGTGGGTGGAGGATGGAGAAAATAGCATAACGAGGAACTTCATAATCTGTACCCTTCAGAAAAATTTAGCAGATCGTAAAATTAAGGAGTATGAAATGAAGTGTGCATAAATTATTTGACATATCACAAATTGTGAGAAAATTTTCGTAAAAAAAAAACACAAGGAGGTTCCTATGGAAGACCCAGACTTAAGTAAACGTTGAATATTAAAAGGGGTCTTAAGGAAATACGTGATAGCACAGTCGGTATAGCGATTCGTTACGGTTTGGGCTGTCCGGGGATCGAATCCCCTTGGGAAGCGAGATTTTCCGCACCCGTCCAGACCGGCCCTGGAACCCACCGAACCTCCTATACAATGGGCACCGGGTTTTTCCCAGGGGTAAAGAGGCCGGAGCTGGGAGTTGACCACCCACCCCACCTAGCGTCGAGTTTAAAGAAAGGGTATCCCTCTGGGCCTTCGTGGCCTGTTCTACATGGTGAACTTGAACTTTATCTTAAAGGAAATACAGGTAGAGCGGGCGCATAGAGCCTGGATTATTCTGGATAAGGAGGAGTCCATTGAAATGATTACCTAAAGAAGGTAAGAAAAGGTTGTATTCCACAAACGATGGGATATTACTTGTCGAAAGAGCGCGTGTTATCTTATGGAGGAAGATTCCGTTCATTTGTGTTGCTTGAATAACATAAGTTTGGCGTAGAGGTAATAAGCACACGTGTTTATTACTGGCTAAATAGCAGAACATGTGAGAACCCACAGAACATATATACCTTCAACTATGTGGGAGTGTGGCCAGATAAATATTTAGAATAAATTTCCGAGGCTTTCTTCAAGCTGCTATCCAGGTTATTAAACAGTTTCAACCGCAGGGAATGCATAATGTCGATGGGCTGTAAAAGTGAAGAGAGAATTCGCAAAGAGGCTTTCATTATTCGTGTACCGGAATTGACAGGAAAGATTATTAACATGTCTGGATACAGGACAAACCACTGAAATTACACACACAACAATAACAGTATAGCAATCGTTATGGATTCCATACCGTTGTGCTAATCAATGACAGCGTTCAAGTGTTCGGTCTGACGCAATATCACATACAAAACAGGGACATCAAAATCGACAACAATCTTCCTTATGTAAAACTCTGTATTGACATTCTTGAAGATGGTCTTAGCGTAGCCCGAAACGTGTAGTATATATGCAAAGGCATTAAAGGATGATACAGAACTTAAGTTATGTCAGACTGAACACATAAACACCGTCGTAAGAGTAGAGAGTTTCCGCAAGCGAACTGTGAAGGTGATTATTTGTTTGTACTGTTGACCGGATACTAGCTTCACAGATTGCGAATATTGATGGCGATATAGTAATTGTAAACGAGTACACAAGTATAAAGTCTTGTATCGACATGAAACATTTTAATTGATAAAGTGTGCCCATTAGATCAACATGCTTCTCCATCTGTCTGTTCGCATGTAAATATTAGAGGATCGCATCTGTCAATATTTCCAAGTTAGCTTACGGCGGGACAGAAATAACGCACATTCTATATAAGACCTGCATCTAGCGTAACTGCTTAAATCTGGTATGAGAGAATAACAACATGTGGAGAAAGAGAGAGAGAGACAGAGAGAGAGAGAGAGAGAGAGAGAGAAGAAAGGAACATAAGTTTTACATCAAGTGCCAAACTTCTGCAAGTATTCCAGATAAAAAAATAAAAACAGAATGAAAAATCAGTACTATTTGCTAGGCGTAAATTTCATAAGTTTTATTACTATTTTCCATTTACACCTAGGTCTCTCAAGTGGTCTCTTTCCTTCTTTATTTTCAGACTAAAATGTTGTACATATTTGAAATTTTCAACACTAACGTTCTCGTGGTCCCAATATGTAATTACTTAATAATCATATGGCCTTTAAAAAATTACCGCTTCGTAATCTAAAAATTAAGTTTAAACCGTACGTGCAATTTGAAGACAAAACTTCCATCAGAATACCCACATAATCACAAGTAGAACTCAAATAATATGTTAATTTCGCAAACATATTGGGTCTTACAGAGCTATTATTGCTATAAATGTTATTACTATTCTTTTCCTATTTTATTTTTCGAAAAGCTTATAACTGAAGCACAGATTCTGTGTATGTTAAATTAACTGGAAGTAATCTCAATGTTGCACACTGTGGCCATATTGTAACTGCTGCCGCAAAACAGTACCTTTGATATAAGTCACATGTATATTCGAAACCCGTATCCGTCGTATGTTCACATCTGTAGGTCCAATTACTGACATCTCAAGATCAAAGGTAAAGACAAAATTTCGCATGCCTTCAATGTTGTTAAGCTGAATACAAGTGGAATACTTCACAAGGACCATAAAGTAGGTGGGGTTAGTGTTTCTACCTCCTTATAAGTTTACGCATTGGAAGGGTTGTTAAAGATTTTAGGTTTAAAAAGACGTTTGGTTGGTCTCCGGTAGAGAAGGTTTCGAATCACAGTAGCTGAAGTGGGGGAAACTTCTGGTTCGGAAGCTTGGAGAGAAATTTTGCCAACTGCGAGACCAGAAACGTAGCTTGAGGCCCCAGACGAAAACATCTGGAAATCAGCAGTCCAGTCGAGGCTGCCTGTTACGGCCAAGTCGACTTAAGGAACTTTACCAAGCACTTTTAGGCCAGACTTAGTAAGGTTGTCCTTTATTTCCCCCATTTTGGCTTTAAGCCAAGGCGTCGATGTAACTGAAGGATGCGGCACGCCCCATTCCCAATCTCAAAAGGCCTTCCGCTAGTCTGGCTTCTCTCAAGGTCGCAAAGGCTTTCGTTCTATGCAATTGAGAAACTCTCGGTTCAAGTCGCACTGATTAATCCAAAGAAAAATCTTAAAACCCCCTCCCCCAAAGGGACATTTGTAGCAGAAATCCTTTGTACGTCCACGTCAAAGTTCTCAATCAAGATGGTAAATCCGCTAACGTAAGCACCAACCACGTCACAGCACAGCGAAGACTTTCGAAGGCGGAAATGGCTAAAAGGAAAAACTGACATCTCTTTGCGTTTCACTAATTTTGTGGGTTGGCATTAAATAAGGAACGTGTAAAAAGATTTTCGTAAAAGTCCGTCAACACAAACAAACACACACACACACACACACACACACACAAAACACGGAAAAGATTGAGACTCCATAAAAATGCATGCCGTCCATTACAGAAGGAAAGTGGTGGGAGAGGAAGGGGAAGTGGCATGTATGTGGGAAAGCCGAAGAAAATATGCCACTTGGAAGACCTAGGCATAGATGAAAAAACAATCGATTTATTGATTGATTGATTTACGATTGGGTTCGAGACCTTACGGTCCCGATGCACCTGGGCCTTAATGGATGAGCCCTTTGTGCCCCATATCAATTCATGGGAGCCCTGTTGCTTTGCTAAAGTTCCAAACGGTCCCCAGACTTTTACTCTTGATGTACTTTGGCTCCAAGAAAAAGAAGCCCAGATACACATTTCTGAGTGAAGCCAAAGCTTCACATTCACAAAGAATGTGGACCGAGGTTTCATCCTCTGCTCCACACCTCCTACACAATGGACGGTCTGACAGCCCCATTAGATGAAGATTTCTCCTCAGGGTATTATGCCCAGTAAGAAGGCCAGCAACAGCCTTGGATTGTGTCCTGTTAAAGGACAGAACCCTAGCCTTGACACCCACACAGGGTCTCGAAATTAATTCTCGAACCTCTCTTTGGGTGTTACCAAGTCCTAGCCACCAAACCCAATGCTGGTTAACCAACCAACGTCTAATCCTTCTTCTTATATCCTGCCTAGAGACTCCCAAGGCCGGCTCAGGTCCAACAGACTTTAGAGCACAGCCGTCCCTTGCGAGCTCGTCGGCGATCTCATTTCCTCGTACCCCAGCACGCCCAGGGACCCAATACAGGCCCACCGCATGCTGGGTACGATGAAAAAACAATAAAAAGAGATATTAAGAGAATCGGTTGGGACAGCTTGGACTTGTTTATCTGACTCAAGACGGGGAGAACAGACGGGCTTGTGTGCATGCGGTACTGAAACCTCTGGATTTATAAAATTCGGGAAATTTTGTGACGAGCTGAAGAACTATTAATTCTCAAGATGGACTATACTCCATATATCCCATACGATTAGTCTGTTGGTTGGTTGTGTTGTTGGTTAGTTTGGAAGGAAGAAATTTAGATTATCAATTGGGAGGTTGAATTCCATTGGTTACCTGTTTCAGGTTTCTCTGTTTCTCTGGCACATACTTGAAAAACAGTTAAACATTCTCTTACACATGATTACTCTGTTTACAGCAACGCGTCTTGTAACAAATTTCTAAAGTTTCAAGGGCCATTTTAAACCAGATGACTCAGAGAATTTACAAATAAAATTACTCTTAGTTTCTTAAAAAAATTTTAATCGATATTTCTTAAACTTAACTTACCGAAGATACTGTTTAAAATGTTTTTCTCGCACCTTAAATTACTTCTGACTTCCCGGATATTTTAAAGGGATTTTTAGAGCATTAGGAAATCCAGTTAGGCTACTCGTGTATAAATCAATAAGAAAACATTTTCAGTGTCTTTATGGCTGACATACAACTGGAAGTTGATGTGTTAATTCCATCCATCTCTCGGATACTGGCACGGGGAAGGAACTAAAACATTACTAAACCTTGCATCGTCGCAATCTTACAAGCTCTTTAAACACTACCTCCATTGTACAGCCCGTCTTGCATGAAACTACAATGCACACATATCTGAGGAAATCGCAGAAGCAACTCTGTCGGTTTGCATCCGGCAAGTACTCAGCTTGTCACTATTCTTACTTATTCTTGTTAATTCTCAGTCTTTCTAAACGGATGTTTAGAAAGAAGCATGTCTTCTGCCACACCACCGCATTACATACGTGTATAACGACGTAGTTTTTTTACCGAATCTTAATCTAATATAAATTTAGGTAAGCTCTAATGAAGGCTCCCTGATGATGGTCGTGTTTAAGGACCGAAACATTTAGGAGCGATTCAAAGTGCGTTTTAATGTAAATTTTAAAACTTCATCAAGTTTAATAAAGAGTGTATTTGTTGGTATACGAACTTTAAAGATATCAAAATGCACGGTACAACGATAAAAAAATTAACACAACAACTTCCCTCTTTTCCGAGACAAATATGGGTAATACTCATTTTACAATTAAAGACATAACATGTAGGTCTACATAGCATTCTTCGCAGAAGTTTTCTCTTTGTTTTCAGCATCTGGAAATATTAACTGTTTAGACAAGTAGTAAAACACATTTTACTGCACAATTATCAGTTAGAGGTGACGAGTATAACACTCCTGGAATATGTAAGACACAGAATTTTAAAATCTACACTCTCGGCTACGGATTCGAAAGATAACCAGCTGACTAAGTTCCCACCCATCGAGAGAAGATCCCTATACTGTTAATCATTTTTCCACAACTCTTTTCGGTTCAATGCAACACTGATTAATTCGTCTTGTCTAGCAGCAAAACATTTCAAGCTGTGCTCATAAAGGCTTTCTAAATTTCCAGCGATTTTCCGGTAATGCACAAAACTGCGACCTTGCAAATCCTCTACCTCGTCCCACACCTCCTCCATCATCCCAACATTCGGTTACTAAACTGACTTATTTATATGGTTTGCAAAAGCATTTAGCATAATTAAACATCATAACAGCCTCGATAACATTTATATTATACATACTCATGCGTTTTTAATATTATCGCACTTAATGTCCATTTTAGGCATTCCTTACGAAGTAAGAAACCTCTAATGTTAGGATCATATTTTTCCGTCTGTGCCACAGGGTACTATTGATGTGGAAGTTTGATCTTCAGACTTTAATACTATGGCACCAGCGGCCTTAGAGTTTTAAAAAATAAACAAACACAAAACGGTAACTATGGCAATTATGGGTGACACATAAAGTCACTCTCAAATACCAAACACACAGGTTGATTAAACCTCACGTTATCATATCAGGACGAGATGTCTTAACATTTCTAGAAAAACATGGTAGCAAGGCGCGACTCATCCACTCACAGGTAAGAAAAAATACATTTGGACAGTGACCTTTAACCTTTTAAAGCCTACTGGTTACGTGATGCAACAAAAGGTTTAACATTCAACAACTCTACGCTCTGTCCGCACTGTGTTTATGTGTTTTGTATTTATCTGAGAACAAACAGCGACTTGTGCCACGTACAGTATAAACTGATTGGTTTTTATAACCACGATGAAAAGTGTTTACAGCGCGGTACGAACTGGGCCTTTAAATAAAGCGGTTTGTCATTCGTCTTTAAAGGGTTAAATTGCCATTACAATTTGATGTCTGTTGGACCGTGCATCATTGTGATAACTGAAGAATGACAACCAACTAGATGCTACTTATTATTTTACTGTACTTTTTATAGCCTCAACATGTTTCGGGTGCTACTATACCCATCATCAGGAGCTCGCGACTGTATTGTTGGTTACCATATTGGTCGTTTCGTTCTTAGGTTCCTCTAGGTTGGAGGTTAGGTGCGGGTAGGCTGGAGTAGTGTCCCGGCTGCAGGATAAAACAGGTGCTTTAGCCTGCAGCCCGGACACAACTCCAGCCTAACCGCACCTAACCTCCAACCTACAGCAAACCAATAACGAAACGACCAATGTGGTAATCAGCATTACAGTCGCGAGCTCCTGATGATGGACATAGTATTGCCGGAAATATGTTGAGCGTATAAGAAGTACAATAAAATAATAAGTAGTATCCAGTTGGTTGTTATTCTTCAGTTATGCCATTACAGTATCGGAAATATCATTACATTTGCAAGAATGAGTAGGTAAAAAGTTAACAATGCGAAACGTCCAAACAAGTGAGGCTAATTTAATCACAAATGTGGTGATATATACTGTGTGAGCTAGGAGGAAAAGTCAATGTTTTGAGAGGTGACAGTATAGGTCACTGTGAGAAAAAAAAGTTCACATGAGCATGTGGCTAATTCTGAATGGTTGCAGAGTTAGAACTGTTTGAATCCCCAGACTTAATTCCGTTTGATTTTTGTTTGTAGGGGTCGGATGAAGCCGGAAATTTACACAAGAAAGGTGGATACACGAGACGAATTGCTCGGTCGCATTTTGGGTGCTGCTGCTGCTGCTGCTGCTGCCCGCACAAAGAAACGTAAAGATTGACTCACACGAAATAAAAACACGCAATTTTCACACACGACTTTTGCACCGAAATTTACGGTGGGATTTTCCAACACTTACTGTGAACTGTAACAAATAGGTCATTTAAGTGTAACAAAATTGTCTTTTAAACATTAAATTGAAATTAAAATCAAATTAACTGTAAGCACGTTCTCTTCTTTATTTCCATTCACAATGCTTTGGCATTTACATATTCGAAGAGCTTTCTCTCGGTAACCATTCCGAATTAAACACACGTTCATACAAGGTTTTTTTTGACAATGATACTATTAGCTCCCAAAATATTGACCTTTCCTCTTCAGTCACTCTGTATACTTACTTGCTTGCTTACTTACTTACTTACTTACTTACTCCATGGTGCAGAGTCCTTCTTGAGAAGCTAACTGGTTTGCAGCTAGTCAAGAAATTCCCCGCATTTCACGGAACCCAAAAGTTAATTACCGCACTCACAAGCGTTCGCCACCTGTCCCTATCCTGGACCAGCTCAATCCAGTCCTTATACCCACATCCCACCTCCTGGAGATCCATCCTAATACTATCCACACATCTACGTCTAGGTCTCCCCAGTGGTCTCTTTCCCTCCGGTTTCCCCACCAAGACCCTATACACCCCCTCTCCTCACCCATATGGCCCCATGCCCAGCCCATCTCATTCTTCTCCATTTTATCACCCGCACAATGTTGGGCGAGGAGTATTCTATCACTCTGTATAGTGGAACTAATCTTCAAAATATCATAATCGTGGCGTCAATGACTTAAATTTCTTACAAAAAGCACAGAGACACAGGAACTACGAAAACAGTCAGTACTCTTCTTTGGAATATTCTTAGGGCAGTTACAGTAGCGCTTAGGACGGGGTTGGGAGGTGTTTGGACTGAATTCAGCCCTATGTCCTCATTTACATGTATGAGAATCAAGGTAGCCAGTGTAGATTTAACGTAACATTGGGGCGCGTTCGTGCAATTTTCGGTGCAGTGAAAAACAATAAGTATTACATATTCCGAGGGTGTGTCTGTAGCCTGATGTATTGAGCGTGAAAGGCGCATGTGACATATTGTTATCTGTGGCCTCTCCGGCTCTACAATATTCTTCGACATTATCTCATAATGTGACGTTCGTGTGACAGTGCATCCTTAATATGAAATGATTTGTTAGACCAACTTGATAAAACAATTATCATTTATTGATAAACCAGTTACTCAACATGTTTCGGGAAACATTGTGTCCATCTTCAGGAGTGCAAGGCATATGGTTTTCAGCACTTAAATTGCTGGCAGGAGCCTTGGGACGCCGGAAGGCAGGTCATGTGCACCGTGTAGAGGCTGATTTTCGAAAATCAGTCTCTACACAGTGCACACGACCTGCCTCCCGGCGTCCCAAGACTCCTGCCAGCACTTTAAGTGCTGAAAACCATATGCAGTAGTGTACAGACTTGCACTCCTGAAGATGGGTACAATGTTGCCCGAAACATGTCTAGTCATGGGTTGATCAATAAATAACAATTGTTGCATCAAGTTGGTCTAACAAATCATTTCTTTGTCTCATAAAGGCTTGTTTTTCGAAAAAAAAAGTTACTGAACTTAAATATATGTTGTGATTTTCTCTACAACTGTAGTCTGAAACAGTTCTCATTCTGAGTAGAACTAAGCAAGATATGTTCAAAAAATGTATATTGGTCTTCATGAGAAATATCCGTTATTCTTAACCGATTTTAGCGAAGTTTGAATTTTCTCTACAAATTTTCGCAAAATACTCAAATATCAAATTTTATGAAAATCCGTCCAGTGGGGCCGAGTTGTTCCGTGCGGATAGAAGGACAGACATTGCGAAGCTTGCCGAAATTTTGC
>Ga0123355_10015141_pt1 | contig 12105 bp, 6 predicted proteins | sample TergutEmb28metaG_3_FD_89872 | JGI IMG/M metagenome (GOLD analysis project Ga0123355, IMG submission 89872) | Embiratermes neotenicus P1 segment gut microbial communities from Petit-Saut dam, French Guiana - Emb289 P1 | ecosystem: Host-associated > Arthropoda: Insects > Digestive system > Gut ... | reverse complement strand
TTTCCAAATGTCTGATGCTGGTAGAGCCATTGTGATGTTTGTCGTCAGCGGCCTGTTTTTGCTTGGTGGTGAAATTCTAAACCGCAGGAAAGCCAGTGTTTTTTCCCTTAGCCTTACAAGCTGTGGCGTTGCAGGGCTGTATTCGTCGCTGGCGGTAAGCTATTTCATGTTCGAGGTTATTGGTTTACTGCCGTCGCTTTTGCTGTGTGTACTTATTACGCTTATAGCGTTTGTGCTTTCTGTCAGATATAAGTCGCAGACAGTTGCCACATTTTCGCTGGTTGGCGGGTATATTCCCATGGTTTCCATCACGGCGTTTGTGCTTTTGGACGGGTATATTCCAATGGCCACAATTAGGGGCAACATGGTACTTATTTACAGTGCGCTTGGGTATTTTGCTATACTGAATTCTTTTGCCGTGGTTTTGTCGTTCTTCAAAAAATGGAAAATATGTATGTTTGTCGGCTTTGGGCTAAATCTGTTTGCTACGCTGTACATTGTGTTTGGTATGTCAGATTTCCTGTCGCCAATGATTGTCCTTGCATATATTTTGTTCACATTTGCGGATTATACCGTAATACCAATTGTTAGCAGTTATCGCACTAAGCATCCGTTTTCCGAAACAGATTTTGTACTACTTGCGATAAACACTGTTGTGTCGTCGGTAATAATGTATGTGTCGCTATTGATGTTTGATTTGCATGATTTTACCGGACTCATGGCGGTGGTTTTTGCCATTATTTACATTGTGCTTAGCAAAATCATGCAACGCGCATTTTCAAACGAAAAGAATACCGCTGCATTGTTTTTCATAACCGGCATGACATTTGTTGTACTTATTGTACCTATACAATTTGGCGTGATTTGGCTATCGCTGGGCTGGTCTATTCAAGCAGTGTTTATGGCTTGCTATGGCATTTTGAAGGATTCGCGGCGCATTAGGATTATAGGTTATATCGTTGATGGGCTCTGTTTGGCGGCGTTTATTTTCCATGATATACCTAATCATGACCAGTTTTTCCGCTACAGATATTTGGCTGTGACGGTGGGCGGCATTCTTATTTTGGCGGCTTTGGCGTACAAAAATGACTATTTCCATAGCGTTGGCGAAAAAATATACAAGTACGCAGTTTTGGCAAATGTTTGGTTGTACGTTGTGTATTTTGCAGACGGATACACCGGGATGATAAGGCGCAGAATGATGCATTCTGCTATGTGGGGAGGCTTTATTGAAGGCGCAATATTTATCACTATTACATTTTTGTTTGCCTTTGCATTGCCGCATATACCCAGAATAAAAAGCCTTGGCACAAAAATAATGTCCGTTTGTTTTTCGACCCTGTGTATGGTGATGCTTATTTACCAATTCTCTCGCGTCGCGCTTAGGTTTAGGGTTGATGTGATGTCAAACATATGGGTTGTTTTAACTGTAACTATCGTAGTAACCGCAATTATGGGACTGCTTGCAATGCGAAATGTGCTAATGTTTTTTGTTGTGCAAAAAAAGCTGTCCGTAGAGTGGCTGCCTTTTGGTATATCCGCCTATTTCTTGCTGTTGCTTACGATAGCCTTAGTTGTGCAGTACCGTGTAGACTTCACAAGTATTGCCATTAGCATAATTTACGTTGTAGCGGCGTTGGCGTGGATTATTTACGGCTTTGTAAAGCGGTTTGCGTTTATGCGGCGGTTTGGGCTGGTGCTGTCTATTCTGGCGGTTGCAAAATTGTTTTTGATAGACCTGCCCGGGCTTGACGGTGGGTACAGAATTGTTTCGTATTTTGCATTTGGTATAACACTGCTTGGGATTTCGTATGTATACCAACACTTTAGCAAGCGGTTTGCCTTGTATTTAAATTTGAACGAGGACGACAAAAATGCCAACTAAATATCAAGCCGGGATGCAGGCGCAGCAACAGGCAGAGTCTTATTTGACTGGCAAGGGATACAGCATTTTAGAGCGCAATTACCGCATACGAACCGGCGAGGTAGACATTATTGCCCAGCACGGCAGCTATGTAGTTTTCGTGGAAGTAAAATTCCGCAGGGGGACAGATTTTGGCCTGCCGCGGGAATCAGTTGGCGTTGCAAAACAGCAACGGATTGTGCGCACAGCAATGCACTATGTATCTGTGAGAAGTATTAGCGACCGGGATTTCCGTTTTGATGTAATAGAAATTATTGCGCAGGGCGGGCAATTGTATATTAATCATATTGAAAATGCATTTGACGCGCAATAAAAAAATTCAAGTTGTGACTGAGAGTCACAACTTGAATTTTTTTTGTGAAAACTTACTTGTTATTGCTCTTTGTGTTGTTATTGCAGTTATTTGTGTTAAAATCGTCTGCAAATTCTGTTCTGTTCGACTTTGTGTTGGTGTTTGCCTCGGTGGTGTTTTTTTTCTTGTTGTCCATGTCGCATGACCTCCTTTCCGCAACCGCAAGCGGTGTTGGTAAGTAACTAGCCATATTATTGGACGGTTATGAGAAAATTATACATATCTGCAATTAATTTTTCCGCGAAAGTTCTCGTATCACTTCCGCAATGGTTTGCGCTACCAAAAATTGCGTGTCCGGGTCAGACATACGCGCCGCATCTTCCGAGTTTGACAGGAACAATAATTCCAATAACGCAACAGGCACAATCGAGTTCCGCAAAATGCTAAATTCCGGAGCATGAGAAATGCCACGGTCACGTGCGCCAAGCGCATCTACCATGGCGGTTTGTAACTTGTAGGCAAGTTCTTCGCTGCCGGGTGCGTCGCCGTATAGCGTAAGCATTCCCCGCGAATGCCTGCTTCTGCTGTCGGCGTTGGTATGGATGGAGATAAAATAATCTGCCGCTCTGTTTGCTATATGGTGCCGGTCGTGCAGCTCCACAAATTCGTCTGTGGTACGGGTAGGGATAAGCAACACGCCCGGTTCGTCAAAATATTCCAGCAATTTTTGGGAAATTGCAAGCACAATATCCGCTTCCTGCGGCCTTGCTGCGCCAAGTACATTTCTGGCACCTGTGTCATGGCCGCCATGCCCCGGGTCAATAACTACAATTGTATGGTAAATATCGCTTAAATTTACCAGTCTTATGTACGAGTATTCGCCGTTATTAAAATAAGTTGCAACCACAGGGCCACGCGTCCGTAGCGACAAACGGTTTCCATATTGGTTTATGTTTAACAAAAACGGGCTGGCGTACATAAGCCATCGTGTTTTGCGCGGTAAATAAACGCCAGATAGTTCAATTTCATGTATGTAATATGCGACATTTTGCGTTACGGAAACCACATCCACCCCGTAGGGTAGGGGAATCCGCCTTGTAATTGGGTCATAAAAAATGCCCGCATCCCAACAAAGCGGGATTAACCGGGTTTGCGGTTGTTGGAAATTGGAAAATAATTCGAGAACAGTGCTTGACGCAACAACTGGCTGCATTTCTTGCACCGGTGCCACAACGGGAATTACTTCCGGCGGTGCCATTTGGCTAACATAAAAATTGAGTCCCGCAGAAAGTAGCGCGACAACAACACATGCAATTACCAATGGAAAAATTATTTTACGTAGTTTTTCTTTTTCGGCAAATTCTTGATAATTCAAACAAACCACCACCCGTGGTTTACTATATCAAAACTCGCCTCTACTTTCAAGATACCTAAGTAGTGGGTATGGGTTTATCCAAAACTGCCCACGCGTAAAACTTACATCCGGCGAAATTCCAACATGCAAATGCACCGCGAATGTGCGGCTGTTGCGTCCGCCTCCGCTGTTTCCCATTTGCCCAAGCTGTTGGCCTGCATGTACAAGTTGCCCTGCTACAACCCCCGGCGCAACCCGGTCCAAATGCGCGTACAAATAATAAGTTCCGTTACGGGTTGTAATTCCCACAAAGTACCCAAGTTGGGCGTTAAAGCCTGCATCTGTGACGGTGCCGCTTGTCATGCTTACCACAGGCACACGCCCGCGAATGTTTTCCCGGTCAATAATTGCGGTGCCCATGTGCATTCGGTTGCCTTGGAAATTGTGCTCCATCCCCCACGAGTTGCCAAACATAACGGACGCATCAAACTCGTACCAGCCGCTTGGTATTGGGAAAGCCTCGATTTCGTCAAACAAATTCCGGTACATTTCGACATACGGAGCAATACTGCGGCTGTTGTAGCGGCGCAGCAAGCGGTTAAAGTCAGATACATACATTTGTTCAATTATGCTTAAATCAAAAACGGCAGACTTTTCCGGGAAAAAGTCATTTTCAGCATTAAAAACTGCGAGCAATTCTGCAAACGGGATATTATTGTCGCTTGCATATTGCTTAAGCATCCCAATTGCCCTGTGCGGTGTGCGGAATGCCGCCACAGTATCGGCACTAACGCGGACGTTCACGCTTGGCCGCACAACGCGCCATACAATTGATACTGCAAACAAAATAGTAGCAATCACGCAAATTCTAAAAAATAATTCCTTTACGCGTTTTATATTTATAATTGGCGTAAAGTGCAGGGCTTTTGAAAATTGGCGTTTATAATTGCTGGGTAAGTTAAAACGCGGCAGTTGTACGTTGCGGCCAATGCCCATTCTTCGCTTAATATCGCGGCTGCGTAGATTTTTTCTCAAAATAAAAACCCCCACGAATGCAGATTCTAAGGTTTTAGAATATATGCATTCGTGGGGGGTGTTATACTAAAATTTATACCAATGATCCTTTAATCTCCGCAGGAACACTATCTTTACTGCAATGCAGTGTTAGTGTAAATCCTACATCCTCTTTCTCAACAAGCGCGTCAAGGCGGTTTTTGAGTTTTGCCAAATCTTCTCCGGTTGGCTCAACTTCGTCAATATTGCAAATAATACTGTTTATACCGTCTACATAAATATGAGTGATGTCGCTGTTTTGGGATAAAATTCCCAATACGAAACCTATAAACTCACGATAATTTGCCAGTAACCCTTTTTCTGTTTCCACAAACCTAACATCACGATGCAAGTCGTGCATGTGCTTCCTGTTGTGGGTGATAAAAACCAAGTGACCGTCTGTAACTTTTACGTTTGCGTTGGCCATTTCGATAAGCTTGCGGGACTTGCCGTCACCTTTCACGCCTGCCAAAAAATTAACCATAATAACCGCCTCCTAAGATAAATAAGTAAATTTGCCTTGCGTTATTGTGTCTATTATAGCATAATCTTCACATAAAGCTAGGACAATGTCAAATACTAAGGCAAAAAATTGAGGGATTGTGTGAAACATTTACGAAGCAAATTTTCGCACCAACTGATTTCGTCCGCCGACGAAGGAGGCGTGAATTAATATATGCATTTAAAGCGACTGGAACTTCATGGCTTTAAGTCCTTTGCAGATCGTGCGCAATTAGACCTATCCACAGGGTTAAATGCTGTGGTTGGCCCAAATGGTAGTGGCAAGTCTAATATAGCAGATGCTTTGCGCTGGGTACTTGGCGAACAAAGCGCAAGACAGCTCCGTGGTGGCAAAATGGAAGATATTATTTTTGCTGGCACTGCTCACAGGCGGCCTCTTGGCTATGCGGAAATTGTAATGCACATAGATAACAGCGAAGGGCTGCTGCCGCTGGAGTTTAGTGAAATATCAATTGCCAGACGGGTTTATCGTTCTGGCGAAAGCGAATATTCCATAAATGGCGAGGCTTGCCGTCTCAAAGATATTCAAATGCTATTTATGGATACCGGCGTTGGCCGCGATGGCTATTCCATCATAGGGCAGGGCCGCATTGGCGAAATACTGTCCCTGCGTTCCGAAGACAGGCGTATGGTTTTTGAAGAAGCAGCAGGAATTGGAAAATTTAAAGCCCGCAGGAACGAAGCACTTACAAAGCTTGAACGTGAGCGCCAAAATCGCGAACGCGTAGACGATATTATATTAGATTTGGAAGAACAGCTCGAACCATTGGCCATCCAAGCCGAAGAAGCGCAGCGTTATCTTGCTATGCGCGATAAATACAAAAATATCCACGTTAATATATTTTTAAGCGAAATTGAAAAAATAGACACAGAACTTGCCCAAATGAGCCAGACATTGCAAGACGGCATTTTGCAATTTGAAGGCGGCAAGCGGCAGTTAGCGGAAGCCCGCCTTGCAGGTGAAGGGCTTAAAAATCGTGCCTTGCAAGCAGATTTAAAGTATCGGGAAGCAAGCGAGTCCTTGCTTGAAATTACAACTGCCATAGAGAAAAAAGACGGTGACGGCAAACTGCTGGACAGTAAAATTGGGCAATTAGAGCAAGAGCATATACGCCTAAATGCCGAAATTGATAAACGCAATGCCGCGCTTGCAGGCAAGGAATGCGAACGGGAAGACGAAGAAAAACGTCTGGCTAAACTCCAAGAAGAACTTGCTAGCTTAAACAATCAGCTTGCAGAGCACGTAAAACTGTCTGCACAACTTGAAGATGAAATACGTACTTCTGCAGCCGCAATGGAAGCCCATAATCAAGCTATTGTTGATGCGCTAACAAATGAAGCCGCTGCCCGTGCCGCTGTTGCGGAAGCAGAAAGCGCATATCTTCGCCTTGAAGACGATAAGGAAAAACTCAACAGCGAAATTTTGCATCATGACACTGGCTTGAAAGAACAAACACAAAAAGTACAGGAAGCTGAAGAAGTGCTTGCCGCGTGCAAGCAGGAACTTGGCCGTGTAAAAAATAATGTAGTTGCATATGCATCTTCACATGCGCACCTGTCAAAAGAAAGTAATGACTTGGAAATTGAGCAACGAAAAATACAAGAGTCACTAACAACGGCGCGTGGCAGGCACCGCGCAATATCCGATTTAGAAGCACAACAGGAAGGTTTTGCACAAAGTGTAAAAGCGGTACTTCGCAAAAAAGCGACAGACCCGCTGTTCTCTGGGATATGCGGTGCGGTCAGCGAATTAATAAATGTCGAACGCGAATATGAAGTGGCACTTGAAACTGCGCTTGGTGGTGCCGCACAAAATATTGTAACCCGGACAGAAAGCGACGCAAAACTTGCAATAAATATGCTAAAAGATACTAAGAGCGGAAGGGCTACATTTCTTCCGCTTACAGCTATGAAGGGCGAAACAAAAAATGTCACAGAATTTGCCAAAGTGCCGGGCTTTGTTGACATAGCATCAAACTTGGTTACATGTGACGAAGATTATGTGCCGGTAATTGCCCAGCTATTGGGCGATGTACTAATAATGGATGATATTGACAACGCAATGGCTTTCAATAAAAAAACAAAATACGCGCACAAAATAGTGACACTGGATGGCGAACGGTTTAGCCCGGGCGGTGCAATAACAGGCGGCAGAACAAACCGCCAAACTGCAGGTATTATTGGCCGTGGGCGGCAACTCGAAGAACTTTCTCAAAAAGTGGAAACACTTGGGAAAGATTTGGATAGTATAGCCGCGCAAATTAAGAACATACATGAAAAACGCCGTGCGACAGAGGAGTTACTTAACCTTACACGTGAAAAGGAACAAAACCTTACTCTTGAATCGGAGCGTTTAAATGACAAGCTTTTGCAAGCAAAGGTCGCCTTGGAGGGCTTAAACAAGCTTGCCCAAACATATAATGAAGAAAACGATAAGCTTATGGCTTTGTTGATAGAAACAAATCAAAATATACGCAGTGCAAAAACAGAAGTAATTAACCAAGAAAACGCCGTACAAAAAGCCCGTGACGATTTGGAAAATTTCAAGCGGCAGTTAGAACAAAATCGGTTAGAGCAAACTGAAGAGTCGGATACTTTGACCGAACTCAAAATAGAAATTAGCCGCCGTACAGAATGGGCTGGCGAGTCACAACGAAATGTTGACCGTTTGCAGCGCGAATGTGACGTTTTAATAGAAGAAAATCGCGTATTGCAATCGGAAATTTCTGCCGGAGAAAAGGCTAAGGCGGATACGTTTGCACGTAAAGACGCAATTTTGGAAGAGCAGACAAAATTAAAAACCCGCATCCAAGAAGTCAGAAAAGAGCAGTCTGCCGCAGAGGCGGAAAAGGCTAAGCTGGAAACGGCAATAAGCAAGGCCGAAGAAGATGAACGCGCCTATGCAGATTCTTCTTCGCTGATAGAGCGCGAACTTGCCCGCTTAGAAATGCGCAAAGAGCAACTTGATTCTGCCAGCCATCGTTTGCACAACGAAATTTGGGAGGAATATGGCCTAACGCATCAGCAAGCCATGCCGTTTAAACAAACGGACATGAGTGAGGCCGTCCTTCGCCGCACAGCCGGTGAGCTTAAAACACAGTTATCCATGCTAACCGATATAAATGTCGGGGCGATAGAGGCCTATAAGCAATTAAAAACGCGTCACGACTTTTTGGTTGCCCAACGCGCAGATATTCTTCAAGCCGAAGTTGCACTGGATGAATTGATAAATTCTTTGACTTCCCAAATGGAAGAACAATTCGCTACCCAGTTCAATTTGATTGCGCAGCATTTTGAAGAAGTTTTTCAGCAGATGTTTAACGGTGGCAAAGCGTCGCTTAAATTGGTTGACAATAAAAACGTGTTAGAATCCGGCATAGAAATTACCGCCCAACCGCCGGGGAAAACATTGCAAAATATGATGCTTCTTTCCGGCGGGGAAAAAGCACTGACTGCAATTGCACTGTTGTTTGCGATATTAAGGCTAAAGCCGTCGCCGTTCTGTGTGCTGGACGAAATAGAGTCTGCTTTGGATGACGCAAACGTTGTGCGTTTTGCAAGATATTTAAAAGAATATGTCGTAAATACGCAATTTATCATTATCACGCACCGTAAAGGCACAATGGAAGTTGCCGACCATTTGTATGGCGTTACAATGGAAGAACAAGGCATTTCCAAATTGGTTAGCGTAAAATTTGTGGACTAAAAAATAAATCCAAGTTGTGACTCTCAGTCACAACTTGAAATTGAAAATGAGGGTTGCATATGAATCTTGAAACATTACTAAGCGGTGTGCCACACAGGATAATCCAAGGGAGCATTGATACTGCAATAAGTTCAATTGTCATTGATTCGCGTAAAGTGGAACCCGGCGCGTTATTTATTTGCCTGCGCGGGTTGGCTGTGGATGGGCATAATTTTATTGAGGCGGCAATTGCAAAAGGTGCGGCGGCTATAATGGTGGAGGATGCAACTGGCAGTTTCCCACCCAACATCGCGGTAATACAAGTGGAAAACACACGCCAATCTATGGCCTATGTCGCTGCCAATTACCACGGCAACCCGGCTGCTAAGTTGCGGCTAATTGGCGTGACAGGCACAAACGGCAAGACTACTACTACTTATTTAATTGAAGAGATATTACGTAAGCTTGGGCGCAAAACCGGGCTAATTGGTACCGTGGGCATTAGGGTAGGGGATTCTCTGCTGGATATTCCATTTGCGACATCTACCACCCCCGACCCACTGGAACTTCACGCCATTTTTGCGCAAATGGCGGCACTTGGCGTGCAGGATGTTGTAATGGAAGTTACTTCCCACGCGTTGGCGTTGTTTAAAATGGAAGGGCTGACGTTTGATATAGGCGTGTTTACAAACCTAACCCAAGACCATCTTGACTTTCACGGAACAATGGAAAACTACGCGCTTGCAAAAGCGCAGCTTTTTGTACAAAGCAAATTTGCCGTTGTAAATGCGGATGACGAATATACCCCGCTTATGTTGCAACAACACGGAAGTGACCCATTTTTGACATATAGCTTAGATGCCTGTTCTAACTTGCAGGCGGTAAATGTCAAATACTTGCAGCAGGGTTCCACATTCGAGTTGCGTGGTGTAGAGTACAGCCTGCCAATTACCGGCAAATTTAATATTTACAATATTCTGGCGGCAATAGGTGTTGCAGAAACTCTTTTGCCAAACGGCGACCAAGATGCCATCCGCCACGCCGTGGCAGAGATTTCTGGCGTGCCGGGGCGTATTCAAGCAGTGCCAAACCAGCTTGGGGCGCATATCCTAGTGGATTACGCCCATTCTCCGGACGGGCTAACAAACATAATTTCATCTGTGCGGGAGTTTACAACTGGGCGAGTAATTACATTATTTGGCTGCGGCGGCGACCGCGATAAAACAAAACGCCCGATAATGGGGCGCATAGCGGCCACGCTGTCGGATTACTGCATATTGACGTCCGACAACCCGCGTACAGAAGATCCATTTGCGATAATAGCCCAAACGGAAGCGGGCGTAAAAGAAACCGCTACGCCATATCAAATTTGTGAAAATCGTAGGGATGCAATTTTTGCGGGTGTTAAAATGTTAAACCCGGGCGACGCTTTAATTATAGCTGGCAAAGGGCATGAGGATTATCAAGAAGTAGGTACAGTAAAGTACCCGTTTAGCGACTATGATACGGCAGTTGTGGCACTGGAAAGCAGGCAAGCCGGTATGAAATTGACAATGCAAGAAATTGCAAAAGCGTGCAATGGGCGTTTACTGCACGATATAGACACCCCGCTGATAACCAGTGTGTGTACCGACAGTAGGAAAGCCCAGCCGGGCGCGTTGTTTGTACCGTTGGCGGGCGATACATTTGATGGGCATGATTACATTGCGACCGCGGCAATGGGCGGTGCGGTGTGCGCTTTGACGGAGCGGGAAATTCCGTCGGACATCCCGCTTATATTAGTGGAATCCACCCGTCGCGCGTTGATGGAGCTAGCGGGATATTATCGCAGACAACATGACGTAACAGTTGTTGCAATCACAGGCAGTGCGGGCAAAACCACGACTAAAGATATGATTGCCAATGTACTTGCCCGCAAATACAAAACTAAAAAGACCATGGGTAATTTCAATAATGATATTGGCTTGCCGCTATCCATTTTCCAATTAGAAACAACCGACGAGGTGCTTGTCCTTGAAATGGGAATGAACCATGCAATGGAAATCCACGAATTGAGCCTAATTGGCGCACCGGATATTGCCGTAATTACTCACATTGGCGACGCTCACATAGAAAATTTCGACAATCGCGAGGGTATTCTCCACGCAAAGCTGGAAATTGTGGACGGGTTAAAACCCGGTGGCACCGTAATTTTGAACGGGGACGACCCGCTACTTACTGGCCCAATTGCCGCCCACAAAGTGGAGCAGTTTACCGTGCAGTACCCAAGCACGAAAAATATATTACGTGCCGAGCCTATGGGGTTGCAGGAAACGGATTGCCACTTTAATTGGCGCGCTAATGATATTCGGTTGAAAATCCCGGTGCCGGGGGCGCACAATGTAATGAATGCGCTGCTTGCGGCGGCAGTCGGTGTGGAAATGGGTGTGCCGCCATGCGAAATATCAAAGGGCTTTGACGACTTTGAGCCGCCGGGCGGCCGATTAACAGTGCAAGACATCGGCGGAATGACCGTAATAAACGACGCATACAACGCCAACCCCGCCGCCATGCGGGAAGCCATAAAAATTGTGTGCCGCCAAGAAGGTCGCAAAGTGGCAATATTGGGCGATATGTTTGAACTTGGACATGTAGCTCAAGCCCGACATAAGGAAATTGGTGCTTTTGCGGCAGAAATGGGCATAGACTTATTAGTGGCAATAGGGTCGCTGGCGCGGTTTATGTATGACAGCTTTTGTCACAGCGAAAAAAAGTTGTACTTCCCGACTGTGGATGAATTTTTGCAAAACCGGCACGGTTTGTTGCAGCCGGGGGATGTTGTTCTTGTAAAAGCGTCCCGCGGCATGGCATTTGAACGTGTGATTGATACTATCGGAGGATGAGCTCGTGGACTACTCAATGAATACTGCAATTTACGCAGTGATAATCGCTTTCATAGCAAATATTGTACTTTGCCCAATGCTTATACCCGCACTTAGGCGGTTAAGATTTGGCCAGCAAATTCGTGGTGACGGGCCCAAAAGCCACTTGAAAAAAGCGGGCACCCCAACCATGGGTGGTATTATGATAATCATAAGCTTCATACTGGCATCCGCTGTATTTATGCGTGACAACCCACATGCAATTGCGGTGATTTTGGCAACGGTTGGCTTTGGCATTATCGGCTTTTGCGATGATTATATTAAGAAGATCAAAAAACGCTCGCTTGGGCTTAGGGCATGGCAAAAAATTGCGGCACAGCTAATTGTGTCGGGCGGCTTTTTGATGCATTGGCG
>Ga0123355_10015140_pt1 | contig 12105 bp, 10 predicted proteins | sample TergutEmb28metaG_3_FD_89872 | JGI IMG/M metagenome (GOLD analysis project Ga0123355, IMG submission 89872) | Embiratermes neotenicus P1 segment gut microbial communities from Petit-Saut dam, French Guiana - Emb289 P1 | ecosystem: Host-associated > Arthropoda: Insects > Digestive system > Gut ... | reverse complement strand
TGTTGTTTTAAGATTTTTTTTTTATTATTTTTGTGTTGTTGTTGTTTTGTGAAAGAATGTTTTTCCCCCCCCCCCCCCCCCCCCCTCCAAATTCCATAGGCACTTGTGTCTTAAACTATACTTTTATAATTTTATAAGTAACATCTCCATTTGCATACCAATCACCAAGATCTAAAAGAATTTGCAATCACAAATAATAAATATATTCATTAAAGTGTGTTGGTTGTGACTGGAAATGTTTTTAGATCTTAAACTATACCACTTACCTATATAAAATAAGAACTAGTATGTTAGCCCTTGAAAGGGCCGTTGTCAAGACCTGACATCTCAAAAATGCAGCCTAGAATCCCTCGCTTGAACCCCAGATCACAGTTCTCCTAGCATGGACTCCTCAATTTGAGATGGAACATAACACTTACACAAACACAATTCAGCACAAGCATCAGACACAATGGTCCAGAAACCATCCTTGTTTTTAAAGACTAGGTTTCCTGCATGGCATCCTTCACCTCACATCACATATTCTCGATGGGGTGTGTGTGTATATATATATATATATATATATATATATATATATATATATATATATATATATATATACACACACACACACACACACACACAATCAGGCTCTCATGGTGGCCAGTCAATGGGTATGACATAGGTGTGTAATGACAGGCACACTTTAATCACACAACCACAATGAATTAGAGATGGTTTTATTGGAAACAGACTGCTTCACTAGGATAACAAGGCCTCATAGATTACACCACTTTGTGCTTCAAGATGTGTTACAAAGGCCATTTGGGTGCCTTTCATTATGAAGACATATTCATGGGATAGGAGCTGGGGTAACCACAAAAATGAAACAACCAATCACAACTGTGCATAAAGTTCAACATGCTGCCACCTGTAAAGCTTGCCCCATAGCCTGTAAACTAAAACCACACCACCAATTGCTGGCTTGTATACAAGAGAAAGTCAAAAACTATCCGCACTCTTGTTTTTCCAATTTATTTACACAAATGTAGGCCTGAACAAGTACGTCATTTTTCTACATAGTCTCCTTCCTTTTCAATGCACTTGGTCCAGCAGTCCACAAGCTTGCGTATTCCCTCCAAGAAGAAGGTTTTCGACTGGTCGCACAACCATTTATGCACCGCTTCCCGCACATCTTTGTCCGTAGAAAATCGACGACCTCGTAATGCATTTTTGAGTGGATTCTGGCTCATAGTGATAGACCCACGTTTCATCTCCTGTGACTATTCTGCTCAAAAATTCTTCGCCTTCATTTTTGTAGCGGTCGAGTAAGTGTTGGCAGATCTCAACACGTTTGCGCTTGTGCTCTGCGGTAAGCTCTCTTGGCACCCATCTCGCACAGACTTTATGGAAGCCTAGCTTGTCATGGATGATTTGATAGGCAGAACCATGACTAATCTGTACAGAACATGCTACCTCATCGATGGCAACTCGCCGGTTTGCCCGTACCATCTCTCGAGCTTGCTGAATCTTCTCGTCAGTGGGGGTTGACACGCATCCTGCTCCCTCTTCATGCATCACGTTTGTCCGGCCACTCGTAAACTTCTCGATCCAATCATACACACTTCTACACGGTAGAGCACTGTCCCTGTATTGTGTTGAAAGTCTCTGATGGATTTCAGCCCCCGGCACACCTTCCGACCAGAGAAATCGGATCACTGCTCTTTGTTCCTCCTTGGTGCACAATGCTAGCGGAGCGACCATATTTACACTGCAACAGAAGCTAGAAAAATGATGCGATCAAGATCAAACTTCGATCACGTGACCACAGTAGTACCAACTCTAAGCATACATGTGCAGAAGGCAGTGTGACGAACCTAAAGATGTGTTATGGCGAAAGTGCGGATAATTTTTGACTTTCTCTCGTACTTATCAGGTAATACAACTCCATCCCACTACAGACCCATGAAACAATAAGCAAATTCCAGGCAGTATAGTTTCTGCTCAGGGGCACACGGTGACACAGTTGGTTGAGGCACTGGGCTACAAGCCAGAAGGTCACGGGTTAGATTCCCGATGGTGTCAGTGGAATTTTTCACTGACATAATCCTTCCGGCTGCATTATGGCCCTAGGGTTGACACAGCCTCTAAAGGAAATCAATACCAGGAATATTTTCTGGGGGGTAAAGGCGGCCGGTGCACAGGGCTGACAACCTTACCACCTTCATGTGCTGATCGTCTTGAAATCTGGGAGCCTCAACCTCCTGGAACCCTCAAGACCTGTCCAGGCCTGTAATGGGATTGCTTTACCTTTTACAGTTTCTGTTCAATGGTAAGATATATCCACTGCATCATGCCATGCTTTGACACCATTGTCTCTAAACAAATGTATGTTTCTGTCCAGGTATGATGGTAGCTAAGTCCCTTACTGGTGAAAGGGTCCCTCTGAACTGTGGCAATTAATACAGCATAATGAGCTGGATAGGATACATGCCTCTCCTTTCCTTGGTGCCTTCCAGCTTGCCCACCTGTCTAGTATTTCCCTACTTGTGGCCACTTTGACACCATACCATCCACCAGCACTGGTAACATTTAACCTATTCTCCTCAACAAGTGTGATCACGCACTAAAAATCTATTGAGGTGAACCATAATGATGTGGATGAACAAGGAATAGTGTCAACCTCTTCATTGGATACACTACAGTATATTCAGCAATGATATGAAACAATGTTGAAACCCCTCCCTCCCTCACATATACCAATAAAAAATATACAAAGGGTAAGCATCTAAGAAATATATCTACCAGCAAATGCAAATCCATAGTAAATCACAGTGCTTGCATTCATTTCAAGGTGGACCCTAGATAAATGTCTCAGAAACTTTAATAACATTCATCTACATTTTGCTTCAAATAAGGCAGATATATTTGTGCCTTATAACTGTGATTAATGGAAGAGATAGTAAAGCAACATACAGACCAATATCCCAAAATTATGAAAAATTAGAATACATACCCTGCTGTACGTGTAAATCTTGTCCTGTTCCAGGCTTAGATAATTTTAAGGACTTAATTTTTGTATCTCTAATATCATCAGTAACTTTAGCTACACCACTTAAATTCCACAGAACCTCATGTCAAAGGATGAATCACTTAGAAGTATTCCACAAACCACAGATAATATTAGGATCACTACAAATTAGTAAGTTTCAGAGTGAATTTAAATTGCATATAGGATATATCCCTGAACTTTCAAAAGTTCTTAAATAAGAAAATGGAAATGTAATGAACTAATGTTAAGATTTTAGCATCACCAAGGTAACACTCACTTTCTCTAAAACACACTGGTTTGGAAATAACATCATAATAATCGCGCATCCCTTTCTTTGTGTGATCTGGTAGCTCGAGGAAATACCTGCTAATTCCAATTAAGGCCTGCAGTATCCTGTAAGTAGTAGAGCACATTAAATAAACTGCAATGAAAACAAATTTATGTTCTAACAAATACAGGAACACTGGAATATGAAATACCCGACAACAGCCCTGCTGTGTGTTCTGTAACATCTAAAGTAACGAAGGCACAACAACTTGAAACATGTTGTGCCTGCTGCCAAGATCTGCATGATACCACATTGCAGCAGAAGCTAAGTGCATACACATTCCATGAAACCTTCATACTGGCACTCCATCTGTGATCGTTTTGTTGTCCAGTTCACATTCACATTACATACAATTAATGTCACATTACAAAAGCCAGTGCTTTTTAGTGCAGGTGTACAGAGTATCAGATCTTATTCATTTAGGATTTACTGCCTCATAAGCTTGAAGAATTTTTACTTTTCAAGATGTTTGGATGTGGCAGCTTTTACTAACTGTGTTGTATAACTGTAACACGATTTTAGTATAATACTATATGTTGCTGTTTTAATAGCACACTGGCATTTTACCATTTATTACTGACAGGCTGTACAATAATTCTGTATATGTCTTTATATACTGATACTCCCTAAGATGGCTACAGACAGTAGTCAACACATGTAGGGGTGCTCTGTTTTCGAAGACTTGTGCAATTTGCTGGTGATCAACTTGTCTAACAACATAACTGATTTGTATCAGACAAAACTCTGCATAACTTGGCATGGTAACATTCTGGAGGTCTGTGAAGAAAGAAATCCCTGAACTGTCTAATAAGCAATGTTGTCTCTCCTTCAGTTTTTCCTTGGCATGTGTGAAACTGCCTGCTCTCCCTCATTGAGACAACATGAAGGAGCAATGCCACACTGCACATGGAGGCAGAAGAGAACCATACTCATGATCCCAACTGAATTTGTTACTACTTTTTGTTTCTTTTGTCTTAGGCATCTAAAAATATGCAGGGTTTAAAATTGGTTGTATTTATTTGGATGAAAATAAAAATTCACAATCAGGATTCCAGCTAAACTGCCACAATGAAGTTTCTTAACAATTTGAGATTTTTGCCTGAAGTATAAAAATAAAAGTTAATTAACAAGAATAAGTGGGGTTAAAATATGAGTATGGAACAGCAGTTAAAAAAAAGGTGTGCACCACTGGATGAACACATTATCCAACTGACAATGAGGAAACTCTGGTCAAAATACTGTATCTCATTTGTAACACATACACAACTGCACTTCAGTGACTCATACAACCAGTCAGCAGCCCCCCTATACTTACTAGTACTGTCAATACCTGATCCCATAAAAGGAATCCAGAATACTGCCTTCTGCAGAAAAACAGGATCCAGTCCAACAGAACCCTCACAAAGTTTAGTATTCTGTACCTATACATCTGTGGATCTCCTTGACCCATGGGACCCTGCACCATAGAGACTACACTATTGTAAACTGTAACACTTGTTAAGGAACTGTGTGAATAACCTATATCCCTGAGACAGTTCTGGAGTGGCACATTCCAGACCAGGAGCATCTTGTGTTTTTGGCTGGCCCTTACGGCTGCAACTTCCAGGCAGATACGTGGGGTCGTTGTCTTTCATGGTTGAAGCAACTGCAAAAAAGATAAAATACAGAACTACAGATAATGAGCACAGCATGAGTTTCACAAAATCGTCTAGTTAATCTTTCTAAAACATCACATTTGGTTTGTCCAACACATTTCTTAAAACTGAGTTCAAATAAAAATGAATGCTATGCAAACTCTGCAATAAACAAATAACATACACTGGCACATGATTCAGTAATTTTAGTATAACAATGACCAATACATAATGATGAAACAGCAAGCCTTAGCCTTTTATATACAATGATTCTCCATTACATATTTTGCAGAAAATGCAAGAATCATGTTCTATGCCTGAAATGAAGCCAATAAGTTGCTACAAACATAAAGTTGCAATTGCTTTGATAGCAAGGATTGGAATCACTAGTGTAATTAATTGGTGATTAACCTAGAATTTTTATGATTTATTTAATGATGTACTTTTTTGTTTTTCCCTTTCATTTGATTTTATTGCATTTTCTGATTTTACAATAGGTTACACATTACACTCATAAACATACAATAGCCTTGATGTGGCTACCAATCAATATTTCCTCACTCCCACAAAAGAATGAGAAAAGCATTCCTTACAAACCTCACCTTTCTATATAACCCACTGTACAAAGGTGATTATGCTCTTCAAGTGCCTAATTAATGTGTGTGAACAAGTTCTAAACTCTGGCTAAGGAAAGAGAGAAGTTTTATTACAAAATATATTCTGGCTGGTCTACTCATAAATAGAGCAGTGAGAACACGCTTCATAATAAACTGATAATCTTTCCAGGTAAGCCATGATAAAAATTTTGATTTTGGTATTTAATTAATGGGAATTCACCACAGAGGAATCGAGCACCTTTCAACCCATAATTTTTGCTATTTTACTTTGAAAACAATTTACTCCAAATTTAGCATAACAATGGGCAATAATGAACTAGGTAAAGCAAACTTTTTTAAACCCCAATTTGGTCAACTAAAACCTTGTGAATTGTGTACAGTTTATATTTCTTGCCTCCTTAACTATGTACGTAGATTATTCCAACTGCAATATTAAACAGACTGCGTATGTTGGGTGACTGTATAAGTCAGCAGTAAGGACCTCATCACCTAAGAGTAGTTCAACCTTTGTACCCCAGCACAGAACAAAGCTCAGTCAATAGTCCCTCTTGTTAATTATGGCTGAACTGTATAAGAAATATGCGACAGTCACTAGAACTGCATTTTTCGTAAAATGTCAAGCAGTCATCAATTGCTGTTGTAAATTAAATCAACTGGTGGCAGCCTACTATATCAGGGTGAAGACAGGTTCAGCTTCAGCAAGCTTGGTCATTCTACCAGTACAGCCTCCTACAAAGAGTAATTGAGCCTAGGTGGGAACTCACACCCAAGAAGGCAATTAAGTAAGACAAGTAACATTTAATTTTAAAAACTCATTTATTCATTAAATATAACAGATTTTAAAATAAGAACACCTTAATATCAATAAAATCATTACGAAAAATTGCTGAAAATGCTGTTTTAGTCTCAATGCATAAATTAGCCTGGCAATAAGACATGGAAAAATACCAAGCATGTGTCACACTGTCACAGTTGCTTCAATCATGTGTCATAGCTCATCCTAAGTGTCAACTCTCTTAGACCAACCATGCCATTCAGATGGCACCACTGGTAGAATAGAGCAGAGTGAGATGCAGTGATTACAGAACACCACGCATGAACTGTTTGAACACATCCACTGATCTGGGTTGTAAGTGTCCAGACACCATCTTACATGGAAGATAAAACAAGCAGGAGCTTGTATGTACAAACCACCACAGTCTGAGGTATTGACAAGAGTACATCCTAGAGCAGTTGAGATAATTCAACCAGTAAAAAACTGTAAACAGGAGATCCTCCTAAAACCTGAAGCACTGGTTTGTAAGGTCCTCTAAGGTAATTGCCAGTTTCCACCAAAACATGCATGTACATTGATGCTGGAAGCAAGTTTCCTGGATCAGATACAGATTTTCCTCACACCACTTGCACATGAATGCAAAATACCATTCTGCAGGAAGCATGCTTCCTCCATTACTATGTCAGCTGGCAAGCTGTAGATTAGTTGCATCCAACTGTAACAGCCATTGGGAGAAGGTCCTCAATGCTTGAGAATCTAGCAGATGGAAAGCTTTAACAGGCTCACAGCTAAATTAAAATAGGAAACTGGGGCCATGGCCCAAAGAGCCTATTCCCCTCCCACTCACAATTAAGGGTGCCTGGCTCCCTTCAAACACAAATTTAACTTCCTTTGTTGTTGTTCTGTTGTATTTTTCTGAGGCCACACCAACAATGTTGCTATAATTGGGATTATGTCCTGTCTCATACCATGTTTTATGCATTTTGATCATCTTCTGCAATATTTAACATAGAATTTGAAGAGACTTACAAGAAGTGATGTCATTTGAAATTTTTGGAGTGGAAGAACTTTGTTTTTACGCATTTCAAAACCTTATTTTTAAACTAAGTCCCAATCCCAGAGGCCACACAGTCTAAAGCGTGAGTCTAAGGCGGTTTACTTGCTGGAATTGCGGATTTGAATATGGTCAGAGGTATGGATGTCTGTCTCTTGTGAGTGTTGTGAGTACTGTCAGGTACAAGTCACTGCAACGGAGAATCATTCATCCAGAGGAGTCACAGAATGATGCTGAACCACACAAAAACAAAATTAACCATGTCCCCTCAGAAGAAATACCCAAAAGAAGAATCATAAGCTGGGTAAGTGACGACAGGCCGTTGCATGACGAGCAGTTTAGTTTCAGAACTTGATTCAGCACAACCCTGTAGCCAGCCAACCCACGGAAAAAATCAGCAGAAATGTCTGTGAGATTAACAGTTTCCCTTGACATGCCAAAGCCTTTGACCCACTTCCTCCTTTGCCAACTAACCATCAAAAATTTCCACATTTATCTCTCAAAAATCACCTTCTTGTGTCTTCCCTCACTAAGGTTTCAAACATCATTGCTTTCCACCAACCCCAATGTGGCATGCAGGCAGTAGTGGCTTGGCATGCACTGGTCCCACACCATTTTCTTCAGCCTAAATATATAAACATCACACCAGCAAAACTCCATCACACCCACTAAGCCTTCTATGCAGTCGATATGCCTCTCATATCCACATCTCATGTGTCATTCCTGCTTGCAGGTTAATCTGGAAACTCACCTCATCATACTTGAGCATCGGTTAGTAGACTGCAGGGTTGCAATCAATGTGTCAAAGAGAACCTCTGTGCCCCAGCTGTAATAACATGCATCCAAAAGCACAGACTAATCTAGCAACTTTGACAGCAAATATTGTCGGTTCACACAACACAGTGCTCACAAGGGCTCATAAGAAACTGGTCAGGAAGAAGGCGGCACAAACAGAGAGTGGTAAGTACCCTCCTTATTAGGAAAATCAAGAAAGGGTACAATGCTTTATAAGTAGTCATCTTGGATGTGACATTGTATGTTAAGTGTGTCCGTCCACCTGTTTGCATGGAACACGCGTAGAACACCAAAGGAGCACAGACCTCGTTCACGCCGCGACAGAAGCCTGCAATCACAATTGTCAATCTGCTGCTACAATACACAGAAAACTTTTAGTGTGTATTGTGTATAACATGGAAAGACATGCTGAAATGCCGAATGCACATGGTTGTGAATCTTCTGGACAATAATCACCAATTTAAAATCTACGGGCACTAACAGAACAAACGCAACAGGCATTTCTTAGCATGTTTATGTTTGTGGAGGGAGGATAATGAAAGCTTGGTAATGCTTTTGTTGAATATCTGGTTGGTTGTTTGGTTTCCTCCTCCATTATATGAAACTCGCCAGATGCAATGGCAAGAACGGAAGCCCGAAGGCTGTGTGCCATTAATCACTGTATGCCAAACTGCATACAAAGAAAGTTATACTGCAGTTAGATGTGAAGCAATAAGCGCATTTACACTGTTTGACCCTTATTTGTTTATGCTGTGGGAAATTTGTGCAGACAGAAATCCATCATAATAAATGGTTTAGAATACCATCCCGACAGACACTCTTAGGCTAAAGACAAATTTCAGTATAATTCACTTGCCTTAACTGCTCGTAACAAATTTGTGGACATCCACATATATCCTCATACATCATGACACCAACTACATCTGCTCTTTGAGACCTAATTAAACAGAAGTCACATTTCTCAACTTCATCAGCCAAGCAGCTCATTAAGCGTAATCCAAAAATCGATACTTACGGACTCAAAGGCTTACACGTTGAAACTGTCATCTGTTAAACAATACTAATTAAGCGTGTGTGATGGTCCAATATATAATGAACGTGCGTGCAGGGTATGGTGTTAAAGATCAGCAAATAACAGGCTGCTACTTTAACGTCACGTGCTAAAGGAAAACGGAGTTCAGGGGGAATGCACATACACACATACCAGTTAACTACCTACCCGCCACGCATATAAAGACGATGTCTGGGACCGGATCACACTACTTCATCATAACAGTAAGTACTTAAACGAAAGCAGTGAAGACGGCTGCTGTTGTCTTAGGCACAGAATCAAACAACTCGAGGGAAATTTTACAATGATTAGCAGGGTTCATTCTCGTTCACAACAATCACAAAGTACGAGTACGATGTCTCGGATCGCTTGAACAGCATCATCGAATCCATCCTGGAGCACTAATTTACGCCCGGCATTTTCGGCAACGTCCCACGCTGTGAAACCCTTGATACTGGCCTATCACTCCTATAAAGAGTACAGAGTGTCACGTAACAAAACAAGAACACGTAACGTACAATATTCCAGAGTACCGCAACCGGTGGGTCGGGATAGCTCAGTCGGTACAGCGACTCGCTATAGGCTTGACGGTCCCGAATCGAATACCTATGCGGGCGAGATTTTCCAAACCCGTCCAGATCGGCCCCGAGACCCACCTAGCCTCCTGTAAAATGTGTACCGGGTCTCTTACCCGGGGGGCAAAGTGACGGGGGCGTGGCATTAACCACTCACCCCATCTAGCGTCCACGTTAAACAAAGAGTAGAGCTCTATCTATACTACTACTCCGGTTCTTCATTGCCTGTTCTAGAGTGAACTTTGCCTTTACCTAGCGGTGAGTCTTGGAACACTGATGCGACGCCAACCGTAGGTATGTCGCGAATTGTTATTAGAATTCGCGGAACTATTGGGCCCCCCACACACGTGCAGTTTTACCTTCAGTTCGTAGGCCAAACTGTGCCAAGTTTGCACAGTTTGGCCTGCGACAGGTTTTACCATACGGGCGCAGTTAAAACTGAAGGAAATAGATCAGTTCAGTTTGTAATTTAGATTGGTGCAAAACATTTCCATGATGTTAGCTCCCAGTGAACTGTTGTGCTATGCAGTTATCGCAGCGGTTTTAGACAGGAAATATACATGAAATGCAAGGAAAAGTAGGGAGTGGACCAAGAAGTGGTTGTTAAAACGACAGGTTCTTTCTCACGTTAATCTCTTGAAAGAATTAAGATTTCATCCGAAGGACTGGCATCATTTTTTTAGGACGAATGAATCTAACTTACCTTACTTTATTATCAATGGTTTCTCCGGTGATTCAGAAAAAAAAAACACTACAATGCGGCAAGCTATAACTCCTCACGAGATACTTACAGCCACTTTAAGATGCTTGGTGTCCGGGAGAAGTTACGAGGACCTCAAGTTTTCCACTATAATGTCTCCACAAGCACTGGGAAAAATTATACCAGAGACCTGCCGTGCTATTTACAAAGTGCTGAAGAAATATTATAAGGTAAGCTATGTAATGTTAAAAACGCAATAAACAATCTATTGTTATAGGCAATCTGTAACACTGATTTATTGAAATTTGCACAATATAAAAATCGATATATTATATGGAAATAATATAGGTCAGTGTCACAAACAGCACTGTCACTGAACTGAAACTTACGTACATGCTGAAAAATATGTATGTAGTGCAGACTGTTGATCCACAGGTTCAGCAGCAAATTGTGAATGTTGTGCTGACCCTTCGGTCACAGGTTCAGTACCATAATGTGAATGCACCACTGGAGAAGTGTATCCGTGAGGTTCAATGACAATTAATTTTGAATTTCTTGTTAAACTTCCTAGTTGTGCTTCATATAACACATCATTTATCAATTTTTCGGCCATTATTCTTTGCTCCTTGGTTAATATTCTTAATTTTGAAGCCACTTTTTTCCGGTTATTTCAAACATGTCTTCCTTTCCTAAATCTTGCAATCTGTCATTGACGAGAGACAGTACAGCGTAGCTTGTAGACTTTTTCTTTTTCGTGAAAATGTTTGTGGTGTTGCTATACGATTACTCGTGACATCACTTGATGGACTTGATGGGGCTAGTGAGTTGAAACTTGGGCTACGTACTTCTCCGTCCACGGCAAGATCTGAACCTTCTCCCGGATCACGTTCCTAAACATAATAAAACTGAATAAGTTATAATAATCCAAACCAAAGTTTGTCTGTACTAATTTACAAATGTATAATAATATACAAATATTTTGCAGTTTCCAACAAGCGAACGAGACTGGGAAAGAATTGCCAAAGGCTTTGAAGTGAAATGCAACTTTCTAAATTGTCTCGGTGCTGTGGATGGCAAGCATGTTACAACAGTTCCACCATCCGGAGCTGGTTCATACTTCATTAACTATAAAGGTTACAATAGTCAAGTACTCATAGGAATAGCAGGTTCAAATTATGAGTTCATTTACTTCAATTTTGGTACCAATGGTCGTGTATCTGATGGGGGTGTCTTAGAATATACATTTTTCTATGACAAGCTGCAGACTGAATGTTTGAAAATATCAGAGTCATCTGATGTGAAGAGAAGGAAGCTTCCATATGTCTTTATTGGTGACGAGGCGTTCAGTTTAAGAAAGGACTTTATGAAGCCTTAGTGTGAAGCAACTGACAAGAGAAACAAAGATTTTTAATTACCGCCTCCGCCGTGCCCGAAGAATAATTGAAAATGTTTTCGGCATTTTGGTAGCAAGATTTGGTATATTTAAAACTCATATTAATATTAAATTGGACAACATTAAAGATGTAGTAATGGCCAGCTGTGCGC
>Ga0123355_10015139_pt1 | contig 12106 bp, 10 predicted proteins | sample TergutEmb28metaG_3_FD_89872 | JGI IMG/M metagenome (GOLD analysis project Ga0123355, IMG submission 89872) | Embiratermes neotenicus P1 segment gut microbial communities from Petit-Saut dam, French Guiana - Emb289 P1 | ecosystem: Host-associated > Arthropoda: Insects > Digestive system > Gut ... | reverse complement strand
CAGCTAAAACCATGGAACTTAGCACCGTTAAACCCAAGCAGTCACCAGTCGTTCCGTTAGCGTCACCACGCCTAGCCACGCCACGCCACGCCACGAGAATCTCCCAGCCCAGGTACCCACTCTTGCGCGGTAGTCCTCCAGGTAGCAACCCATTCTCGACCGTTACTCAGGAGCTCACAACAAACACGTCTCAACCCAACGACCCTCCAAACCAGACTGAGATGTTAGGATATGAAATGCCGACATCAACAGCAACTCAGTGGGTAATGGCAGGACATGTGAACAGGTTAATGGCAGGACATGTGAACACGGTGATGCATATTGCGGTTGCACAGAGACAATAAATTTCTATCCCCTTTGTACAATTAATCACGCCGTAACGCAGAATGTTGAGGCACTGCACCACAAGTCAGAAGGTTGCGGTATGGATTGCCGATGATATCACGGGAAACTTTCATTAGCGTCAACTTTCCGGCCGTAATATTTCCCTTAGATCGATTCAGCCTGACAGAATTGAGTATCACGAATATTTCCTGGACGGCTAAAGGCAGCTGGTCCTTAGGGCTGTTGAAATTCCTACATTCATTTACTGACAATCTAGAAATCTGGGAGGCTCAAACTAAGAGTCCGTCAAGCAATGTACAAGGATTGCTAGGCTTTATCTTTACCTTTACCTTGTACAGTTAACACTCAATTAGCAATCAGATCCACGGACTGCCGTAATGTACTGGTTCAAATTTTTCTGGATATCTAATAAGAAAATCCCCCCTTTAAATCGATAAGCCAATTTCAACAAAATCAGCATTAATCAAGACTTTGTGACACGATCACCTTTGCTGCTAATGATAGAGTAAGTGTGTGTTGTGACTGTTGGTGTACAAGAATTGAGACGGCAGAACTCTCGGTCACGCAGCTGGCCAAGTTCCCTTCCCACTTTCTACACATGCTTCTAAACCATGAATATAGAACGCTGAGATTTCTTTAAACATAGTTCTAAATTGGTTAATAATTTTCGTGACACAAAATTACAGGATAAACGCCACCAGCAAATGACAGTATTTGATCGTCTAAACTGTACATTACACAAAACATCACAACTGTATCTGACTATACTCCATAAATATATGGACTGTAATGTGAAATGGGATGGTTAAAAGATTAAAATTGTTGGAATTAAAAGTTGTGTGATATTTGAATGTGAGTGGAACAGTGGATAGTTCAGTGGTGAGAATGGTGATTGGTTTAGTGAACTGAGTGCTAGGGGGAATATTGGGAACTGGAGAAAGAGAAGCAGAACGTTACGTTAATGGGATTGTGTGTTGAGAGGTGATTGTGTTAGGGAGATTGGATAGAGGGAGGGAAGTGAAGGGAGTGGGCGAATTGTGTGTTGAGAGCAGATTGTGTTAGGGGGTTTGGATAGAGGGGTAAAGGGAAGGGAGTGGGGGAATTCAGTGTTGACGGCAGATTGTGTTAGGGGGATTGGATAGAGGGGGAAGGGAAGGGAAGGGGGAATTGTGTGTTGACGGCAGATTTTGTTAGGGGGATTGGATAAAAGGTGCGAAGTGAAGGGGTTGAGGAATTGTTTGTTGAGAGCAGATTGTGTTAGGGAGTTTGGGTAAAGGGTGGGAAGGGGGTGGAGTGAGGGAATTGTGTGTTGAAAGCAGATTGTGTTAGGGGGTTTGGATAAATGGTGGGAAGGAAAGGGAGTGGGGGAATTGTGTGTTGACAGCAGATTGTGTTAGGGGGTTTGGATAAAGGGTGGGAAGGAAAGGGAGTGGGGGAATTGTGTGTTGACAGCAAATTGTGTTAGGGGGATTGGATAAAGGGTGGGAAGGGAAGGGATTGGGTGAATTGTGTGTTGACAGCAGATTGTGTTAGGGGGATTGGATAAAGGGTGGGAAGGGAAATGAAGGGAGTGGGGGAATAGTGTATTGAGAGCGGATTGTGTTAGGAGGATTGGTTAAATGGTGGGAATGAGAGGGAGTGGGGGAATTGTAGGTTGACAGCAGATTGTGTGAGGGAATTGGATAAAGGGTGGGAAGGAAAGGGAGTGGGGGAATTGTGTGTTGACAGCAGATTGTGTTAGGGGGATTGGATAAAGGGTGGGAAGGGAGTGGGGTTATTGTGTGTTGACAGCAGATTGTGTTAGGGGGATTGGATAAAGGGTGGGAAGGAAAGGGAGTGGGGGAATTGTGTGTTGACAGCAGATTGTGTTAAGGGGATTGGATAAAGTGTGTGAAGGGAAGGGAGTGGGGGAATTGTGTGGTGACAGCAGATTGTGTTAGGGGGTTTGGATAAAGGGTGGGAAGGGAAGGGAGTGGGTGAATTGTGTGTTGAGAGCAGTTTGTGTGAGAAGGATTGGATAAAGTGTTGGAAGTGAAGTGAGAGGGGGAATTGTGTGTTGACAGCAGATTGCTTTAGGGGGATTGGATGAAGTGTGGGAAGGGAAGGGAGTGGGGGAATTGTGTGTTGACAGCAGATTGTGTTAGGGGGATTTGATAAAGAGTGAGAAGGGAAGGGAGTGGGGGAATTGTGTGTTGACAGCAGATCGTGTTAGGGGGATTGGTTAAAGAGTTGGGACTGGAGTGGGGGAATTGTATGTTGAGAGCAGATTTTGTTAGAGGGATTGAATAAGGGGTGTTAAGGGAGTGGGGAATTGTGTGTTGAGAGCAGATTGTTTTAGGGCGGTTGGATAAAATGTTGGAAGCGAATAGGGGAATTGTGTGTTGAAAGCAGATTGTTTTAGGGGGATTTGATAAAGAGTGGGAAGGGAAGGGAGTGGGGAAATTGTGTGTTGACAGCAGATTGTGTTAGGGGAATTAGGTAAAGGGTGGAAAGGGAAGGGATTGATGGAATTGTGTGTTGACAGCAGATTGTGTTAGGGGGATTGGATAAAGGGTGGAAAGGGAAAGGATTGGTGGAATTGTGTGTTGACAGCAGATTGTGTTAGGGGGATTGGATAAAGAGTGAGAAGGGAAGGGAGTGGGGGAATTGTGTGTTGACAGCAGGTTGTGTTAGGGGGATTGGATAAAGGGTGGGAAGGGAAGGGAGTGGGGTTATTGTGTGTTGACAGCGGATTGTATTAGGGGGATTGAATAAAGGGCGGGAAGGAGAGGGAGTGGGGGAATTGTGTGTTGAGAGAAGATTGTGTTAGGGAGATTGGATAAAGGGTAGGAAGGGAAGCGATTAGGGAAGGGAGGATGGAATTGCGAGACATTTGTTGGAAAATTTAGATTAAGAAGTTGAAGGGAAAACAATATACATGTCTGTTGTAATAATTAAGAATCCGATATGTGATACCAACAAAAATATAGTTTGGCTGTTTGAAAGATATAATCGCAGTACTAGAACGAACACCATTATATTAAGAAATGTTCCTGAACACGCATCACAGGCGCAAGGTGCGTGCGGTCTTGAATGTTTGTAATTTCCGGAGGAATTCCGGTCAATGTGGTCACCACACACTTGGTTTTCTCGACCGTAATTTCGCCATTTGGTTATACACAAACAGCACATTATTTGATATGACCACTGGGCAGCTGCACTGTCCAAATACATGTGAAACCTTCTGCACAGCTATTGCAGTATGACGGACTGACAGCATCGCTCTGACCGTTACTGTGTTGCTCTCTGCACTGAGTCAGACGAATCCAGTTGACTTGCCACTGCCGAAAGCTGTCAGGTAAGTTCTAATGTTATTCCTTTAATCTACAACTACACACTGCCTTCAGAATTTCAGGTGAAATTTATGTTCTTAAATTCCAGTCTACAATTAAACAAATAATTACATTTAAAACTACACTAAAATATATCGCTGAACAAATACTGCTGTACAATTAAAGTATCAATACTAAAATCAATTCGTATGGTTTACAAATATCATTCATATTATAAAGGCAGATATTAAATTTCTGTTACTACAGATAAATCGAAATTTACTCACTCCATGCAGCACGGAGCTTCTTGAGAGGTTAACCAGAAATCCCGAAAATTTTACATAACCCGAAATTTAATCACCTTACTCACAATTGCCCGCCACCTGTCCCTATCCTGAGCCAGCTCGATCCAGTCCATATCTCCAAACCCCATGTTCCGAAGATCCATTTTAATATCCTACCATCGACGCCTGTGTCTCTCCAGTGGTCTTTTTCCCTCAAGATATCCCCAACAAGGGGAAATGATATTTTATAAATTTATCATGTACTAACAATTTATTCTCTCTTTTGCATTTTACATTTTTCCTTATCTTTTGTCTCTCTCTCACAATTCCCCACATTTTCCAGTCCACAGACCCAATAAGGCACACTGCATACATTTACAGCCACATGCACAAATTTCAGTACATTTCAATCACACAGCTTGCTTTATATATGTCGTCAGTTTATTGTCTTCCTCAGATCCTACTGATAAATTCAACTGTATCACATATTCAATTACACTCAACTTTGTAGGTAAGTTTTCAGGTAACATCAATCAGCAGTAACTTTCTCCCAAACACTCCACACGTACAGTTCTGTACATTAAACACTGTCCGCTAAAACAATAAACCAGCACAATTTGTGATTACAACAGCAGCACTGAAATGTAGCGGTAGTGTTTGTTGTTATCAGAAACATTTGTTGTTATGCACTGCAATGTTGACAGTTGCACGGCAAAACGAACACACATGAAAAAGTTACACTGCAGAATTTAATTTTGGTATTTTTATATATCTTTTGCTTTCCCGCAAAAAAAAAAAAATCTTATCTTTTTGAACTTCAGTTACGTGCTTTATAACGCCGTGTCACTTGGTAATCGGCACTCGACGTTCCAAAACACCCTATTGATCTCATATTCAACTGTCCACAATATTAAGAACATTTCGCCCGATGAAGTTGTGTTTGCAATTATATTCCGAAACGTCGATAACAAATTCCCCGGTGTCACGGCGTCACATGTAAGCAGTAGCGATACTGAATGCAGTTGATCGCATCCAGAATGGAACTGGCGGTCTTGAGACACGCGTGTCTTAGAAAGAATTGTTACAACGGATTTTAAAGGAGTACTTGGAAAGGAATATGATTATTTTGTGTTCGTGTGAGCTTGCCTACTTAATGTGAAATGACGTGTGTGACCAACTGGATGCAGCAATTATGATTTATTACTAATCAAGTAGCTCAACATTTTTCCGGTACCATTATGCCCATCTTCAAGAACGCTATACCGTACATTACTGCACATGTTTTCCAGCACTGTAAAAGCTGTCACAGTACTGTGTTTTCATTGCAACAGAATGTGTGTTGTGTTAGGTGACGGTTGGCAGCTTGTGTTAAATGTGCTGTAGGGTGTGTTTTGTGTGTGGTACAGCTGGTTCGTGTTCTTATTGTGACATGTTAAATTGTTATGGTGGGAGGGAGCGTGGTGTGGGGGTGTTGTGTTAGACAGGTGTGTGTTGTGGTTGGAGGTTGCAAGTTACGTGTGGCCTGATGTATGTTCTGAATGGTTACAGGTGGTGAGTGGGCTGGTATTGTGTGGAGGTGTTATGTGCATATGTGGGTCAGTTATTGGGGGGTTATTTAGAATTGAACTGTACTGTACATACCGTGATGTGCTGGCCGGTGTCTCGGGGAGCCGGGAAGAAGGACGTTTGCAGTGTGCAGGAAATGTTATTCGACTGATTTGGTCATACGGGGGGTTGGGAACGGTCAATGGCTAGCTGGAGTAGTGAGTTCTGGTCGCCCGCACTTTGTTCAGAAATAATCTTCCCTTCTTCATTGAAGGATAGTTTGAAGGAATTTTCGTAGTGTGTTAGTAAAGAGGTGCTGCTGAGTGTCTTACGCAAGGTCACTGTTCTGTCCATCGGCCCATACTGACGCAGTTTGTGAAGGATATGCTGAGCGTATGTTGGTTGTGGTCTGTTGTTTTTTATGTATCGTGTATGTTCCTGGAAGCGAAGTATGAAGCTTCGGCTGGTTTGATCCACTTCAAATTTTTTGCATATGTTGCATGTTAGCGAGTAGATTCCGCTTCTATCATAGAGGATGGGGTTAGTGTTGTTATTGACTGGTTTCGTGAGTTGTGTGATTGTGTTGTTATTGACTGGTTTCGTGAGTTGTGTGATTGTGTTGTTATTGACTGGTTTGGTGAGTTGTGAGATTGTGTTTTTATTGACTGGTTTGGTGAGTTGTGAGATTGTGTTGTTATTGACTGGTTTTGTGAGTTGTGAGCTTGTGTTGTTATTGACTGGTTTGGTGAATTGTGAGATTGTGTTGTTATTGACTGGTTTGGTGAGTTGTGAGATTGTGTTGTTATTGACTGGTTTGGTGACTTGTTAAATTGTGTTATTGACTGGTTTAGTGAGTTGTGAGATTGTGTTATTGACTGGTTTGGTGAGTTGTGAGATTGTGTTGTTGCATTTAAATGCGAGTTTTACGTCGGTATGTTTCCAAACATACAAACAGCTGGCTAATATTAAACTCCAGACCCAGTTCTGCACATCTGTCACACTGGTGCAGTTTTGTGTCGGTAAATCTCCCCCTTTTAATGTTTCACCACTCATTACAGTACAGCTGGCTTGTTACAATACTGAAGTGGTAATTTCTTTGCATCGGTGTTAATTCGCAGGTTGCCTATCAACAGGATCCTACTTGTCGCATAGTCCGAATATCATGCAAAATATATCCACCCATTATTCAATAATTCAATCCATAATGCAAATTTAACTCAACTAAACTCATCTCAACGTTTTAGTAATAATCCGACATTCTTGAAGCAGTTTCAGAGTTCACGTTTCTTGCGAATTACATTAAAGCACCACTTTGTGTACAGACATACGGTCCTGTTGTCGTGGTTTTACTATAATACACTTGTGCCTTGTCTAACATCAAACAATATTGCCTAGTCTGACCAAGGCACAGTATTGTTTCTTCTGTGTCAATGTACAAATTTTCCTTATTTTTCAGAATTATTGTTGTAGGGATCTATTCAAAAACCTCAGACTTTTTCTGCTGACGAGAAGTAAAGTAATTACATATGGCAGCACTTCATCATTTATGTATGCATGCAGGTTACAAAGTTTACTAAGCAATTTGTTTGAAACTGTGCTCAGGGGAATGTAGCAATAGTACGTTGGGGAAAGGAGGGACTACCGTGCGTGAGAGCATCAGTCAACACGCTGGGAGATGTTGCGTCACTGGTCTATGCACTATAGTCCTTGGGTCGCCCCAGTCTCTAACAGAAATGAGTACCTGGAATATTTTCTGAGGATAAAGGCGGCCGAGTCCTAAGGCTGACTACTTTAAAATTTTTATGTGATGACAAATACGAAAACTGACAGAATCAATATTCTGGAAAGCTCACAGACTCTGCAGTCATGTGCAGTGTTCGCTTTAACTTTACTTTTACTTTTACCTTCATTTTCACTCTGTAGAGTTATCGCTTACTCAAGTAGGAACCACATCCATGGGATGCCGTAATGTACTGGTTCATAATTTTGTGGATATTTTATAAGAAAATACAAACATTAAATCTATAAACCAATTTTAACAAACTCAGATTTAATCAAGACGTTGTGACACGTACAGCTGTGCAGCGAATGACACAGTGACGGCGTGTTGTGTCAGTCGGTATAGAGGAACTGATAAGAGTGACGGTGTGCTGTGACTGTTGGTGTACAGGAACTGATAGAGTGACGGTGTGCTGTGACTGTTGGTGTACAGGAACTGACAGAGTGACGGTGTGCTGTGACTGTTGGTGTAGAGGAACTGACAGAGTGACGGTGTGCTGTGACTGTTGGTGTAGAGGAACTGACAGAGTGACGGTGTGCTGTGACTGTCGGTGTGCTGTGACTCGGTGCACAGAAACTGATAGTGTGACGGTGTGCTGTGCCTGTCGGTGTACAGGAACTGATACAGTGACTGTGTGCTGTGACTTGGTGTACAGGAACTGACAGAGTGACGGTGTGCTGTGACTGTTGGTGTAGAGGAACTGATACAGTGACGGTGTGCTGTGACTGTCGGTGTAGAGGAACTGATACAGTGACGGTGTGCTGTGACTGTCAGTGTACAGGAACTGATAGAGTGACGGTGTGCTGTGACTGTCGATGTAGAGGAACTGATACAGTGACGGTGTGCTGTGACTGTCGGTGTACAGGAACTGATACAGTGATGGTGTGCTGTGACTGTCGATGTAGAGGAACTGATACAGTGACGGTGTGCTGTGACTGTCGGTGTACAGGAACTGATACAGTGACGGTGTGCTGTGACTGTCGGTGTAGAGGAACTGATACAGTGACGGTGTGCTGTGACTGTCAGTGTACAGGAACTGATAGAGTGACTGTGTGCTGTGACTGTCGGTGTACAAGAACTTAGACAGCAGAACTCTCGGTCAGGCAGCTGGCCAATTTACCTTCCGACCGTCTGGGGCGAAATTATAATAAAATTTGTTAATTTGGTTTACAGTACAACAGCAGTACAAAACAGCTACTGTTACTGTGTGAATGTAGCGGACGGAGATTTGTTTAGCGGTACAGCTTAATTTATTAATGTAGTTTTGTGACACAAAATAAAATAACAGGAGAAACGCAACCAGAAAATGACAATATTTGATCTACTAAACTGTACAATACACAAGACGTCACAACTCTATCCGACTGTACTACATATATATATATATATATGAACTGTAATTTGAAATTGAATGGTGAAAAGACTAAATTGATGGAATTAAATTTTGTGTGATATTTGAATATGAGTGGAACAGTGGATAGTTCAGTTGTGAGAATGTTGATTGGTTTAGTGAACTGAGTGCTGGGGAGAATATTTGGGAACAGGAGAAAAGAAGCAGAACGTTATGTTACTGTGATTGTGTGTTGAGAGGAGATTGTTTTAGGGTGATTGGTTAGAGGGAGGGAAGTGAAGGGAGTGGAGGAATCGTGTGTTGAGAGTAGAGTGTGTTAGGGATTGGATAAAGTGTGGGAAGGGAAGTTTAGGATAGGACGTGGGGGAATTTTGTGTTGACAGCAGATTGTTTTATTTGGATTGGATAAAGGGTGGGAAGGGATGTTTAGGGAAGAAAGTGGGAGAAATTTGTGTTAACAGCAGATTGTGTTAGGGGGATTGGATAAAGGGTGGTAAGGGAAGTTTAGGGAAGGAAGTGGGGGAATTTTGAGACATTTGTCGAAAATTTTAGATGAAGGCACTGAAGTTCAAATTAATTGTAAAAACTAAAGACATAAACCCAATCCAACCCCCATTTTATTGTTAAATATTCCTAAACAAGCAGCACAGACGCAATGTTTGTGCTGTTTAACTTGGCTATTCTCTAGAGGATGTCCGGTCAATGTCACCACCACACACTTTGTCTCTGTCGGTCGGATATCCGCCACTTCGTCACACAGATACAGCAGAATGTGCGATAGGACCAGTGGCACTGAGCAGTCACATCTACAGACAGCTTTAAGAAATAAAGACAAAATGTAATTAATTTTAATTTCTCCGAAACGTCTCACTTGCACCACAAACCACATTCTCCTAATGCCCAATGCAATTTTCTCCATCCTCCTGTTATCGTCTACTTCTTAGCTCAAAATATCTTTCTCAGCACAATATTATTTAACTTCACTGTACAATTAAACAGATAATTACATTAAAAATATGTCGGTGAACATATATTGCTGTACAATTGCAGTATCAAAACTAAAATTAGTTCTTATTGTTCATAAATATCATTCATAAAAAAGCCGGATATTTATTTGCTGGCGCTATAGATAAACCGAAATTTATTTCGAATAATGTTTCAAATTTGATATCCTCATGTAACATGTTACAACATGTCACATTGACACACATAATTACAGCCACACTCACCACACTCATAATTACAGCCACACTCACCACACTCGCAATTATATCCACTCTCACCACACTTACAATTACACCCACACTCACCACACTCGCAATTACAGCCACACTCACTACACAATTACAGCCACACTCACCACACTCACAATTACAGCCACACTCACCACAAACACAGTTACAGCCATGCTCACAATTACAGCCACGCTCACCACACTCGCAATTACAGCCACACTCACCACATTCGCGATTACAGCCACAATCACCACACACAATTACAGCCACACTCACCACACTCACAATTACAACCACACTCACCACACACACAATTACAGCCACACTCAACACACTCAGAATTACAACCACACTCACAATTACAGTAACACTCACCACACTCACAATTACAGCCACACACGACGCTCACAATTACAGCCACACTCACAATTACTGCCACAATCACAATTACAGCCACACTCACCAAACTCACAATTACAGCCACACAAACCACACTCACAAATACAGCCACACTCACCTCATTCACAATTACAGCCACACTCACCACACTCACATAACCTACGGTAAAACACAAGTCTGTCTCACTTAACTCTCCAAAGCACAGAGATTAATAAACTCTATGTGCCAGCACTTTAACATTAAACACCGAACTTCCACAAAATGTGCACTAAAGTGTTTCCTACAATTGCCACAGCACACAGCCATTATTTCCCTTAAAAGCATAAATAGATTTTCTCCTCTGAACAAACTGCCGTATATCATTAAAATAACTGCCATATATCATTACAGTAACTGGCCCAGTAGTTGTTTCTTCCAAGGTAAGGCGGCCAGGGTGAATAGCTCTCGGCTTATCTCAATCAAATTTCTGTGTTAAGAATGAGTGGAACTATATCTCCACTCCCTCCATACTTTTCACAGTGTGCACAGGCACAAACTTTACCGCCTCTTTCACTCAATACTTACATAATTTCAATGATTCAAATATTTTCACTTCCTCCTTCCAACTTTCAAAGATCCTTCAACACAAAGACGAAGGTTTGATTCCTCTGAATGTATAGAATTCTCTAATTATATACCAGTTGTTTCTCTGACCACGTAACGACTTACAGATGTTCAAACCAGATAACAACCCGCGAATTTCTGCATAAAATACACCAACCTGCTGACTGGGATCTTTATTGATATTCTTAAGACAGGCACAGACATATGTTTTAGTTAAAGACGGTGTAGAATTGTGAGATTGTGTAGTGTGGACGGTGGTTATAGTGTGAGTACGTAGTGTTAGTGTAAGGGTACTGACAGGGGGATGGAATTGTGTGATTGTGTAATGTGGACGGTGGTTATAGTGTGAGTACGTACTGTTACTGTAAGGGTACCGACATCTGAATGGAAAGTACCATGAGAAAACCAGGTAAAATGCTTATTATTTAGAGTCAAGAATACAAGTGGAATGAAACGTGGTCTAACATGAGCTTCTGCTCTGACTGACCGTCTGAGACATGGCAGAAATCTGTTGTCAAATTGTGGAACACGGGCAATAGGCAGTTCCTTCAGCTCATTAGTTTGCTTTCTCAATACAACGAGCTATTATGACGTAACTCTACATTTTATATAAAGTCAAATATAACAACACAATGATAATATGAAACAAAAGAAAGAATGGTTTGAAACATGCCAGTAAAATAAAGACAAAAACACACAAATCTCCGGCTGTCACACAGCAGAAAATTAGCCTCTAAATAACAGCGACGGTGATTTTATAATTATTCAGGAGAGGAAAAACATGTATGTTGTATTGGAATACACGTACATATGTCGTGCGAAGTGCATGAATTTTTATTTAGCGGGTTCGTTAGGACCACAATTTACTGCAACCTAATTAATGTATCTATATTGCCCTTCCCAGACCCTCACAAACAACACAGCAGCATTCAGTATCAGTTCCTCTCTATATTGCTCTCCCCAGACCCTCACAACAAACACAGTAACATTCAGTATCAGTTCCTCTCTATATTGTCCTCCCCAGACCCCCACAACAAAACACAGTAACATTCAGTATCAGTTCCTCTCTATATTGCCCTCCCCAGACCCTCACAACAAACACAGTAACATTCAGTATCAGTGCCTCTCTATATTGCCCTCCCCAGACCTTCACAACAAACACAGTAACATTCAGTATCAGTGCCTCTCTATATTGCCCTTCCCAGACCCTCACAACAAACACAATAACATTCAGTATCAGTTCCTCTCTATAT
>Ga0123355_10015138_pt1 | contig 12106 bp, 11 predicted proteins | sample TergutEmb28metaG_3_FD_89872 | JGI IMG/M metagenome (GOLD analysis project Ga0123355, IMG submission 89872) | Embiratermes neotenicus P1 segment gut microbial communities from Petit-Saut dam, French Guiana - Emb289 P1 | ecosystem: Host-associated > Arthropoda: Insects > Digestive system > Gut ... | reverse complement strand
GGTTATTCCATCTTTTCCTATAAGCGCACCCATGACAACAAATTGGTCTATTGTTGTGTTATACCCCTCTTTTTGGAACAATGCCGTTAGATTTTGTTTTGCTTGAAACGCTGTATTAACAAACAGAAAACCTAATGTAGAATGTAAATCAAATCGCTCTATGGGGAATCCCTCTTTCTTTCCAATGTTCTAGCACACCTTGGTAAGCCTCTCCCTTTTTCAAGACGAATGGCTTCAGGCCAAAGTTTAGCACAAAAAATTGAGTAATCCTACATAAAAGTGATGATTTATTGCTCTGGATAGAATCAAGCAACTTGGCTGCTTTCTTTTTTACTAAGCTTTTGGTTTTGCTATTTTGCAGAGGGTCTGAGTTAAAGGCTGTTTTAACAACAAGTTTGCCTACTGTCCTTGCTCCCGAAAAAACAAACAGGGTTTTTAGAGTTTTATAGGCAGAGCTGCCGCCAGCATTTTCATAGGTTACAACTCCAATGGTATGTTTGTCCTTTAACAGCTGCTCAATTACAAAATGCCCTCTATCAATAAAAGTTTTAAGTTGACCAGACACTCCGCTTGCATAACAGGGCGTTCCAATAATTAGCCCATCTGCTTTAGATATTATCTGGGATAGCATTTCCGCTCCATCTTTTCTGTGGCTGCCATTGACTATGATAATTTTCATAAAAACCCCCTTCAAATATATTTGATATATCAAATATATTTGAAGGGGATTTCCGCGTCAAGAAAATATTTGATGCGTCAACTATTTTAATTAAGGGGTGTAAATCACTTCTACATAAACACCTACTCCACCCTCAAGAACCTACCACCAGAAATCAGCATCCAAGTGCCGTCATCATCCTGGCTAAACGTAACGCCGCCTAAGAAATTGCATTCATCCAAAGCTATTAGCGGGGAAATCAAGTTTAGCCCATTAAGGGTAGAGACGCGCATATAGGCAAAGCCGTTTTCATCTATACCTATCTCTGCCCGGTATAAGTTGAAAAGGTGGCCAGGGGCAGTATAAGCATAATAAACCCCAACCCATCTTTCAAAGCCTTCTTGGGCAGTAATCAGCTCTGTATTTAGCTGGCTACCAACAAGGAGGCTTTTAAACTCGCCAAAATAGAAAACTAATTCTCCATCAACATCTTCAAACCAAAGCCTAAGGCCGGTGTCTGGGAACACAAAGCTGCCGTCAGACAAGGGAATAAATATAAGAGCCGTTGGTGCCATGCCATACAGGTACAAGTGTCCCTCTTCTGATGCAACAACCTGTACAAACTCAGAGTTGCTTGTTAGGGAGAAAAAGCCTTCCAAGGCCTGAAGCACTTCCAGGTCAACTTCAATAGGCTCTACCGTAAGGTCAGATTCCGGCTCATCAAGGGTGCCAGTTTTTTCTTCTACGGCAGTCATTAGGATAAATGTTGACAAGTCCGCAGGCAAAGGCATCCCGGTAATACTATTAACAGAAACAAAAACCCCAATGCCAGAGTCCAGGTCAAAGGCCATATCCGAATGGAAGTGAATCATATTGCCACCATGGCCAACATGAGTGAATCCGGTCATTCCCGTTGAATGCACAAAACCAAGGCCGGGCTGCATATTGGGCAGCATAAAGTCAAAGGGCGAGCCCAGCTCAAAGCGCTGAGGCGTAAGCATCTGCCTTACAGAGCTTGCGCTAAGGAGCCGCCCACCCCCTGGGATTGCCCCGTCGTTAAGGATAATATGCATAAACCGGGCCATATCATAGGCGTTAGACATTAGCCCACCTGTTGGGAGAGGGTTGATAAAAACAAAGTCTTCCTGTGCGCCAATATGGGCATATCCTTGGGCCACATAAGGCCAATGCCTATCTGTTAGGGCAAAGGTGGAAAGATCCATGCCTGCCCGTTCAAAGATATTTTCCTGGGTATAGCTTACAAAGCCCTCGAAGAAGCTGTCATAATCTGTGGCAACCGCCGCTACCAAAATACCCAGCAATGTGAAGGCATTGTTGGCATAAGAAAGCTGGAAAGACTCGGGCACAACCATGGCAAACTCCGCCAGGTTTTCCAGGAAGTTATCCATAAAGGCAGGATAGTAATCCCCTGTTGTAAGCATCCCATTAATAATATCTGGGTGTATGCCAGAGGCATGGGACATCAGCATCCGCACTGTTATATTGCTGTAGTCACCTGTGCCCGTAATAACATCTGGCAAAAGGCTAAACTCTGGCAAATAGTTGACGATTGGGGCATCTAGGTCTATAAGCCCCTGCTCTACCAATTGCATTACCGCAATTGCAGTAAAGGGCTTAGAAATAGACGCAAGAGAAAATAGAGTATGCTCGTCTACAGGAATGCCGGCTATGCTATCTGCGTATCCAAAGCCCTGAGTCCAGGTAAAGCCTGTTTGGGCATCTACCAAGGCAATGGTCATACCTGGGATAGAGAATATCTCCATCAATACCGGGGCTATTTCCACTGCTGTAGCGATAGTTATGGCGAATGGCTCATCTGTATCAATGCCAAAAAGCCTAAGCAGGTCATCCAGTTGGATATAGGCTACATTGTTTACAATAACAATGGGGTTGCTTAGGGCCACAGGTTCCCCATTGCGAAAGGCCTGGGTCGTGGTCGGGTAAAGTATAAATTCGTCGTCCTCAAGGGTTGCCACAATGCGGCGGTTGGGGGCATCCCAATCTACCGCGCCTCCTGATTCTTCAAAAAACTCCCGTATTGGGACAAGGGCTGGGGACTCATCTGTAGCGGCAAAGGCCACAACCCCATTTGCAAGTACCAAAGCAATGACCAGTAAAAGGGCCGTTGCTTTTTTTAAGTGCTTTTTCATGTTTTGCAACTCCTTTGTAATATTTTCTTTAGTATTGACTATAACACCATTGATATATGCCTGCAAACAAATAATCTCAATAATTTTTGTTTTTTGCGGGGAAAATGCGAAATTACATGTCAATCTAATTTGGGTAAAACTGCACAAATGATTTTCTCACAGAGTCACAGAGTGCACAGAGAAAAACAGTCTTTTATCTAAATTTATTGCCTTTTATCTCTGTGTTCTCTGTGTCTCTGTGTGAAAAAATGTTTTTATTAATATCATTGTGCAATATTACCTAAATTAGATTCACGTGTGCGAAATCAACCTCCCTATTGACATCAAATTTGTATCATTGTATTATACATATAACACAATGATACAAAATCAATGAAATCAATTCCGAAAGGAGTGGGGCCATGAAGGGGCAATTTGACAATAATCAGCCCATTTTCCGGCAGATAATAGAGTATTTTCTACTGGAAATAGCCACAGGAGCACTTAAACCAGGGGCCAAGGTAGACCCAGTAAGGGAGCTTGCACTGGCGTACAAGGTCAGCCCAAATACCATGCAAAAATCCCTGGCAAAGCTGGAGGAAATGGGCTACCTATATACAGAGCGCACAAGCGGCCGCTATGTAACCCAAGACCAAGCCTTAATAGAAGGCCTAAGGTCAAAGCTGCCCCACCAAATTACAGAAAAATATGTACAAGACGTGGAAGAATGCGGCATACCACCGGAAGGAATACCCGCATATATCCACAACTACCTAGAGGGGAGAAAAAGCAATGGATAATATATTAGAAATCAAAAACCTAAGCGTACACTACGGCAAATACTGTGCCATAAACAACATATCCTTGGATATACCAAAGGGCAAAATCATAGGCCTACTAGGCCCCAACAGCAGCGGAAAAACAACCTTAATAAAGGCCATAATGGGCCTGTTAAATAGCTACACGGGGGATATCCGCATTGCAGGGGAAAAACCGGGCTATGAGGCAAACAAGCATATATCCTACATGCCAGATGTGCGGCATATTCCAAAGTGGTTTACCCCAAGCCAGGCCATTGGCCTATTTGCGGATTTTTATGAAGACTTTGACAAGGAAAAGGCCCAGGAAATGCTACACAGTATGGGACTCCCTACAGACAAAAAGCTTAGCCACCTGTCCAGGGGCACCCAGGATAAAATCCAGCTAGCCTTGGTTATGAGTAGGAATGCCCGCATATATATACTAGATGAGCCTCTAGGTGCGGTGGACCCTGCCTCCCGGGAGTTTATTATTAATACGATACTCAAAAACTTCCCAGAGGACAGCTCTATATTTATGTCTACTCATATCATTGCAGATGTGGAGCCTATTCTCGACAAGGCCCTCTTTTTAAGGAGAGGCCAGATAGTTATCCACGAAGACGCAGATACCATTAGGGAAGAGAGAAATATGTCCCTGGACAGACTGTTTAAGGAGGTTTATAGACATGTTTATTAAGACAATAAAGTATGATTTCTTGTTTAGCAAAGCTTTTTTTATACGGATTGGCATGGGCATGATTGGGCTTGCTCTTGTATTAAGCCTTATTGGGTTTACCTTTGATGGGCTGGATGTTGGGTTGTGGATTGGGGTTCCTGTAATAATTACCTTTGGCTTTGTGCCGATTATTTGCCTGTTTCATATTATAGGCTTTTACAATCAAAGTTTTTTTGGAGACGCAGGCTATCTAATGCTTACCTTGCCTGTACACAGGTGCAAGCTCCTTGTCTCAAAAGTGATTGTCACCCTCGTTTGGTTTAACTTTATACTGATAACAGGAGGTATAGCGCTATTTATATTAGTCTTTGCCCAGTCCCAAGGGGCTAATTTTGGGGGATTATCTATTGGGATTGCTATTACGGATGTTGTGTCCTTTGTAGAGGTTAATATTGTGGCATTGTTTTTCATAACTATTTCTTTTTTTGCTGTTACTCTTTCCTATAGCTCTATACTAGGGTGGAGGGTTTATACTTGGCTTGCGCTGGTGGTAGGTCTTGGGATTGGGGTACTTACTCTGTGGGCTTATATCGCTCTTGGGCGGCGATATATGGAGAGGGTTTTTGTTGAGTATCAGCAAGGGTATACATTTCACTCTATTACAGAAATTCACCATGAAATTGGCCTCCGTTTTGGAAGGATACCTATCGGGAGCGAAGGCGCATACATCGACATATTTAGCTGGGGGATGGTTTTAGGTATTGCGGTATTGGCTTTACTGGCTACTTATGGGCTTTTGAAGAAATCAATTGATATTGGTTGATATTGAGAAGCTGTTTTCATGTTAAAGCCTTAGCGACACAGCACAGAAAAATTGTTATATAGTATGAATAAATATTGCTGCAATTTCGTATTTTTTAAGAAAGCGGCAAGATTAGGGCGGCAATAATTATTATTTGAGGTTTATGCGCCTCATGTTATAATATAGTCGTTACGACCATAAAAAAAGGAGGTATTCTCATGCCAGTAGTAGATGTTGTCAAATATAATGGTGGGCCAGATGTGTTTGCATGGAAGTTTCCCAATGAGTCTCTTAGCACATGGACCCAGGTGATTGTAAACGAGTCTCAGGAGGCTATATTATTTAAAGGCGGCCAGGTTGCCGATATACTGGGGCCGGGGCGGCATACCTTGGATACTGCCAATATCCCAATACTCAGCTCTTTAATTAGATTGCCCTTTGGCGGGCGCTCCCCCTTTACTGCGGAGGTATGGTACATAAACAAAGTACACTCCATGAATATAAAGTGGGGCACACCTACGCCAATCCAGCTTCAAGACCCTAAGTATGGGGTGTTTATTCCCCTGCGCTCCTTTGGGCAGTTTGGCATCCAGGTGGTAGAGCCTAAGAAATTTTTGCTTAAAATGGTGGGCACTCTTTCAGTTTTTGATAGCGAGAGCGTGGTTAAGTTCTTCCGCGGCCTGTATCTGACAAAGGTCAAGGATGCAATTGCCTCCTACTTGGTCAAAAAGCAAATTAGCGCGTTGGAGATTAATGCATATCTTCTGGAGCTTTCTGACCATTTAAGGGATGCTATGTGCCCTATATTTGACGACTATGGTATCAACCTGCTTAATTTCAATGTAAATAATATTAATGTGCCCGACGATGACCCAGGGGTAAGAAAACTTAAAGAGGCCCTGGCAAAGCGGGCCGAAATGAATATCATAGGCTTTGACTATGCCCAGGAGCGCACCTTTGACACAATGGAGGGTGCCGCAAAAAACCCAGGCCAAATGCCCCCAGGTATGGGGATGGGCATGGGAATGGGCCAAGGGTTTGGTAATGCCATGGGCCAACAGATGGGCAATATGGCGCAGCACCTAAATATGGGCGGCACCAAACAATGCCCCCATTGTAATGCTAATATGCCTTCTGCCGCTCGTTTTTGTAATGATTGCGGTGGTGACTCTAATGCCACGGCAGGGGCAAGAACAGGGGGGGCCAGTGACGCTACCTGCGCAGATTGTGGCGAGAGGTTCTCTAAGAGCTATCGTTTCTGCCCTGGGTGTAGCAAGCCATATGTGCCCTGTGGTAACTGTGGCGAGGATATGAAGGCCGGTGCCCCTGCATGTAGGGCTTGCGGAAGTGCCGCGCCAAAGAGCTGTCCTTCCTGCAAAGCAACTGTCCTTAACGAACGGTCAAGGTTTTGCCCAGAATGCGGTGGTTCTATGGTAAATAAATGCTCTGGCTGCAATGCAGAAGTTGACGGCAATCCTAGATTTTGCCCAGAGTGTGGCATGAGGATGTAGGGAGGAGATTACTATGTTTTGGTTCATTATTATTTTAGTAGTTGTTGCTATTGCCGCGGGGAGCTTTTATGCTGTTAGGTATGCATCCCGCAGGGCAGATGATATATCTGAGGGCCATGCCGCGTCTATGGCTTTTATGAACGAATGCGAAAGCCGCATTTTATCTATGCAGATGGACCCGGCCAACATAGACCACGCCCAGGCCTTGGGTAAGCTTCATGAGCTGATAAAATTCTCAGACAAGGCCGGGTCAAGTGAGCTGGACTGGAAAATAGACCCGGTGCTGTCACGGCTTGATATGGCTCTTTCTGGTACACAGGGGGAAAACCCAGCAGAGGTGATAGCCGAAGTTACTACCCTTTTTGAGCGCCGTAAAATCGAAATAAGGGAGTCTAAACGGGGCAAATTTTAATATATGGAAAAGGTTCATCATTATCATCAAAACTGATGCTTATGACCAGCAAACCCGCCATCTATAAGGCTTAAAAAGGTTCTGCAAAAGTATCAAAATTTGATTTTTGTACTAGAGTGTGGGGAGGCAGCATGAAAACTTCGAGAGTAGCGGTAGGCTTTAGCACCATTGTTGGCAAAATATTTAGCATAGTAGGCTTTACACTTGCCGGCCTTGGTGCGCTGGTATTGATAGTTGATCTTGCTGAAGGGCATATAGACTCTACTGCCCCATACCTCTTTGGTATGCTTATTCCTGGGATACTGTTGATTATCCAAGGAGGCAGGATTAAGAGGAGGATAAGGCGGTTTAGGGCTTATGTTGCTTTAATCGCCAGCGGCATGGACTCTATAGATGCCATAGCCATATCAACTGGGCGGGCTGCCCCTTTTGTTGTAAAGGATTTAGAGACGATGATTCGCAAGCGCTACTTCTCAGAGGCTAGCATTGACCATTCTGCTAATAGGATTGTTATAGGGGGACACTCTGCTAGCCACGGCTTTGATGCGCCGCCGGTGCCACCTGGCCCTCATGGTGGGGGCGGGCATGAGCAGGTGATTATGGATGCCTATAGTTGCCCGGGTTGCGGCGCAAGCGGCACCAAGCAGCGGGGGATGATTGCTACTTGTGAGTATTGTGGGTCTTCTATTAAGTGAATAAAAAGCGAATAAAAAGCCCCGCCAAATTGGTCCGGGGCTTTGCTATTAGCCATTGCTAATTTTTACGGGCGTAAATTATTACAGAGCAAGAATCATCGTCGAGTGGTTTTTTGTTGAAATTTTCATATTCAAATTGGATAACAAATCCAGCATCAGACAACCATCTGTGGATTTGTTCAAGGGTGGCATAATGTTTTACACGGTCATGTTCTGCCTTTATTACTTTGCCGTTTGCGAGCCTTTGCTCGGAATAGGCTTTTGCTGTTAGCATACCCGTTTCTTCGTCAAAAGCTCCAGATGTTAGTGATGACTTTTCATAATTACCGTCATCATCTGTGCCGTCCCAACTCCAAACTATGCTACCATCGTCATCACATGATTGCCCCGGCCGGATTAAGGTTCTGCCGTTTGGGGCAAAAGGGGAATACTCAATAAAAATATGCCCACCCGATACAAGGGAATCGGCTGCTTTTTGAATAAATAGCTCTTGCGCTTTTTTATATGCCATGTCGGTTTCAATTTCAATATTGAACAGGATATTCCCCGCGAGAATGACTACGTCAAAGCCTTTACCCCAATCATCAAGTAGTGCATCGGCTTTGCGCCAGTTTGCGTTTTTCAGTCCTTCGGCCTTTTTAGGTATTCTGGCCATCATTTCATCGTCCATGTCGAAACCCATTACATAATGTCCTGCCGTAGCAACAGGAATGAGTATTCGCCCACTGCCGCAACATGCTTCCAGTACCTTTTTAGGTTCGCCACCGATAACTGACAAGATAAACTCAACATCGTATGTGTGGGCATGATGCCTGTCATACAATTCTGCACCTAAACCCTTAATTGCTTCATTTTCATTTGACAATTAATTTTCCTCCAATTTTTCGGGGAGGGTTAAATTATAGTCGCCCTCCCATTTGATTTATGAGTGACTATATCTCGTCGTTGCTTTATATAGCAATATAAAAAACAATTATAATTGACTGCGGTATAAAGGACGTGGAAAATAGCAATGCCGAAATTAACTGATACGCGACCTATGTTATTTTAGGGTAAAGAGTGAGCGGGTCTGCCGCTTAAAGGCTTTTAGCCATCCATAATGCATCAATGTCACATATGCATATTGCTACACAAGTCCACGGGCCTCTGCGGTTTGCAGCAACCCCTCGATAAAGCTCTCCTTATCCTCCGGCAAAATAAAACCTTGAGCCATTACCGCATTCGCCCCTTCGGTGACAAGCCTACGGTAATTTTCGATGTCGCCGTATAGCTGCTTTAACATAGCGGGCGGAAAGGGGTTAACCTTACCAAACATAGGGTTTATCATGCCGTTTTCCATGGTGCTACTGCTGCTGTATTTTGCGGTGGGGTAGTCTACGGCGGGGGTGCGGATGCCTCCTTTGCAATTGCCAAAAATATCTCGGCAATTGTCTACATAGCTGCCCATGGGGTCGGTAGAGGCCTCGTAGGCGGTATAGGTTTCTATTTTGGGGGCATAAGGGGCCGGTATGCCCTTACGCGCCCAGTTGTATAGGTGATGGAAGGCGGCATTATATATTACCTCGTATGGGTAGTCATTGGGGTCGCCGTCTATGCCGGAGTAGCCGTTTCGTATACCTATGCGCTCTAGCTCTGCTAGGCCTTCTTTGCCGTAGTAGTCTAGTAGGTTGTATTTTGTGTCGTGGCTGCTTGCGGCTATCTGATAGGTGCGGAACTTGAAGTCTGCTTCGTCAAAATCCCCGTACCAGTAGACCTGGCGGTTTTCGCTTTCTGTATTGATTGCGATTACAGGCTCTGGTGCCCCCATCATGCTGCCAACGGGAAGGCCCGGAGGGCCAAAGCCTAGCTGCTGGCGTTCGTAGGCGTTGAGGGGGGAGCAGCCTGCCCCGCTTCCTGCGGATAGATATCCGGCAAATATGGGGTTGGCCTTGTCGTAGAAGGACTTTAGGTATCGGGAGATGTAGAAACCGGATTGTGACCAGCCGGTTAGGAAGATATGCCGGTTGGGAGATGTGTCTGCTTGGATAGCGGAATTTGTGGCGATATTGTATTCCTTTATAGGATTTTCGGGACTGTCGCCTTTTAGCAACCGCGCAAAGTCCACAAGCATATCCCAAAAAAGCCCGCTTTCGTATTGAGGCATGAAGCGGAAAAAGCCGGTAAGCCTGGCACCTGGTGGCATTTCCCTATCTGGGAGGGGGTTGGCCCAGTTGATGGGGGCATAGCGCGCCGGGTCATATTTTTTTAATGAGTCCACTACATGGCCTTTGCTGGAAATGCCTACATATATATCACCATTTCGGGTGAAGAAGGGCCATGAGTTGACCCACATGCGGTCTATGTCTATCTCTGCGGTAGAGTTTAGTATCTCCAGGACTACATTGCCGCTAAATTTGCTAATATCTTTGGGGCGGCGCACTAAAAAGCGGGTTGTGTAGGGGGCTTCGGGGAAAATGATTTCCGGCTTGCCTGTGCTGCCTTCCTTGTAGATGTTGGCGGTGCCGCTTAGGAAGTATTCGTCTTCTATATAGCCTAGCTTATCAAAACCACAGGCTTTGGCCGCCGCTGCAAAGGGCTTTGAGGTTGGGGTTGTTGGGATATGCTGTATGTTGTTTATCATCGCTGTTCCTCCTGTTTAATTTTGCGTATAAACCAGCAGCCAATCCCGGTTATCTGGGCGGGGCGGAATGGCAAGCCTCCCATTTTCAGGGATAGCCTCGCTGCTTACTATGGCATAGGTGTTTTCCCTTGGGTCAAACCACTTAATTGTATAGGGTTTATTGTTTAGATATTTAATAGACGCATCATTTACCCGTGAATTGCCCGTGATATAGACAACAACCGTATCCATATCTTCGCTGGCAGTAATAATAGGGGAAAACAGGCCAACAAAAGTATCCCCAAGGAAGAAGCTAGAGGAAACAAAGCACCCCATAAAAGGTCTCAGCCGGTGGAAGCCTACTCCTTCGTAAAACTCACGCATATATCCCATCTGAACAGCCCCGGCCCCATCTATTGCCTCGGCCCAGGTGATGCCATGAGGGTTAAAAACCTGCATAATCCCGGAGGCTTCCTTTGGCTTTTCCCATACAGTATCCCATATGCCTTGGGCACCATAGGTATAGCCGCAGCCCCCTGCCTGTATAGAGAGGTACGCCACCCGGCGCAGCATATCCGCGTCGGCAATACGGCCCCCATTTTCTTCAAGGGTATGCACAAACTCGTATAGGCCTTCGCTTTCAATAAATGGCTTGTTGGGGAACTTCTGCCTGTGCTCGTAAAAATCGCGGATACTTATTACATAATCCCCATGGCCAGCCTGATTGAGGGTAAAATCAAACCAATCCTCGTTTTGATAATAGTCTGGGAAAGGCCGCTCGTTGGTATAATGAGCCGTTTGCAAATGGCCGTAGCCATCCAGCTCCTGTATAAGCAAGGCCACCTCTCGCCAGTTATTAATAAGAACCTCACGCTGGGCGGGGTTGTAACCAGCGACCTCACCGGCCAAAGTCCAAACAATAGGCAATGCCCCATATCGTGCGATGATATAGCGGGCCAAGTTTTTCATAATTTCAATATCCCCAAAGCCCGAGAAGCACCAAGCAAGCCCCAAGGCATTGACCAAGCCACAGTCAGCGATATATAGCATTCGCTTGTCCACCTCGTTTTGGTAGAAGGCCACATCTGGCAGTTTGCCCACTTGATTATCTTCCCAATAATGGGTATTCCCCATAAAAGGCTCTGGCCGTAAATTGGTCTGATATACCGTAAACCGTTGCTGGCAACGCCGGTCAACCATGCCCTTGAACATACAAGACATATGAGGGTGATTAGACTCATCCCAGCGCTCCCCAGAAACAAAACCCCAATGGGTGTCCCCAAGCCAGAAGAAGGGGGTAGAGTCGTCATAGGTTAAATATTTACCCTGGCCGCCAACCTTAAGAAAGCCGTGCTTATAGATAGGCTTGTCGCCGGTGTATGGGATACACTCTACCTCGCCGGTTTTGCCATTGAGGCCAGTTTCCTCTGGGGCAGACAGGGTGTAGGCCCACTGGCCTAGAATTGTAGGGGCGAAGGATATTTTGTAGTTGCTTCCGACGTCCCAGTAGGCTTCGCGGGTAATGAATTTGCCCCTTGGGTGGGTGAATGTTGCTGTTATTGTGATATCTAGGAATGGATTTGCCGGGGTTGCAGTACTGTCAAAGGACAGTATGCCTGCGCGCCATTGTTGTATTTTCATGTTAACCTCCATTGGGATATTCGTCGCTCTACTTGCATATTATCCGCTATTCCCGCTAGGGCGGGAAAGAGCCGGTTTAGGCGCTGGTTCCGGCTGATGTTGGGAAGCCTCAGGGGTGGAAAAATGCCATTTATTTGCGGATTTTCATCCGCATAAATGGCG
>Ga0123355_10015136_pt1 | contig 12106 bp, 15 predicted proteins | sample TergutEmb28metaG_3_FD_89872 | JGI IMG/M metagenome (GOLD analysis project Ga0123355, IMG submission 89872) | Embiratermes neotenicus P1 segment gut microbial communities from Petit-Saut dam, French Guiana - Emb289 P1 | ecosystem: Host-associated > Arthropoda: Insects > Digestive system > Gut ... | reverse complement strand
CACACACACACACAACACACACACGCAGCATAACAAGCACACACACACACACCACACACACACACCACGCACACATACACACAACACACACACGCAGCATTACAAGCACACACACACACAACACATACACGCAGCATTACAAGCACACACACACACACAACACACACAAACACGCAGCATTACAAGCACACACACACACACATCACACACACGCAGCATTACAAACACACACACCCACACTACATACACACACACACCACACACACATACATACAACACACACACGCAGCATTACAAGCACACACACATACACACAACACACAAACTAGCATTACAAGCACACACACACACAACACCCACACACGCAGCATTACAAGCACACACACACACATACACACAACACACACACGCAGCATTATAAGCACACACACATACACACAACACACACACGCAGCATTACAAGCACACATACACATACACACCACACACACACACGCAGCATTACAAGCACACACAACACACACACACACACCACACGCACACACACGCAACATTACAAGCACATACACACACACACGCAGCATTACAAGCACACACACACACACAACACACACACGCAGCATTACTAGCACACAGACACCACACACACACACACACCACACACACATACACACAACACATACACGCAGCATTACAAGCACACACACACACAACACACACACGCAGCATTACAAGCACACACACACACAACCACACACACACACCACACATACACACACACCACACACACATACACACAACACAAACACGCAGCATTACAAGCACAAACATACACACACAACACACACACGCAGCATTACAAGCACACAGACACACACCACACACACACCACACACACATACACACAACACACACACGCAGCATTACAAGCACACACACACACGCACCACATACACACACCACACACACATACACACAACACATACACGCAGCATTACAAGCACACACACACACACCGCACACACACACACACCACACACACATACACACAACACTTACACGCAGCATTACAAGCACACACACACACACACACCACACACACACACAACACACACACATACACACAACACATACACGCAGCATTACAAGCACACACACACACACCACACACACACCACACACACATACACACAACACATACACGCAGCATTACAAGCACACACACACACACACACACACACACACAAGCACACACCATCCTCTCTCACTATACGAAATTGTATAACGCTGCAATTTACAATAACAAAATTGCAAGTCACGGCAAGCCCCTCTATTGGACCGAATATCTAGCTGCTGTAAAGGACTGGAAATCGGCCTGTGGTTAGCTCAGTATATTGTTAGCCTCGGCACTGTATGGATAGTGGTAGTGTCTTCAGAATTGTCGGGGAGAAAACAGTTTTAGAGCGGGTCTGGCCTTTTGCAAACAATGAGTTGGTTACTTACTTACTCCATGGACCAGAGTTCTTCTTCAGAAGCCAACCGGCTCTCAGTTAGTAAAGAAAAAAATCCGCATTTTATGGAAACCAGAAGGTTCATTACCTCATTCACAAGTGCCCACCACTATCCCTGTGCTGAGCCACATCGATCCAGTCCAAGCCTCCATCCCATTTCCTGAACATCCATCTTATTATTATTCTCCCATCTTCGCCTGGGCCTTCCAAGTGGACTTATTATTTCAGATTTCCCCACCAAAACCTGTATGCACCTTTCTTCTTCCCCATACATATTATAAGCCCCGGCCATCTAAATCTTCTAGATTTTATCGACCGAAGATTATTTGGCGAGGAGTACAGATCAAGATCATCAATCCCCTGTTGTCTCGTCCCTTTTAGATACACATAATTCCTTAAGGACTCGCTTGAGAGCACTACGTGTGTATACATAATTACCGATAAGCATATAGTAGTAAAATTTGTGTATGAATTCATACATAAATTTTAATACTATGTGCTCATATTTATAGAATTGCATCTTAGTAATTTTAGACCACCCATTTGTTTCAGTGTGATGATACCAGACGCTGTATAATACAATTTTGACCTCCTGATGATGAGTACATAGTGCTCGAAACATGTGGAAGCACATAATAAACTTATTATAAAACAAGAATTTGTTCATTAGGTTGGTTAATTACTAAGATTATATTAAGATGCAGGTTCAGCAAAAGATCATAACTTGAAACTTCCTATTTTAGGGTGTGTCGCAAATATTTTCCTTGAGACCGGCATATTGGCCAGCCCTGTTTTAGAGAATGGACCTCATCATCATATTCCTGAAGTCTTAGGCGTGTTTCCTGTTCCTTGATCCTCAAGATGAAATTGGTCCCTGCATCTCTTCCTCGGTCGTCCTATGTTCCTTCGTCCTTTTGGTTTATATTGTAGTGCTTGTTTTGGTAGTCTGTTTGTGTCCATCCTCTGTACATGTTGTAGCCACGTTTTCTGGTACTGTTTTATTTCCTTTGTTATGTTCTGTGATCCCGTTTTTTGGCTAATACATTGATCTTTTCTTTATCTAGTTCTGTTATTCCAAGTAAGTGTCTCAAAAATTTCATCTGTGTTGCTTCTAAACGTTGTTCCTCTCTTTTCTTCAGTACCCAAGCTTCACTTCCAAATTTCACTGCTGCTGTAGCTGTAATGTTGTGAATTCTTAACTCTGTTTCTATGTTCATTTGTTTTCCAAAACGTCTCCGTATAGCTCCGTTTATTTTGTTATATGTTTGCAATTTATCTTCCAAATCACTTCCGTATTCTGATATGCGACATCCCAAGGATTTAAAATCTGTTACTTGTTCAATAATATTATCGTTTATCACAGTTTTTACCCTCTGTATGTGGTTCCCCCACTTTGCCATTGATTTTGTTTTTGTACTAGATATGGTCATTTTATATTTTTTTGCTATGAGGTTCACGTGGTGTGCCATTGTTTGTAAATCATCTTCTGGAGAATGGACTTGAGATACAAATTTTGAATGCAGCATTTCTGAGGGAACAATAGCGATCCAGAAGGTCAGATGACGGGGCGCTGGGATGCATTTCAGCTAATAAGCATTGCCACACAATCAACGTGCGCCTGTATTTGTTATTTCAGGCATCTTGAGTTCCCCAACTCGATTACTGTCAGCGATATTCACATGCACGAGATTATGACGGGCTAGGATTGTAGAAAGAGCCTGCTTAAGATGGAAATATCTTCAGCAGAGTATTTATATCCGCTACTCGCGAAGGCGTGTAACACGACACGGAAAATCAGAGTAGATTCAGCTCAAAACAACAACTCATTTATGTATGGGTTTTGTAATGTGTGGGTGTTTTGGTAATATGTGTAATGGTACTTGTATTTACTGTGTTTTTATTGTTTGTATTGCGTTTTTTGTGTTGTTTGGTTTATGTATATTTATTCTTATTCGTTGTGTCTGTACTAGTGAAAGAACCAATAACACCGAGTGACATATCAACTGCAGTTAATAATAATAATAATAATAATAATAATAATCTCAACTACATGTTTCGGCACAACGGACCATTTTCAGTTTGCAAGAACGGAAGAATATATACACAATCCACTATGGTAACGGAGATTTTATGCTTTGTTGACGGGACATCCTAGTATAATCTTTGTAAATAAACCAAACTGACGCACAGATTTTTCGTGTATGTTTATTTCTATTCTCTACATGTTTCGGGCGAAAATGTGCCCATCATTAGGAGAATTAACTGTATCAATACGATACCTGGTATATGTCACTCTGTGTGGACGACCAGACATATAACATTTTATGTGCCGAAATGTCGGCATATAAAATTCAGACGCCAAGGAATTAACCAGAAGAAAGCATACAACATTCAGAACAGGGCGAAAGTTTGAAATAAAGAAAATTTATTGTTGTCTTTGACACTATTTCAATTTCAGTTTTCAACCGATTTCAATCCGATTTAGAGAATTACGTTTAGTAACTGCCGGCAACTGAGTCAACAAAACGAATGAATGAGGTTTGGTGATTTAGAAATCTTTTCACGTGATGAAAGAAATTTTGTAACGAACTCCGTGGGAAGAATCGACCTGAAATTCTCGCCATTCTTCATCCATGATGTATCGACTTCTGTTATTTATACCCTAAGAGAAGCTCGACCACAAATCGTAAGGTATTCCACAAAAGAGCAGTGCTTTCACAGAATATGACGGCAGCCACTGTACAGTGTTGAGATAGTGATAATTCATACCCACATACTTAATGATCACCCTCACACCACCCTAGTGAAATGTCTGATACGCAAGGCAAGCAGCAGCAATATAAAATAATCGAATAGCTTCTATTGACAGTAAAATCAATACTTATAGAGTCCAGCTGAAATGGGATGGCATACGGTTTACACACGGGTGGAGAAGTGAAAGGGAAACTGGCGAATGGAGTTGGTAGCCAGTACTCTTCACACTACCTCGGAATATTCCAATTGAAATGTGATGGCACACGGTGACACACGGGGGGGGGGAGTGAAGGGGAAACTGGCGATTGCAGTGGGTAGCCAGTACTCTTCACACTACATCGGAATATTTCAGTTGAAATGTGATGGCACACGGTGACACAGGGAGGGGAACTGAAGGGGAAACTGGCGATTGCAGTGGGTAGCCAGTACCCTTCACACTACCTAGGAACACGATGTATCCAGCATTACTACCGCTGATGCTCACATCTTGCCTGCCAGTAGTCGACTGAACTGACGCCCCCGCCGGTTTAACCCTTCAAATGCTGAGTTAAATCCCATCTGCCATCAGCTGGCATTATTAGGAGCTCACTATATTCTCCACGTTAGCTGGATAAGGGTTAAAAGGACTCGTCCGTTTCGCCGAAAGACGAAATCTGGTTTCTGCGCGTGTGCCATCACATTTCAAACGTAGTCTACTAAGGGCTTTTTCGTATTTTGTGGCTGAAAACAATTTCCACATGACACTTTGAACCCCCTAATATCACACTGCTCTACTGTATACGTCACATTGAGGTAACATTTGAAAATCTTTGAATTTAATTTTTGTCCTCTGAACGCATCTGTCCCTTCGAAAAACAGAAGAAAAAATATTTGCCTGAACAGAATTACTTGGACTTTTTATGGTTACTGAGAGGCATTGTGTTTTCTGTGAAGTAGAGAATAGATCTATATACATTACTTACTTACTCCATAGTGCAGAGTCCTTCTTGAGAAGTTAACTATTTTGCAAAGAAATTCCCCGCATTTCATGGAACCTGAAGGTTCATTACCGCACTCACAAGCGTCCGCCACCTGTCTCTATCCTGGGCCAGCCCAATCCAGTCCAAATACCCACATCCCAAATCCTGGAGATCCATCCTAATATTAACCACCCATCTACGCCTAGGTCTCCCCAGTGGTCTCCTTCCCTCCGGTTTCCCCACCAAGACCCTATACACCCCCCTCTCCTCACCCATACGCTTCACATGCCAAGCCCATCTCTTTCTTCTCGATTTTATCACCCGCACAATATTGGGTGACGAGTACAAATCATTTAGCTCCTCATTATGCAATCTTTATATATTACTTATAAAATTCAGTCCCATTACAGGCCCGAGGTGCCAGAGGGTCCCAGGAAGTTAAGGTTCCCAGATTACGTGACAGTGGCCCTTAATTGTGGTAAGGTTTTCAGCCTTACGCACCGGCCTTTTTACCTCCGCCCCCAGGAAATACTTCTGTTATTCATTTCTATTAGAGGCTGAGACGACCCCAAAGCCATAGTACGATCGGAAGGATTATTCATTCATTTAGCAGTCTGTCTTACAAGTCCGAAGCCTCTTCCAAATCGAGCACTCCACATAGTGCGATCTAGAGCTTCCTCCTTCAAATGTGAATAGCCTCTCCTTTCCTTAAGGTCATCCAGTAGCCTCCTACGTTTTCTTCCTCGTCTTCTTGTCACTTCTATCCCCTCTTTTATCTTTCCTTCAATAACCCGCTGTAGAAGGCAGTTTCTACGCAAAATATGACCAATCAAGTTAGCCTTCCGTTTACTTATTTCATGTAGGAAATTCCTCTGCTCCTTGACTTTCAGTAATACTTCTTCATTTCTCACATGATCTGTCCAACTGATCTTTTCCATTCTTCTCCAGCACCACATTTCAAAACTTTCCAGGTGTTTCTGATCTACCGCCCGAAGCGTCCAAGTTTCAGCACCATATAAAGCTATGCTCCAAATGTAGCACTTCACAAGCTTCTTCCGGAAGGATTATGTCAATGAAAAATTCCAATGACACCATCTGGAATCGAACCAGCGGCCTTCCGATTTGTAGCGCAGCGTCTTAACCACTATGCTACCGCTGTCCCCAGAATATTGGTACCACCTTAAAGTGTCGAGAAAACTTCCCGAAACTACGGTAACTACCAGTCTACGTTGCATAACATCCAAGAAGAACGACGATATCATTTACACCGCGGAGGACGACGATATCATTTACATCGCGGAGGAAGCCTGAAAAATATCGCATAGAACCATACGATTATTTTTGAATATAGGCCAAGTTTATCAACGCATTCTGTGTTGTAAAGAAAAGCGTCTGTGTTGAAATGAACCTCTACTGTGCCAGTTATGTTATCGATACTATTATGACAGCTTCCTACTGACGTTTCCAGTTCAGTAAATACGTATTTGGGAGGAAAGAGGTTAGCGTGACGTACTGCAGTCTGCCAGTCTTGCCCACAGCACTGACACATCAAGAACCATGTTACAGTCTCAGCCAACAGAGAACTCCGTGGCTAATCACCTCATCTATTTTCCTATTCAGCACGGAGTGGAGACGCAGACGGCAGTCGATAGACTCACTGCACTGCAGGTTTGGGACTCAGCATTTTAGGACCGCAGGTGGCGCTTTTCATACCAATGATACGTCATTGCTGTCCGTTTAGGCGTGTAAATTCTAATTACAAACACAAACATATTGTGGTTAAATTAAATACACGAAAAGATTTATCAAAGGTTTCGGTATCAGATTTCAGGGCAACCAGTCCAGTGGCTATCGAGGGCGTACAAACTGATGGATGGTCACGAATAAACTAATTGGCGCTTTTCGTTGTTTTGTGAATGAGTCTAATGAATTTATAAATAACTGGAAAAAGAAATTAAATTCACTACGCATGCGTAAGAAAATGAGAAAATTTTACTTGTAATTAATAAATAAATTTCAAAATTAGAAACAGAGAGATAAAAAAGGGTACAATATAGCACGTCTAAGTCCAATTCTGGGTCCAGTACAGCAAATTCATGCAGTTTTAAACATGTTGCTAACTGCTTAATTACGATAATTTCACTTAAACTTTTAAAGCCTAGCGGTTTCTTTACGTACCGCCAGGTTTAACATTCAAAATTCTACAGGGTGATCACATTGCGTTTATGTGTTTGTACGGATCTCAGAAGAGACAGAGACCTTTGTTTTATACGTAATTAACTAATTGGTTTCTATAACCCTGGTGGAAAGTGTTTACAGTGCCATAAGGACTGATTCCTTATATAGAACAGATTACGTTTAGTCTTTAAAGGTCAAAGTTAATTTCTTCTAACTTTAATTTTGACAGGACTTCAGCGTAAACGTTGTGCAGCTGCACTCATTAGCGATCAAAAAAGGCGAAAAATGTAGATCATAATATATGACGCCGGCGGAAATCAACCTAACCTAAACTAATCTAACCTAAACTAAACTAACCTAACCTAACTTAACCTAACAAAAACTAACCTAACCTAACCTAAACTAACCTAACCTAACCTAACGTAACCTAAAATAAACTTCTCTAAACTAACCTAACCTAACCTAACATAACCTAAACTAATCTAACTTAACCTAACCTAACACTACCTATCATAGCCTAACCTAACCTAACCCAACCCAACCTAACCTAACCTAACTAACCTAACATAACCTAACATAAACTAACCTAAACTAACGTAACGTAACCTAACCTAACACAACCTAACAGAAACTAACCTAAACTAACTTAACCCAACATAAACTAACCTAAACTAACCTAACCTAACCCAACCCAAAAAACTTAACACAAACGAACACAAACTAACCCAAAGATACCCAACCTAACGCAAACAAACACAACCCAAACTAAACCAAACTAACCCAACCTAACCCAACCCAACCTAACCAAACCAAAACTAACCTCAACCAACCTAACCCACCCTAATTCAATGTAACACAACCCAACTAACCCAGCCAAACCTAACCCAACCAAACCCAATTTAACCATATATAAATATGCAAGTAAAAGGTAAAGATTTCCCATTACAGGTCCGGTGTGGCCCAGAGGGTGGGTAGAGGTATAGCTCTACTCTTCCATGACCGCGTCACTAGAAGGAGGTGAGTGGTCAGCAACACGCACCGGCCGCACTTTACCCCCAGGAAAAGACCCGGTACCCATTTTACAGGAGGCTGGGTGGGCCACATGGCCGGTCTGGACGAGCAGAAAACCTCGTCCACACCGGGATTCGATCCCGGACCGTCCAGGTAGAAGCTCACTCGCTATACCGACTGAGCTACCCGGCCCACTAACTTTACAAGTACTGTTGTTAAATAAATTCTGATTTTCGTGACTACAGTGCTTCTCCAAACATTCATTGATCATTTACGTACATAACGCAAGCCACTAGCAATTTAGGTTTATTTATTATTATTCCTGTGGCGCTGCGGCCCAACGCGGGCCATGGCCTCCTCATTATTGAGGTTTCTAGAACACACACAACGACGCACCACAGTCGGTAGGACTCCTCTGGACGAGTGATCAGTACGTCGCAGAGACCACTACCTCACAACGTACAACACACAAGAGACAGACATCCATGACCCCAGTGGGATTCGAACCCACGATCTCAGCAGGCGAGCGGCCGTAGAACTACGCCTTAGACCGCGTGGCCACTTGGACCGGCGCCGATTTAGGTACGTTCGTAAAATTGCGAAAAGCGACTATTAGCTGCGGTATGTCAATCTTTCCATCTGTCCGTTCGTTCCCATGGAACAACTCGGCTCCCACTGGACGGATTTTCATGAAATTTGATATTGGAAGATTTTTCTAAAATATGTCGAGAAAATTCAAGTTACGTCAAAATCTGACAAAAGTAACGGTTACATTACATGGAGACCTGTGTCCATTTATGATTATATCCCTCCTAATTCTTCTTAGAATGACAAATTTTGCAGACAAATGTTTTACAGAAAATCAAAACACACACCATAAGTCCGTTTTTTTTTAAATCGCATAGTTTATGAGATAATGTGAAACAAATTATGTATAGCCGGACAGACCACAGTTAACAATGTGGTGCATGCGCACTGTATGCTGAATAACCAAGGCTACGAACACAAACTCAGAATATGTAATAATTATTGCTTTTACACGGCAACAATGGTTACACGAGCGCGCCTCAATGTTATGTCCTGAAATGTCGGTGCAACTTCAAGCAACACGGCAGTCGGTGCAGCTACACTAAACACTAACGAGCAAACAAATTAGTAAGAAAAATGACCAGAATACCTTTCGTAATATAGATATGTGAATTTTGTCACGAGCCCAAAGTGAAATGTCAGTGCACCAAATGACGACAGTTTTGTAAGATGTGAATTTTCGTTTCGAATAATTTCGTATGCCAATCATTTCCTTTCGGAAGTTCACGAGCCTCATTACGGCTGACAGGGCCACTACATTTACTCTCCTAAGTGCGGAAAATTTTCAGCCACAAATAATAAGTCGGTGATTGTAAAAGGAATTTGTTAAGTTTCTCGCATAGCGAACTGCCAAGTAAAGCTATTGGTCCAAAATACAGAGTTCACAAGAAATGCCCAAATCATATATCTGGTACTTCCCATTTGTTCAGAATAGGTTCTACAAAATTTGTTAACTTACAAACACTCAGTCTGACAAACATTGTAATTCTATTTCACTATGCAACCCAAGTGCCGAAGTTAAAGAAAGAGTATAGCTATACCTATACTTTCCTTCCGACATTCAAGGAACGACAGAGGATGAACTCGATACAACGCAAGCAATTCGAGACACAGTATTATTGACTTTTTAAAGCCTACTGGTTACGTGATGCACCAACAGTTTAAAATTCAACAACTGTAAGCTCTGCTTTCGCTGTGTTTGTGTAGTTTTGTATTTATCTGAGAACAAACAGCGACTTGTGCCACTTATTGCATAAACTGATTGGTTTTTATAACCGAGATGAAAAGTGTTTACAGCGCGGTACGGACTGAGTCTTTAAATAACAACTGTAAGCTGTGCCCACACTGTATTTATGTGTTTTGTATTTATCTGAGAACAAACAGCGACTTGTGCCACTTACAGCATAAACTGATTGGTTTTTACAAACGAGATGAAAAGTGTTTAGAGCGCGGTATGGACTGGGTCTTTAAATAACAACTGTACGCTCTGCCCACACTGTATTTATGTGTTTTGTATGTATCAGAGAACAAACAGCTATTTGTGCCGCTTACAGAATCAACTGATTAGTTTTTATAACCGAGATGAAAAGTGTTTACAGCGCGGCACGGACTGGGTATGTAAATAAAGAGCTGTCTGCGCTTCGTCTTTAAAGGATTAATTCAGTATCTTATTCATTTGTTCAGATGAATTCCTTCAAACAGGCAAAATAAGGAAAATATTTTCTCTCAATTTTCCGCGCCTTGAGATGAAGACTTCTGTTATACATTAAGTAACGCAGAGGATGCACTTCGTCGCATCCTGTGTCAAGTCGCTCAGTTATCAACAACGAGGTTACTGCGTCTGCCACCAAGATTCCACATGACATAACCTTCGTCCCTTCAAAATTTCTTCGAAATTTACAATAAAATAACATTACTTTCATGTCCATTTCTAAAACACACTTCCTCCGATGTCCCTAACGACGGTAACTGGCCTGTAATTGAGGCTCAGCTTCTCTTATTTACCTCTTTACGAAAGTTAAGAATTCCACTACGTCATTCTTTATCAAGGACTTTAATTATAAGAACTTTGATTAAAACGTCTGTATGTGAAAGAAAGAAAATTAATGAAGCCCATTCGCAAATTAAATTCAGTGCGCACTGCTACAAGTTAAATAGACAGGTGAAAGGGAATACAACGCAAAAAGCACTCTGATTAGCTTTTCCTTGTTCAACTACGTCACTCTTCCGTTACGTCATATTACCAGTTCTCGAAAAACTATAATAATAATAATTATTATTGTTATAATTAAAACAATAATTACAAACTGACAGAACTATCCCGAACAACAAACCAGACATTATAATCCGTTGGAAAGGGTATGTAGTCTAACACAACTATGTCAATTAAGGTTTATTTAATGGCTATACTAGACAACTACATGTTTCGGTCTTTAGTGGCCATCTTCAGGTTGTCTTCCAGAGAACTTAACTTAAGGTCCTACTATATACATTGAGCACGCACGTGGTGCAGAGATCTCTACATACGGGCCTTATTGCGTAATGTAATTTCTATATGTGGTGGTAAGCTCTGGCTAGAGGCATGGTAGTGCTAGTGACTAGTGTCAAGTTTGAAGGTTCTGGTCCGCTGGTATTGTCAAGAGGCGTGTTCATCTTCCTTCCTCTTCACCTTCAAACCTATCCGTGTTGCAGGCTTCAGTCTGCAACACGGATACCACTCCAACCCAACCACACCGAAACTCCAACGCACATAGAATCAAGAACAATACGACCAATGTGATAATTCAAAAGAATAGTCGCAAGCTCCTGATGATGGATATATTAATATTCGAAACATGTTGAGCACATAAGAAGTGAAATAAAATAGCTAGTGACAACAAGTTATTCTTTTGTTTTCAACTATTACAATGATGCACGGTCCAAAAAATATAACATTCTCAACAATGTTCATGTAATTCCTTCGTCATTAATTTTATTCCATTATATAATACAGTAAAACCTGTCTAACTTGACCACCGACGGTTCCTGAAAAAGTGGTCAACATAAGCAAGTGGTCAACTTACACAAATGTGTCCCAAAATAACTTTTATACTCGTATTTTATTTT
>Ga0123355_10015135_pt1 | contig 12106 bp, 13 predicted proteins | sample TergutEmb28metaG_3_FD_89872 | JGI IMG/M metagenome (GOLD analysis project Ga0123355, IMG submission 89872) | Embiratermes neotenicus P1 segment gut microbial communities from Petit-Saut dam, French Guiana - Emb289 P1 | ecosystem: Host-associated > Arthropoda: Insects > Digestive system > Gut ... | reverse complement strand
TATCACTTTCCATACTCATGTAGTATATGGTATTATAAAAAAGTGTTGAATTATTACGGGTACTTGTGTACAATATAGCGAGACTTTAATATGTAATAGGTGTGCGTAGTTAATGAGGACTTCCCTTCAAATCCAACAAAGTTGCGAATAGAGGGTGACCATGACGGAACTTGAAGAATTTTATTGAGACACTCAAATCTCAGATATACAAAAAGAATTAGTATAAATAAATCGTTATTTTAGGAGGAATTATAGATGAAACTTGTAAAAGACAAACAAATTTTAGTAGGTGCAGATTTTGCGGGATTTCCCCTTAAGGAACATGTTGTAGAACATCTCAAACGCAAGGGGTGGGAAGTTACTGACATTGGTGTACGCTCAGCAGACGAAGAAAATCCGGAAATGTTTCACAGAATCGGTTTTAAAGTTGGAGCAAAAGTTTCGGAAGGCGAGTTTGAGCGAGCCTTGCTTTTCTGCGGGACCGGGATGGGCATCCATATATCGGCGAGTAAATGTCCCAGAGTGCATTGTGCTGTTGTAGAAAGTCTACCGGCAGCCATTAGATGCGTCACAGGGAATGGAGTCAATGTACTTTCTATGGGTGCATTTTACATTGCCCCATGGACCGCAATTGAAATCGTCGATGCGTATCTGAGCCTCAACATTGGGGATGGCTATGAAAATTGGCATAATTTCAAAGAATTCCATCAGCTTGCAGTTGACGAAATAAACGAATTTGACTATGAAAAGTTTAAGGAAAATGATTTTGAAGTTATCAAACTAGGTGAAGTGGAGCTAGGTCCATTACCTCATTAGTTATGCCCGGGCACAACTATAGTACTGTAACAACGCAACTTATTTTGAAATCGGGCGGATGCATTGTGTGCAGCTGCTTGAAAATATTAAATTTTTGGAGGAACATAGTATGAAAAAATCCCTTTCTAAAGCATTTGCGATTCTCATGGCAATACTCATGATTGCCACAATGTTAGCTGCATGCGCAGATGACGCTGACGATGCTGCACCGGCAGACGATGCCGAGAATGGCACAGCAGCACCACCACCTGCAGACCCGGTGCCAGAAGCAGCGCCGGTCGAAGACCTCGTTGACGAAACCATTCAGTTTACAATCCTGGGCATAGGCGGATGGGTGCCAAGTGCACTGCCTGTTGAAATGTCCTACATGTTCGTCGAACATGCCAGAGAGAACTATGGCTATGATGTAGAGTTCAGTTTTGCTGATGCTCCATTTGAAGCTTTGTTCGCAAGAGCTGCTACTTCTTTTGCAGCCGGTTCAAATGAGTATAATCTTGTCATATCTGACAGTCAATGGCTTGGTGCTTTCGCAGAGCCGGGCTGGATTGTTCAACTAAATGACATAATTGACGAAAATCCAAACCTCCAAGTAGATTGGTGGTCAAATGATGCAGCTTCATCTTATCAAATCTATCCTCCGGGCTCAGGTATCAAGTGGGGAATGCCACAAGCTGCTGACGTTCTAATAATGTATGTTCGCGGTGATTTGATGACAGATCCTGATGAGCGTGATGCATTCTACGCACAGTATGGTTGGGAACTCCCAACAAGCGCAGCACATGATGAGTGGGCTGATATCGATTTTGTAAAATTTGAAAACATTGCTGAATTCTTCACTCGTCCGGATGAGGATCTCTACGGAGCATCTTTCCAGTATTCAATGGTTTATGACTTCTTCTCAATGTCATTCTATCTATTCTTATGGTCAGCCGGTGGCGAAATTTGGGACTACTCAACTCATACAATCGAAGGTGTTTTGAATACTGACAGAAATGCTGAAATGCTTATGCTTCACAGACATTTCATGCAATTCCAACCGCCCGGCGCAATCAATGTTGACATCGGAATCCAAACTGACCAATTCAACGCAGGCTTAACAGCAACAGCGTGGCAGTGGGCAGCTATGGGTGCAGCTATGGACGGACCTCCCGGAGCAGATGTTTGGGCGGTTATTCTTCCCGGCTACAGACAAGAAGATGGAACGGTACAACGTATTTCCAGTATTGGTGGTCAGCCATGGGTTATCAACTCAAACAACACTCCTGAGCAAATGAGAGTTGCTATTGACTTCCTAAATTGGTGGTATACTGATGAAGTTCAACTCGAATATGCAAGAAGAGGCGGAAACCCACTAGGTTATAGCGTTTTAACCAGCCCTGGTTTCGAAGATATTCAAATATGGTTCCCTGCATACATTTATATGATGCAAGATGGAATGTCTAATGACTTCTGGCATGAGCCCTCATTTGCTGAGATGCTCCACATTCAACAAGAAGTTTGGACAGCTTTCGCAGCCGGACCTGACGGCTCATTCGAAGCAGCAAGAGCAGCTATGGATGAAGTCGCAGAGCGCCAGCAAGCAGTTCTAGATGCCCAAGCTCCTTCACGCTTTGGGTAATCTCAAGATTATCAACGATTAGAGATTTTCACTAATTGAACGCACTACACCACGGAATACGGATGCGGGATTTGGATCCCGCGTCCGTATTTAAGAAAACCCTACCTTTGACATTACAACTAAACGGGATTATCGCAATGGATGATTACCATGATGAGTTGTAATGTGCAATTGAAAGGAGGCACATTATTTTGAACGATAAGTCCCATAGTTTAGTAAAGAAGTCAATTATTCAAAACTTTTTTGCCGACGACAGACGCTTTTTATTGATTATTCTTCTACCGGTAACACTATTTTTTCTAGTATGGAATGTCGTGCCTACATTATGGATGATAGGCTTGAGTTTCCACAACTATTCATTGCTTTCTGCTCAACCTGCCGCATTTATAGGGCTTGACAATTTTGTAGATCTTGCCACCTCCAACGAAATATGGGCTGCTTTTGGCAGGACTTTCCTATTTGTTGTAGTAGGGGTAGGAATTCAAACATTATTAGGCATCAAGCTTGGCTTTCTATTTTGGAACAGCAAAAATATGCCGGGAAGACGGATTGCACTCACACTTCTGTTTGCACCTATGATGATAGCTCCGGTAGCGGCGGGCAACTACTTTAGACTAATGCTTAACCCGAGTTTTGGCATTATAAATTATATTGTCTCCTTGTTCAATGATGGATATACAATTGAGTTTCTCACTTCTTCTGAGTTTGCATTTGGTACAGTTTTGGCTGTTGATATATGGATGTGGACGCCGTTTATGATTTTGATGACTCTCGCAGCTCTTGGTGCCGTGCCTAAGGCAGAGCTGGAAGCGGCGAATGTAGACCGTCTAACATTGATTCAAAAGTTAAGGCATATAATATGGCCCCATGGTAAGTTCATATTGATGCTGGGAATATTGCTTAGGACGATTCAAAGCATTCAGACAATGGATTTGGTGTTTCTTTTGACAGGCGGCGGTCCCGGTGCTATAACAGAGCTTATTGGCATATTGATTCACAGAGTTGCTTTTAATTCCATGCATTTGGGCAGGGCCTCTTCAATAGCGCTGTTCATGCTGATGGTTGCGATTGCATTCACTTCGATTTACCTGTTTGTGCTGAAAAGCAAGAATAAGGAGGAATTGTAATATGCGTCAGAAAAAAAATAAAGCAGGCTATTATATCTTACTTTGGATTGTAGCACTTATATTTTTTGCACCGGTATTCTGGGTGATGCTGTCTGCCTTTAAAACAAGGGATGACATTTTATCTGTCCCACCCTCTTTCAACTTTACACCGGTAATAGATAACTTTGTAGATTTGTTTAGTAGAGATACCTTTATTAACTCATTTACAAACAGTATATTTATATCATTTACGGCTGTAGCAATTGCGGTTGTAGTATCGTTTTTTGCAGCTTATGCATTTTCAAGATTTAAACCAAAAATTACAAATTTCATGATGTTCATTCTGCTGTCCATACGCATGGTACCCGCCGCAGCGACAATCGTTCCGGTATTTCTGATGTATTCAGCCCTTGGTTGGGCGGGTACGTACCATGGTCTCATTTTGTTTTATGCAATGTTCAGCATACCGTTTTCTGTATGGATACTTAAAGGCTTTTTGGATGGAGTTTCTGTACGTTATGATGAAACAGCCCTTGTAAATGGAGCCGGCAGACTTAACACCATGTTTAAAGTTATTCTTCCGCAGGTACGACCCGGGCTTGTTGCAGCGTTCATTTTCAACATAATCTTTGTTTGGAATGAATTTCTGTTCAGCTTTATTGTGGGAGGAACTTCAGTTGAGACGATGCCTGTAACACTCACGACAGGTGTTTTCACTTCTGCAGGAATTGATTGGCCGTTTATGGCGACCATGTCTGTCTTTAACGTTATGCCATTGCTGGTTGCACTGTTCTTCTTCCAAAAGTACCTGCTTGTGGGTATGACATTTGGAACCGTGAGAGGAGAAGTATGATGAAAAATAAACCATTTGCACTTAAGATGCAAACCATAATAATTTTCATGCTTTTGTTCAGTTTTCTGTTGATTGGACAACCGGTAGCACATATTGTATTCACAATCGGAGCTATATTCCTTATATTCTCAGCACTACTTCAGATAAATTTCGGGAATATTGATTCTGATGCCGATCTGAAGCGAACGATTATATCATTCGTTAGAAATCTGGTTATCATTGCCATTGTCTTTGCCGCCGGAATATTTCTTGCACCATTGTTTTTGCAAAGAGGTTTTATGGGAAATGCTGTACTCGTTATTGCTTATGGCACGGTGGGCATCTTTCTTCTGTTCATTATATTAGGATCTAATATAACAGAAATAATGAATAGATTGAGGGGTAGAACGAAAAAGGAAGATGGTGAATAGTTGTGGGTATTGTTGAATTTCAAAGCGTAACAAAAAAGTATGGTGGAACAGCCGTCCTGAACGAGTTAGACTTAGTTATAGAAAAAGGCGATTTCATGGTAGTGTTCGGCTTGCCCGGATGCGGCAAGTCGGTCTTGGTGCGCCTTTTGATGGGGCTGGATAAACCGGACAGCGGAAAAATACTTCTACGTGGTGACGATGTAAGAAACATAAGACCGGGATTTCGCAACATAGGGTATATACCGCAATCCTTTGCCCTCATTAACCACATGGATATTTACAAAAATATTGCATATCCACTCAAATTACAGAGAATTTCGAAAGATGAAATCAAAAAAGAAGTACATCGTGTAGCAAAGATGTTAGATATTGATGACTTGCTGGAAAAAAAGCCCGCTCAGACAAGCGGAGGACAAAAACAAAGAATTGCTATTGCACGAGGTTTAATTAAGCGCTCAGACATCTATGTGTTTGACGATCCTCTGGTTGGTTTGGATTTCAAGCTGCGAGAAAAAATTGTTGATGACCTCAGAAATCTCAGAGGACTGGAAGACACAACGTTTATCTACACTACATCCGATAGTCTTGAAACTTTCCAACTTGCAGAAAAAGCCACACTTTTGGATGGCGGTAAAGTCATAGAATCAACCGACCCATTTTCATTGTATATGAAACCACAGCGTGAAGAGAGTATGCGTATACTGGGATTCCCGACCTCTAATATGCTCGAGGCATCACTTGAGAGCAACCGCATTCACACGAATGGATTTTCATTTACCATACCGGAACATAAATGCAAGGCTACAGAGATTATCGTAGGGATACGTCCTGAGCACATATCTATGCAACAGAAAAATTCTGACGATCTCAAACTTGATACGACGGTTGCGTTGCGAGAAGATTTAGGTGGCGAGGAGATTGTATATTTGGACTGCGCAGACATAACACTCACAATGATGGCTTGGCATTATGAAGAAAAAGATGCCCTTGAACTTGGAAAGCCTTTGACTGTGTATGTTGCTAGAGAAAACATAATATGTTTTGATGCAGACACAAAAGAGAGACTTTTGGAGGTGATGTAGATGGCTGAAATAAAACTTGTTAACTTATCAAAAAGATTTGGTAAAGTAAGAGCTGTAGATGACCTAAGCTACACATTTCCGGACGGGCAGGTTACTTGTTTGCTTGGTCCATCGGGGTGCGGAAAGACAACCCTTTTACGCCTTATAGGTGGTTTGGAAACAATTACTGACGGTACGATTTACTTTGGCGACCAGGAGGTTTCTTCCATTTCGACCAGTAATCGTAACATTGGTATGGTGTTTCAGTATCCTGTTGTTTACAAAGGCTTGTCTACAGAGAAGAATATCGCTCTTCCTCTCAAAAATGAAAAAAAGCTTTCTAAAGATGAAATTAAGGAGAGAGTTGATGAAGCAATCGCTTTGCTTAGTTTGGAAAAATACAGGCATATGGAAGCGTCAAAACTTTCGGGTGTGCTAAGACAGCAGATCTCCGTAGCCCGGGAAGTAGCACGTAGACCTGATATTATTCTCTTTGATGAACCTCTTACGAACTTAGATGCGAACTCCAAAACGCACTTTAAACTGGCGTTTAAGAAACTAACACAAAAGTTAAAGCAAACCATTGTTTATGTAACACATGATCAAACGGAGGCGATGACCTTTGCCGATCATATCTCTTTGATGAAAGATGGTAAGATTGTACAATATAACGAGCCACGAGAACTTTACAATCATCCCAGCAGCTCATTCGGTGGATGGTTCCTTGGGAATCCCGGAATGAACTTCTTTACACCTTCAGTTGAGAAAACTGCAGATGGATTCTCTGTTTCGTCGCCGATTTTGCCTGAGCCAATCCGCTTAGAAAAAGATAAAGATGTTTCGGAAAGCATGAGTCTGGGTATACGACCGGAGCATATACGTGTGGTTCCGGACAATAGCAACGGAGCCTTGAAAGTATCCCTCTCTCATAAATGGATTGCCATTGGTGGACAGTATTTGTTGACTGCTCAAATTGGAGACAACATTTTCAAAGTTAAGGTCAAGCCTGAAATGGGGCAAAGTATTGACGGTGAGTTCTATTGTGAGTTTCCGTCAGAAAAAATATTTATGTACGATGCTCAAGGTGCAAAGATATAACTTTACTGTTATAATGTTAGAATGCATCAGCTATAATTACAGAAGTAAAGGAAGTGAGAAAATATGAAATCGATTGCTATCGGATGTGATGAAGCAGCATGCGACTTTCGTGACATATTGAAACAATTTTTGCAAGAAAAAGGGTACCACGTCGAGGATTTTGGAACCTATGAAAACAAGCCCATTCTATATCCGGATATTGGAGTAGAGGTGGCGCAAGCTGTAGCCGAAGGCAAGTTCGAACGTGGCATTTTGCTTTGCGGTACCGGGATAGGAATGTGCATAACAGCAAACAAGGTTCCGGGGATTCGTGCTGCAGTCGGTCATGATGTGTTTTCTGTAGAGCGTTCCAGAAAAAGCAATAACGCCCAGATCTTATGCTTGGGTGCCAGAGTCATTGCGCCACAACTTGGCACAATGCTGGTTGACTTATGGCTCAAATGTGATTTTGAGGGCGGCGGTTCCGCCGAAAAAGTGGCAAGAATTGAGGAATACGAACAACAATTTTTCAAGTAAGTACCAGTGCTAAATGGGCAACAAAAACTTACCGTAATGTAATGCACGAAATGACCATCCATTATTCATGGTTGTTTTGTGACAACGAACAACGAAAGGAATGGCCATAAATATGCAAAGAATTATCAATATCCCTGATCAGGTTGTAGAGGACATGCTTAAAGGAATTGTGAAGGTACACCCCGACATTGTCAAGCCTACGGACAATCCTAAAACATTAAAAAGCGCATATGCGCCGGTTAAAGGGAAAGTAGGGATAGTTACAGGAGGAGGCTCGGGCCACGAGCCGGCATTCCTGGGGTATTTGGGTAAAAACATGTGCGACGCCGTAGCCATAGGCGAGTTGTTCTCGTCTCCGACAGCTAAAGCGTTTTATGATGCATTTCACGCTGCAGACGGTGGCAACGGTGTAGCCTGTCTGTATGGCAACTACGCCGGTGATAACATGAATGTAAAAATGGCGATTGAGCTTGCCGAGGATGATGATCTTGAAGTTAAGATTGTTGTTGCAAACGATGATGTAGCGTCTGCTCCTAAATCAGAGCGGGAAAAACGTCGTGGGGTAGCGGGCGAGATATTTATGTGGAAAATCGGTGCTGCAAAGGCTGCACTAGGTGGCAACCTGGATGAGGTTATTGCGGCTGCGCAAAAGGCAATCGACAACACACGCAGTGTTGGTATAGGTCTTACACCATGTACTCTTCCTGCCGTAGGTCACCCGAACTTTGAAATAAAGCCCGGCACAATGGAATTAGGAATCGGGCATCATGGCGAGCCAGGCGTTGAAATCACCGAGCTAAAGACAGCAGACGAAATGGCAAAAACAATGCTTGATGTTATCTTGCCTGATATGCCTTTTGAAAAGGGCGATGATGTTGCTGTACTGGTTTCCGGACTTGGCGCCACTCCGGTAATGGAATTGTATATCCTCTACAATAAAGTAGAAGAAATACTAGCCGAACAAGGGATAAAAGTGTATCGTCCATTCGTAGGCAACTATTTCACATCACTTGAGATGATGGGTGTTACGACCTCAATAATGAAGCTGGACGACGAGCTTAAAGAGCTACTTGATTTGGAGTGCAAATCAATTGGAATGACTGTTTGACACTAATCCCGGCATCGACACTTTCTATATGAAATCAGTATTAGAGTATATGGAGGACTATTTAATTGGAAGGATTTTTAAATAGAGATGGCAAAGTAATTGTTGAAAATTTGATTGTGGTTATTCAAGAAAATAAATCCTACCTCAGTGATATCGACGGATTGATTGGGGATGGTGACCACGGAGTTAACATGAATAAGGGCTTCACAATGTGTGGGGATCGTCTGAAGGATATGGATGCAAGTTTTAGTGAAGCGTTGAAAACACTGGGTCGAGTATTGCTTATGGAAATCGGCGGATCTATGGGTCCATTATACGGTACATTTTTCAACAAAATGGCAAGACGCTCAAAATCCGAAGAGCTCATTGATAAAAACGTATTTGGAGACATGATCAAAGACGCTGCCGACGGTGTGGCTGAGTTGGGCGGGGCAAAAGTTGGGGATAAAACTCTAATGGATGTGCTTATCCCGGCGTCGGAAGCATACAGCAAGGCGCTTGAAGAGGGGAAAAGTTTTTCAGATTGTCTTGGAGATATGAGCGCAGCTGCAGAGACCGGCTGGGAATCGACAAAAGACCTCGTGGCGAAAATTGGTAGGGCAAGCCGCTTGGGCGAACGTTCACGTGGCGTGCTGGATGCTGGTGCTACCAGTTGTAATTTGATGATTCAGTCTATGGCGGATACGATTAGAACTCTGATTTAAGTCACATTTTTAGGGCGATTGCAAAACAATGCAGTCGCCCTTTCTCTGTTATATTCTGTTTATCCTACCTGTTGTGTAGCCCTAAAAAGTCACCCCTGCAAGTCCTGCTGCGTATAGTTCCCATTCGCCTGACTGGACATCTCTTACTAACAGCCAACCGAAGTCATCTACATCTGCCGGAGAAAAAATATTGGGATTGATAACAGTAATTGTCGAGAATAAGATAATTACTGTATCTTTATTTATATCCTCAATTATGGTCTCTGCAATTGCGCGGTTTGAGATAGCTTCATCGTACCACAAATAGACAAGCTCACGATTCATAATGTCAAACTCCGAAACAACTACGGCTGCTGCGGACTCGATTTCTTCTTGTGTGAATCGCTCGGACGGACCTATTCTGATTTGCACATTGTCTGAAATTCCGGGGCTATCATAGTCGAGAAATAGCAGCACCAGAAAAACCAGACATATACATGCTAAACAAATCATCACATGTTTCTTATTCAACGATATCATACCTCCGCTAGTGAATATAGATAGACTACTTTGTATTGTCAATTGGCACAAAGCCACTATTGACGCCGGGTGTCAATAAGATGTTAGAAGAAAATTTCCAATGGAGACATTCTGCGAGGACAGCGTATTTTATACACTGCTTAGGATCTTCCGGAATAAACATGAAGTGCTCACCACCGCAGTAAATTTGATAATTGTCATTATGCCCATAAGACATAGCGGGAACAGATTCAACAGGGAAAAACAAGCTGACTTGTTGATCTGATATTATGCCATCAAAATGCCAACCTTTTGGATCAGTTCGCATTGTCCCGTGTCCACTTTCAACCATACCACCACCGGGTTTAGGCGACGCTGTGCGAACAGTGACCTTTTCAACTATTGGCTCCATATCTTCACTTAGAGACTGCATTATATGTCGTGCCTGGTCTCTAAACCACAAAGATATCTCCGACTCTGTAATGCTACCGGGAGTTGGAGACAGCTTTGACTCTCGATTTATGATAGCAGTGTTGCCACAAGCGGTGCAGAAGATGGAATTGCCTTTGCTTGACATTGAAAACTCTGTCTTGCATTTTGGGCAATAAAACAATACCAAATGCAGCCCTTCAGCTAAACGCCTGGAGTGGAATGCTTGCAAAGTTTTTTTTGGTGGAGTGAGTCCTTCGGCTCCACTTAATCTTGCATCAATTGCTGAGTTAATCTCATCTACAGACAATGATTTGATGTCATCTGTAGAAAAAAGGTTTTTGAATGTGCATCGAACTCGCCCAAACCGAAATCCTTTGCGCCAGTGTGAAACACAGTTTTCGCCACCTTCAACGTGGCAACTAATTATGGGCACACCAAATTTCTTTATCATTTTACCGGTTGCTTTATGTATACCCATGTAGGTGTTGCTACTAGAGCAACGTCCCTCGGGGAACAAAAGAAGTCCGTCACCTCTCTTGAGGACAGTTTTGATCCCGATAACTGACTGCAGATCCGGGTCAAACATGCTCTTAGGTATGCATCCTCCGGCAGGCAAAATCTTATGTAGCAAAGGAAGATTAAAATATTTTCTTGCAACAACCGTGTTTAACCGACGGGGATATAAAGGTAAAAGCACAAAGAGAAAGTCAATCATTGTATAATGATTTGCCAGCACTATGTATGCTCCTTTTGGCATTTCAAAATCACTACGATCAACTTCCAACTTAAAGAATATTTTCAAAAATGGATACACAAATATGTATGCGATGAAATATAAAAATGCATTAGGGCGTTTAACTCTCATAATAATCCTTTTTATTTTAGTGTATGAATGCAGGTAGTAGGTATGTCGTTAAAATACAGAAATCCGATGATTGGCCAAGTCGCTAAACAAAATAGTGCTAAAAAGTATGTTGCTCTATTTAATACGAGATTAACATAGGTGTTCTTACCGGAGTATGCCCATATTCCCAGGAATACGTCGGAAACAAAGAAAAGAAGCCCGCCAATTGCCAGCACTAATGTGTAAATTGCAGGCTCTACTATGAAAATGGACATGGTTTTTGCAGACATGAAGAGCACGATAACGGTATATACGTTTAGTTGTGCTTTTTCTTTTCCGATTTCCCATTTTCCAATAATTTGGAAAGCGAGTACTATTGCAAGAAGAACGGCAAAAATTACGAACTCGTAAAAATATACATGGTGTATGAGATAAAAGGATGTTATCAAGCAAATATGCATTAGACCGAACAATGTAATGCCGACTCTGTATTTTGTCAGGTTAGTTTTGATGTATTGCAAACAGTAATCTGCAGGAACAGCAAACAATAGACCGAGTGCAAAGATGTATAAGAAAAATTCATCAAATCGAATTGCGCCATATACAGATAGTCCCGCTGCAAAAGCAGATAGAGTCAATTTTACTGTAGTTGCGTGCCAAAAATTATCACGCTTTTCCAACACGCAGTAGAATGCGAGTAACGCTGCATATATCACAGCGATTACAGTAAAAACAACACCGGACATAAGCTCACCTCATTTCTGAATAGCTGCATAGCTCTATAGCAACATTATACCATAACTCAGTATGCACGTCACACCAAACTTGCTAGTTGCTCTAAACCCTAGCCCCTAACCCCCGGCGAGCACAGCTCGCCAACCCCTACAAAGATATTGCACGGGATATTACGAGTCCGAGGATGAAGAGACTAACCAGAGCTTCTGAGCCTGCCATTATTTTTGCCATGTGTGAATATGGAGCTAGTGCGGCAGGTGAGAAAGAAGTGGCGGTCGTCACCGAGAGGTACAGGTAATCTATAAAG
>Ga0123355_10015134_pt1 | contig 12107 bp, 11 predicted proteins | sample TergutEmb28metaG_3_FD_89872 | JGI IMG/M metagenome (GOLD analysis project Ga0123355, IMG submission 89872) | Embiratermes neotenicus P1 segment gut microbial communities from Petit-Saut dam, French Guiana - Emb289 P1 | ecosystem: Host-associated > Arthropoda: Insects > Digestive system > Gut ... | reverse complement strand
GTGCGGATGCGAGCGGGAGCTTTTCCCCGTTCGCATTCGGCATTTAGGAGAAAAATATTAACGCATTTGTTTTGAAAATTGGCTTTTGTGACAAGAAACGCCGCCATTGCGAGAAAGATGCTTCTTATGAAAAATTAACAGAAGAGTTGCAGCCCGTCCACCTCTTTTCATGTCACGTTGACCGGCAACGGCACTATGGTGCGCTCGGGCGGCACCAGCGGATATGCAATCCAAATCGCGGCAAACGACGTCGCAATCGATGTGAATACCGGCGCTCCCGTGGTAAGCCCTGCCAGCAATACAAGCGCGGTTATACTGGTTTAGAATAACATTCAAGGGGCCGGTATCCATGTAAACGGCGGCTCGATTACTTCGTCTGGCGGCGGGTACGCAATAAGCGACTACGTACTGCGCGCGTTTTTTGTCCCCGATCTGGCTGCGCGCACTATTGTTGCATATGCGGGCGCGGGTGGTAGTATTACTTATCCCAATCAGCATATTCGCTCTCAGCGTTAGGTATCTGTGATAAACGCGGTTGGCCACAGCCCAGCCAATTTCCCTTTTGCTCTCCCCGCGAAAATGCGATGCATTGGCAATAATGCACGTAAAATGATTGAATTTTGCAATTAATTTTGCTATAATTGTACCGAACAAACGACTAGGCTCGGCTTTTTTGTGTCCAAAATTAGAGAAGCAAGGTAAGCAAATAACGCAAAGACAGATGCTCGTGCTGATAGCGAGATTGCAATGGCCCTAAGCTTAACTCCTTTGGTAGCAGCAAAATCTTATGCAACGCTATTTAGCATGACGCATCTGCAAGCGCGGCGGTATTCCGGAATCCGGCTTTAGACCGAAAGGTTTGATTGTTCTAGCATGTTAAAATTTTTACAAGGAGATGATTTTGGATGAAAATGAAGACATTGTTGTCAGTTTTGTTGGTTGCGGCCTTGATTGGCTCTATCTTTCTTACAGGGTGTACTCCCGCAGCGGATGAGGTAGTTGAGCCCGCCCCCCCTGTCAACGCTGTGCCGGCGCCGACAGAGCCTGAGAGCGGAGTCAGCTTTACACCCGGCACATTCAGGGGTGAGAGCCGTGGGTGGGGCAGCTTACCTATTGTTCTTGATGTAACATTCAGCGAAACACACATAACGGATATCGATGTGTTATCCCACAGCGAAACTCCCGGTCTTTCAGACCTTGCGTTTAGCCAAGTTCCTGCACAAATCGTTGAATATCAAACTTTGATAGTTGACAGGGTGCATAATTTTGTGCATGAACATAATGATGATAAAAATAACTTTATAGATGTCGTAAACTATTCACGAAATGTAACACACCCACACATTAGCCGTTGTGTAAGTAGGTTGCCAGTGCATATCGCGGCAGAGGTTTTGCACGCATACTTTAATCCACCAGCGCCGTCGACAGCAATGCCACAGTTGGTGTCAATATGAGCAACTGTAAGGAGAAAATGATCTTAATAACTTGCCTTGCCATGTTTCTAATTGTAGTAGTTGGTGGTATTCTTATAATGCAAAATCACAATGAGAGGATGTTGACTTTGGAACAAGAAAGACAAGTGGCAGAAGCATATCTAAGGGTAAACATTGCTTTTCGTATAGCTACCGATGAAATGTACATTTTAATGCCTGAAATGGACCCGGAACGTGATGGGGAATTTAATTCATTTGGGATAAACGGCAGCCGCTTTTTGCAGCTAAGAGTATTCGAGAGAGAAACTGGCAATACGCTGTCGCATGAAATGATGGTTGATTATTTTTCGCAAGAGTTTGAGCCGGATGGTTCGTTGCGATTATACAACAACGGCAATCATCCCGAGATTGAGGCGTTTGTGAATTGGATGTGGGAAGTTCCACAAGGGCAAAGATGGGACGATTTGCATGATTATAGGTTTCTTTTATGGCGTCTTCACCGCGACTATAGCGATGCCAATGAGACATTTGTTTACGAAAGCTTCACATTACTTTCTCCCCAAATGCTCGACGCCTTAATCCGTGCCGAAGCCGACCCTGCCTATGTCATCGACCTGACCAGTTTGCAGAGGGCGGGGTATTGAGGCACACAGCTGCAATAGGCGCCGAAGTTGAGAAGCTGTCCCAAGCGCTCGAAGAAACCAACAGATTCATCCGCGAGCTGCTTGAGATGGTGCAGAACGCCGACCTCACATACGCGCAGATGATGGAGATGCTGAATAGAATCACAGAGTCAGTCACGACAAACGCATAAAATTAACTGCAAATTAAAACCACCCCGTCAGAGGCGGGATGGTTTTTCTCGTAATGCTGGCCAAATGAAAACATCATTTTAGTCCGGTTTTCGCTTGTACAGCAATCGTTAGACTTGCAAAAATTGAATTTCTTTTTGCACATTGGTTATAAACACGACGTTCAGGTGTAAAACGACGCTGTGATTATCCCTGTTGTGCCTGCGCCCTTTCTTTGAGTTGTCTTTGTATGTCGAGTACCTTTTCGTGGGTAAGAGGATATGCCAGCATGACAAGTCCCGCCAAAACGGCAAACCCGGCGTTTGGAAGAGTTATCCATACACGGATGCCTTGTGCTACAACAGGATCTTGAACGCCTGCAACAAATCCAATGCCTACCAGGCCCCACGATGCAATAGTTCCGCCGATAAACACGCCAAGTTTGATTGGGAAAATAACAAGTGCCATGATCGCAGCTCTGACGCTCTTGCCTGCTTTCAGCTCACCGTAGTCGGCAGTGTCGGAGAAGACCATCGGGACAAGACCGATACCTATCCCGTTTCCGATCATCGCAACTACAACAAGAATAGTAAACGGAATTGGGTTTGCAGCAGGGGACAAGAATGCCAATGCCATGAATGCGGCATACAAAGCCATTCCGATTACATATACTTTCTTAACGCTCTTAAACTTAGAAAGCATAGGCTTTGCAATAGTCATTCCGACAAAATTCCCTGCGAATGTCAAAGGCAAATATATTGCAAATATCGCCAGGTTGCCAACCACGTAGTTGAAGTAGAACATGTTGAATCCAGTAAGTATGTTTGTGGACGTCAAAGTCAACAAATTTGCTACTATGAATATGAGAAGCGGCTTATTTGTAGCAACTACTCTGATCATTTCGCCAACAGTTGCCTGCTTGCCACCTGTGGACTTAGGTGCTTCGCCCTTTGCCCGTGACGGATCGTAAGGTTTCGATACAGACGCCAGCCAATAAAGTCCAATAACTGTAATTGCACCGTACACCAAAGCAGTAAGCACAAATCCCTGCGAGTTGCGGCCTCCGAGGTGGGCAGCGGCGCCTCCGCCAAGGAAGACAACAAGCGGGAGTGTTACAAAGCCACGGAATATGTTACCTACGGCAACGCCTTGGCCCCGCCTCACCGACAGTTTCGCACGCTCGGCCGGATCTTTAGTAAGCACCGGCAACAACGACATCCTCGCTGTTGAGCAGAAATTGACGGCTGTGAACATAAGCAGGTACGCGACTGTCATATAGATTGCCGTTGGGATCGGCGCCAAGCCAAGGTCGGAATACTGTAACAGCGCAAAAAGTCCGGTCAGCGGAGCAAAAATATACAGCCATGAGCGATACTTGCCCCAACGCAAATTCGCTCTCTCAACAATTATTCCGACCACAGGAACTGTAAAAATGTCGAAAAAGCGCCCAATTGTCAGTATGGTAGCGGCTATTGCAGCGCCCCCGACAACTCCATAAAATGCTACGTTAGTCATAAAAAAGGCGATAAACTGCACTCCCAACACAGTTATCATCCCGAGCGCGAATTCCTGAAAAAAGTATACAAAGTATATTTTTTCGCTAAGTTTTGGGGGGGCTTGAAGTTGCGTCGTTTGAGCTTGTTGCATTTAAAATCTCCTCCTCATTTAATGGTTAAAACCTTCCACCAGGGTTTTAGGGTTACGAGCAAAGGTTGATAATAAAAGCGAACATAGCGTCTTGATACCGCTTAATTTTGGGGCCGATGATATTATCAATGCCTTGATAGAGACCTGGGTTGTTTTGTTTGTAATCGGCCCATGTTGTGTAGTATTGGGAGTTCATGTTTGCCTCTATTTCCGATACGATTTCTTTGTTTCTGTTTGGCCTTGGTTGAAGTTCGATATTCCCTGCCCTTTCCGCTGCGGTGTATGATCCGTTGGCGCTTACATATTCGAGCACAGCACGTAGATTTTCGGCCACGTTATCCATCAGATTGAGAATGCCTTTGTCGAAATCAAATATGTATCCGCCGCCCGGTGCAAGTGTATCCAACAGTTCTTTGGCTTTGTCCACGCACTGCTCTTTTGTGCCGGTCATAAGCAGCGAGATGGGATAAAGGCCGGAAATAATGAATTTCTTGCCGAGCTTCTTTTTGATTACCTTGGGATCTCCCATCTCAAAACGCAGGATGGTCTTCTCTGGCATTTCCTGTAAGTAGTCGAGGAATCTGTCGTAATCGGCCTCAACGAAGAGCTGGACATTTATACCCATTTCGCTTAACATCTCAACCTGCTTCTTAAGCGTTGGAAAATAGTACAGTTCGGCATCCTTAGTGCGCAGATACGGCGCCATGTGCAGCGGGATAATGGTCATGCCCAGCTCTGCGCCCGGAGGCATAAGCTGCCCCTTCTTGACAAGGATTGGGGTTATCGCTTCGCAGGCGGCCTTGACTTTATCCGGGCAGCGACGGATATCCATGGATATGCCGCTGAAGCCGCGGAAAAAGTCGGCTATAAAGTCAAAGGGAGCTGTAGTGGCTCCACCGGCTATGGACGGGAACCCAAATTTCGCCGCGATCTTCCCGCGCAACGCGCCCACGGCCGCCATTTCGTCAGACCATGACCTGAATCCCTTGGCCAGGGCAAGTGCTTTAATCTCCGGCGAGGCGTCGAGCTCGGTGTAGAGATTGGGCAGAATCCTTTCGATTATGCAATCGTAGGGTGCGGAGCAGAAATAATCGTAATCGTCAGCGCTCATACCAATGACTTCGGGGTGCTGCATGTTGCCGGTCGAACTCATAACAAAAGGTTTGGAACCAAGCAGTTGATAAAACGACGGATATCTCCTTGTGCCGCCGGGAACTGTATCGCCCGGAAAATCCGTGCAAACTTTATCAAAAACCGGCTCAGCTTTTGTCATGTCCCAATAAACCTCGGCCACATTGACTCCCGCGTATTGGGCCATTGCATCCAGCGCAAGCGGATTGGAGACCGGCACCCTTTCCGGAACGTTGCCTCTGTATATATCCCTGAAGATACCGAGTCTCTCTTGCGCTCGCGTGGTCATGTCAGACATTGTATCCCCTCCTTATTTTTCGGGCAACAACTTAATCATACCGTCAATTCCTGCATCGTTTATTTTACCCAATCCAGGCAGATTTTGACGCCTTCCTGTGGTATTAGGCTCCAAGCATCGCTGCCGACCAAATCCGACACTTCTGCATTTACCGGCGCCCCACCTATGATGATCTTTACATCGTCGCGCATACCTTCTTTTTTAAAGGCTTCAACTGTTTCCTTCATCGAGTCGATTGCCATTGTCAAAACGCCGCTGAGAGCGATAATTTTTACGTTTTCCTTTTTGGCGGTGGCCACAATTGTTTCCGGTGCAACATCGATACCCAGATCGAGCACTTCAAAGTTGGAAGCTTCCAAAAGCGATTTTACTATATTCTTGCCGATATCGTGCAAGTCGCTCTTGACGGTACAAAGGATTACCTTGCCGGCAGTACCGGTACGACCTTCCGCGGCGAGGCCCGGTTTAAGGATTCCCGTTGCCTGGCCCATAATGTCTCCGGCATAAATAAGGTCGCTGACGAAGTATTCACCTTCTTCAAACCGTTCGCCCACAATTCCCAAACCATCCTGGCACGCCGTAAGGGCGTCTTGTGCGCCGCCGCTTTCCAGGGCTTCATTGACCAGTTTGATAAGCTCGGCTTCATCCAACTCGCCCATTGCAACTTTGATCTGATCGTAAATAGCCATCATCTAATCTCCTTTATATTTTACTTGCCCCATAGAATTGAGTATAACTTTTCCAAGAGGCACTAACGGTATCTACATCATCCCCCCAGCCAAGCAAGTGCGGAGCTCTTTATTTTTTCCTGGGGCCAATTTTTCCTGCTCTGAACGCAGCGTTGAACTTCCTGCAATACTTGTCATTGCCCAAAAGCGCCTGGGTTGCGAATATATTTCCGATTATTTCGCGGCTTGTTGGGTCCGCGATTATGGTGTCAAGCCCGGAGGCAATCGTCAAAGTAAGGAAATTGCGATTGAGCAAGGCTCGGGCGGGCATCCCAAAAGAAACGTTTGAAAGTGCCGCCGCTATTTTCGTTGTGGGGCATTTTTCCTTGATCCTTTTCATTGCATCACAAAAATGTATTACAGCGTCGTTTACAGCAGAAACCGCCAAAACAAGCGGATCAATATGTATCCGGTCCGGCGATACGCCGTATCGTGACGCCTCTTCAAGAATACTCAAGGCTATACGAACCTTATCGTCCGCCGATTCCGCGATGCCTTTGTTATCACAGCAAAGCGCTATAACTTGCCAATCACTGTTATCTTTCAGTATGGGCATCAAAACTTCGCATTTATCGCCCTCGCCGGATATAGAGTTGATAATTCCGGGCTTTTTAAGCATCGGAAAAACTCTTTCAATAATTTTCGCATCGGGGCTATCGATGCAGATAGGTTTTTGCGCGTGAGCCTGAACTATGTCGATAAGCCAGCAGAGGGTATCGTATTCCTCGTCGACAGCGCCGCCGGCACACACATCCAAAAAATCCGCCCCCGCTTCCTCCTGTTTTTTAACCAGCTCGATAATATATGCTTCATCTCTTTCTTTAATTGCCCGTCCGGTTTCCGGAATAGCCCCATTGATTTTTTCGCCGATAATAATCAAACTTTTTCCTCCTCAAAATATGCGTTTTAAAAATACAAGTCTTTGTTTGCAATTGTTTGTCCCGGTGCTGTAACGAGGAATTTATCTTCCGGCCACGGACCTGTCAGTAATAATTGTATGTATGCAACCGAAGCAGGTATGACCTTTTGCTCAAGACCTAGAGTATCCGCGATGATTTTTGTCTCATCGACAAGCGGCTCGATCAGAACGGCCCCGCTGTCGAGAATACCCAAGGTGCGGTAGTGGCTGAACATCATTTTCGAGAGATACTTAGCCTGTTCCTCGCCATACCTATCACGTGTGTACTGGTATTCTGTCCACATATTACGTTCACCGCGCAGCCAGCCTCCGGTAAGGAAGTATGCGGCATATTGTCTGGATACTTCAGCACGCTCTTTTACCGAACCCAGCAGAAGGGATATACAGTCATCCACCCGCGGAATGATCAATTCAAAATCACCCGCCTTAATGCCCAGAACACTGTTTCCGCAGAAGCCAAGCACCGCAAGCACCCGGTCGGCCTTAAGGTCATCAAGGATTTCCTGAAGTTTACGGTTTAATTTTTTTGGCGTATTGTGCAGCCCGGATTCCAGCCATAAAATGGGGTAAGAAACTCCGATATTTTGGACGGCTGATTCCAGTTCATCCTCAAGGGTTTTGCAGGCAATGATCACCGTTTTCATATTATGACCATTCCTTTTCTACACCAACGAGGCATGAAACCAAGATGGCACTATATTATGGGGTGGTATTCATGATTTTGATAACCTTGTGCGTATTGTCCCGGGAGTGGAACACATTACTGTGCACAGTAATGCTCCGTACTATATTAGCAATATTAGCAATAAACCTGCGGCATTTCAATTGTCAATCTGTAAATTTCCACACATTTTTTTATGAGATTTTGCACGGAAATGTGGATGCCTTGTGATTCTCATTCAAAGCCGGATATGCAGTGCTTTACTAACAAACTATGCTTTTGGCAAAACGTCAAAAACAGGAGGTGTATTTGTCCAAAATGCACTGGGCTAAAGCAAACACTATGAGCCGGCAGATGAAAGGGTAAAAGGGTGAAATTTATCAGGCTGTGTGATTCCAACGAAAGAATCGCGCCTCTGTCTTTACGGTTTGACACGAATGCTCCGGTAATAGTTGAATTGTCAAGCTGCAAAAGCCCGCCGAAGCGGGCCAAATGTTTAGTGTAGGCTGACCTTCTTGTCTCTCTCTGTTCTGGGGCTTCTGCGGCAATCTGGCTTGCCGCTTGACTTCCTCCGGCAGCTTATCCGCAAACCGTTGTGGTTTGTGCAAGTCCGCCCTGCCTCAAGCTGCTTGTCCATGCGCTCCTTGCCGTCCGCATACGATTTCTTAGTAAGGATTGAGTTTGGCTGCTCCAGCCTGTCAATCTCCCGCCGATATTTCTTAACCAGCAGTGCGAATGTGATGGGAGTAGCCTTTTGCAAACAGCAATAATTTACTCCCTCACACATAGATCAAATACAGGTGGTAAAATGGATCTCTTTTTCGCAGGTTTGGAAAAACATTTTTGGCGGTGCAAAAATGTGGTGATCGCGTGGTGAAACGTGATAAATTTGTCCGAGGCTCTGCGCTAAAGAAGCTTCGCTCTATCTAAAGTGGGAAAAACAATGGAATCGTGATAATTAAGACAATGTACATAAGTATATGCAAGCGCCATCCGAAGCGCACAATTTCACGGAAATTATAGCCGACCGTCAGCGCAAGGGCAATTTGGCCGCTCGCAAGCGGGGTCAAGTAGGAGAGGCTCGCACCGAAAATTACGGCCAGCGCTATGGGATAAGGGGATATATCTAATGCCATGGCCATGGGCAGAAAAACCGGCATGAAGATAAGCACGCAAGCAGTGTCCGAAACAACCTGAGCAATTGACATGACGATCAGCAACACCATGGCAAAGAAGAGAAACGGTGGAATGCCCTCAGGAATTAGCGAGACGGCCGCCGACGCCAGAATCTCTGTGCCTCCCGTGTAGTCCATAATACTCGCGATGCTGAAAATACCGGCAAGCCAAATAATAACATTCCAGTTTAAGTTTTTGAGCGCTTCTTTTTGCGAAACACAGCCGGTTATAATGCAAAGAAGCCCGGCGGCCATGGCAGCGGTGCCAAACGAAACAATCCCGGTTACGAGCAAGGTGAGCAGCAAAGCAGAAATGCCTACTACAGTATATGTCCTTGCTTTTTCTCTAGGAGTCTTAACACTCGGCGGAGCTTCCTGCACAGGAGACTCTTCCGAGAGAGGAGCGTCCGGCTTACTGCCAGAGTCGCCTTGAGGCAGTTTTCCGCTTTTTGCGGCGGCTCTGGCCAGCCTGTTTTTGTTTTCATCGTATGAATAAAAATAAATAGCCAGCCCTACTGCAATGCAGACCGCAAGTGCAACCGGTGTAAACTCAAACAAGGTAAATACTCTAAGACCTGAGTCTTGGAGGAGGGACTGGCCAACAAGCTGAGGTGTTGAGCCGACAGTAGTTAATACACCACCGACATTCACACCTGCAATCATAGGAAGTGTTATATTCTTAAGATTATAATTGTTGAAGGTTTTAACGAGACCACGGAAAATAACCAAGAAAATCATGATAGTGGTAATGTTCATTATAAATGCGGACATGAGGGTAGCAAATACAAATGATATCGCCATAAGTCGCTTTTCGCTACCTTTGGCAACACGCGAAACTGTTCTCCCAATATATGTTGCAAGGCCGACTTTAAGAATTGCTTGACTCAGGATATCCAAGCCCGCAACAAGAAAAATTATTTCATTTGTAAATCCGGCCATAGCACGCGGAAACGGTACTATTCCCAAGAGAACACAAGCAATGACGCCTGTCATAGAAACAAGCGCCAACGGGAATTTATCGGTGCTCCAAAAGATTATCATAATGCCAAAAATAATCAAAGATATCATGCCAGGATCAATAGGAATGCTCATTTTACCTTACTCCTTTTGTCTGTCAGACAGAAATTATGTATATTCTAACATTGAGCCACATTATTTACAATAACTATATACACTAATTATTCGTGGCGTCTTTTGGCAGTTGCACCAACGACTTTGTTTTTTATTTTTTGTTTTTCGATCCAAGTTGCACTAACATGCAATTCACTCGCAAATTTTGTCTGAAACGCAAAAAACAAGCCTCATATTTTATCTTTTTGCTGACTGGCGACATGAATCCACTCCGTAGCTGCAACCATTGTACGATTGCGTATGCGGCCAAGCATCCCAACGCTGTGTTTTGCCGTTCGCGGTACAAGAGCAGAGTCAAAAAAAAGGGCGGGGCTTAGGGGCGAAAAAATCCCATAACTACGTTAAATCCGCAGCTATGGGTGTGGGCAAGGGTTTTATACTATCTTGCTTGATTTTAGGGCTTTAGCGCTGATAAAAATCCTTTTTTAAAATTCTTCATTGCAGGGCATTTCACGGGCTACATCAAGAACGGGCTGCCAGTTTTCTTCCGCGATAGTGTGTTTGACCATCCGGCGCATAACTCCCTTGATATAATCAGGATCGAAGAATGGGATGCTTTCGGAAGCTGGGATGCGCAATAGCCTTTGCAAGCCCCAGCCGGTTTCTGCTTCCAGTTTTTTAGCCCAGATTGGCAAAACGCAAGATAACCGCCACACTGGACTGTATCCCGTGTAATGCTCTATCCAGCCTCCGAAACCGAAGTGGGGAAATACCAACGCCGCCGTTGCAGCCATATTAACATGCATGAATTATTCCTAGTTTGGCAAATTTGTTTTCATGAAGCAAGATTTTTGTCGGGCTGCCCTCAGGGCAAAATATTCAAAACTTAGTGATTTTCTAAGTTTTGAGTTTTTGCACGGAAAATGCTATAATATTATAAACCTATGCCGGAGGTGGAACATATGGGGTTTTCGCAATATGTTCGGGGAAAATTTGATATGATCCTAATTATTCTCCTTATAGTGATCCTTTTGTCGGGTTGCCAAAATGTTAGTCCGGAGTATACTCCCATTGATCCACCTAATGGAAGTGTTGAGCCAGCTTATACCCCTACTGACCCGACGCCTGAAATCATTTTCTCATATATTAACCCCGCTCCACATGAAGAGCAAAGCGCAGAAGCAGAACCGGATTCTGCAACTCAGCCAGATGATGTATACTTGGGTGATACTGAAGCCGCTGCGCTTATTCGTAGCATAATATCCAATGATCCGCTGGAATTGAGTGAAGATGAGTTTAGGGAATACAAACTCAGATATGTTCATCATGGAAATTACCTTGGAGTCATTGGAACTGTATGCTGGGCAACAATTTGCCAGATTGATGTTGAGCGTTTTTTGAGATGGTATGAGTTTTTTGAGTTCAATCTCAGATATGTGCCCCAACGTCTTGAGATGAATCCTAGTTTGAGTTTTGGTGAATTGTACGAACTGGGTGAGTTGATAGTAAATGAAAAAATTGTTGAAGCATCTATTACCCGATATGTTGAAATGGATATCGTACAACTTAGGTTATCGCCCAGATATGACGCGGAATTGCGTGGATATAGGTTTAGGGTAATGGATGGGATTGGAGGCATGTCATCTTTATATGCAAGTAATGTTTGGCGCTATAATTCATTTATGGTTATAGAAGTTCGGGATGAGAGGGGTGTTGGTATAGGTGTAGTAGACGAAAAAGCATATGCTCTAATTGAGACTATAGGCGAAGACGGGTTCATTTACCGTGCATATATTCGGGCAAGTGATCTATATCAAGAAACTTCTAACTTACCTAGGATGACAGCTGAGCAACAGTATTTTTATGACGAGTATGTCAGCAGACTTCTTTGGAATGGGATGCTTTTCGTCGAATGGAGTAGCGAAAATTACCGCTATATCTCAACTGCGCCGGATGGTCTTAGCTTGACTATAAATCTAATGATGGCCTTTGAAGACATAGTGGGTAGAGAAGAGATGCAGGCGATATGGGAAGAGCATTCAGCGTACCTCCCCGCGGATATAGTTGAAGAGGTCTTGCTTCGATATTTCCCCTTTACAGTGGAACAGTTGCGCGAAATACTATATATCATCTATGATGAAATCAGCAACACTTACCGGTATTCAGGCGGTCGTGGCGGAGGACCGATCGCCGGTGTTGTAACACACATTGAAGAACAAGATCATTTAGTAAGATTGTCGTATGATTTATGCT
>Ga0123355_10015133_pt1 | contig 12107 bp, 7 predicted proteins | sample TergutEmb28metaG_3_FD_89872 | JGI IMG/M metagenome (GOLD analysis project Ga0123355, IMG submission 89872) | Embiratermes neotenicus P1 segment gut microbial communities from Petit-Saut dam, French Guiana - Emb289 P1 | ecosystem: Host-associated > Arthropoda: Insects > Digestive system > Gut ... | reverse complement strand
TTTTTCATGGAAATAAATTAGTTGTTTCACAAAATACATTCTCTACTGTCATTAAAATGTCCCTCCGTTTCCTTTTCAAAGGCTGATTACAGATCTAACAGTTTCGAGAGTGCGTTAACAGTGGGAGCCGGGTGGTATTTTTTTTTATTTTGATCAAGTTTCACACCCATACAAAAAACAGGAAAACTGTAGTTCTGTTTACCTTAATCTTTATATTTTGGATAGAAAACTGGAAGACAAAAGATTCTGCACCGAGCGATAGCAGGTATTCTGTGACTTCAATCCGCACTTATTTCCTTCTTGAATATAATTTTGATTCGTTAGATTTATTCCCAAATATCTGAACTGTTCCACCCTTTCAAAGAAAGTATTATCAGTCCTTATATTGTGAATTCGTCCTGCATTTTTATCTCGAGACTTAGTTTTTTAATCATTTACCTCTAGGCCAATCTCCTTACTAGCAACTACTGAAGCCTCTGTGTTTTTCTTTACAGTAGGTAGGCTTCTGCCCAATATATTAGCATCATCAGCATGATGCACAATAATATGAACAAAAAAGTTAACATACCTTTTTCTGATTTCTGTTCAGCTGGAAGCTCACTCCAGTTCGTGACGACTGACTTGCAAACTTCGCACCACAATTTATCCTTCAGATTTCTGTCGCTGTATTCTTTCAATTTTTATTATACAAAGGTGGTCTTCTCTCCACCTCGCATATTAACTTTTCTATGTCCTCTACGATAGACATAACCGCATGACTCAAGACACAAGGTTTGTGCACCTTGCTGCAGCTAGCAAGCAACTATTTAGTTGCAAGTGCGCGCGGACAGAGTGAAACATTAGCGTCCTATCGTTATCAGCAACATTTCTGTTGCCTCGAGAATGGGTCAGGCCGCAACAAGTAGCAACTTTTTTGTTGCCTCAACAGAAAAGTTGACAGTGCGCGCGCTCTCGTATAAAGCAGAGTTCTCCATCCGGGCAACTAAATAGTTGAGCAACTAAAGTTGCCAGTGCGCGCCTAGCCTTAGTGTCGTCTTTTTGTCATGTTATTTCTTTGTACCATTTGCACAATACGAATTTACTTTTGTGGTCAAAACCAATTGAGCCACCACCCCCAATTTAACGTCGCTTTTATAGGAAATCTGCTTCGCCTTACCTTGTGTCCATTAAAGTCGCCAATCTTCGGACCACCTGCAATGTAACTTGTGGGTATCACTGTATTTTGCAAAAAAAAAGTATTACTTGTCAGAACATCGACCCGACAATCAGCCATACTTCCACATGAGCGTAGAAAGAACCCTGGATAATAAAAAAAAAAGAAAATTTATTTATATGTAAAGAAGAATAGAGCGCTAAGTGTCTGAATATTGACAGAAGTACAGCACATTTCAATAAAATACCACTGTTTAACTTAAGGCATAGTCTATCTCAAGTACTTACACCTACATAATCTTACTGCAGCTATTTTATGCAATATTAATATAGCGGTAGGCCGGGAGAGAGTAATCGGTATTGCTTCTCGCTACGTACTGGACCATCCAGGAATCGAATCAGGGTGAGGCGAGGTTTTCCGCATCCGTCCAGACCGGCGCTGGGGCCCACCCATCCTCCAATACGATTGGTACCTGGTTATCCCGTGAGTAAAGCGGTGGAGGCTTGGCGTCAACCACCCACCCACATGTAGAGCCGAGGTTAAAGAAATAATAGAGCTATACGTTTACTCACACACTGGGCCTGCACGGCAGGGTATGGGTGAGCTTAACTTCTTACCATTTTCAAAATAGCTTCGTTTGAATTTAGTGAATTCGTGCTCGAACATCAGCAACTTAAATGTATAAAAAAAGCGAAATAAATTTAACTCTATTAATATAACGCAGCAACCAGTATCATAATAAATGTGTTATTACCTTATTGTGTTTTGTAATTATACAGTATATCAGACATATTAGAGACCGACGTCGATCAGTGGGGTTGAAACATATGACTTAAGTTCTAACTCAATACATTTGTGTTTAAACGGTGTTAAAGTTCTATTTACGACTCTGTTTGTGGAGACGGCGTGAAGAAGTTTCACGGCATCACAGACTGCGCAGAATGGTACAAAATTAATCCTTTCCATACAACTTTCATTCTCACAGCTCATAGCCCTACGATCCATTATAATAATGAACTAAAACTGCCTAATCGGACTGCCAAGGTGACGTTTCCCTACGGCTTCCAGACCAAAATTCTGTAATCATTCATCCTCTTCCCCATTCTGTCTTCATGTACAACTCAATTAAACCCGACATATTCCACTAGATGTGCATTATTTTGTGACCTGTATAAATGACGCAGTTACCTGTGCGTTGAGTCCACTGCATAGGGCGGGGTTCATGCCTCCAGGTCAGAGCTGGCGACTAGTACGTTCACATGATAGTCGTGGACAAATTAATGTTTCAGTGTGATGGCTATTTGTAGCGCTAAAAAACACTCTTCCTCTATGTACTGTATAACAATTACAGAACATTAGGATTAGATTCCTCGGAGCTATATTTCTAGGTTAATGTGGTGTATAAGAACTGATGTTGTTGGTGGTGATAGTGATTGTGTAGGTGTACTAGAGGGGAAGTGCTGCAAGTAAGCTTTAAATATTTTGTAATCGAATTTTTTAAATAGTTCGAAATTTGAACGTATCTGTTGTCACTAATAAAAACAAATTTAGATTTTTTGACTTTGTAAATTTACCGTCTTTGTGAAGATTCTGTCCACAGTTCCAAATATATAGCGCCGAAGGTTGGGATAACTTGTGAGCTCTAAATTGGAAAGGATGGCGAAGAAGATGTTTGCCTAAAATTGTGGTACGTTTCTGGCTTATGACTGATAGTAATGAGAAATTTCTCAAACATTGGTCATGACAATCTTGGAGCTGAAGTTTGAACCCGGGAATTTCGGAGTAGTAAATACGCTGTTACCGATTGTCGCGCCACTTTCGGTTGTTCTGATTCAAGTAGCTGACGTAAACAAAAAGGAAGTTATTTTAATATTTGGTGCTAATTTTTAATGGAAATCAGAAACATTATGACCATAACAAGGAGTTCAGTGAAACCATGTTTGCATTTTGATACAATATGTGTTACGTCGTACAGCGCTGCGTATTTGTGTGTGTTGTGTTGCATCATACAGTCTCAGTAATTAGATCAACCACGCTGTTTATTTATAACTTCTCCTCCTAATTGACAGTCCTTGATAATGGGTAAGGAAGGGTCGACAGACAAAGGAGGCAGACTGTAGACAGTGAGGGGTTACTTCACAATACAGTGTATTTGTTGATTTGGTTACTGAATTGTTTTCATGTGTTATAACTTCAATGTATTTTGCTGACTATTGTATAAAATCCTTTGTCAGGAATGATGTTTTACTCCTTTTACTGCTGTTAATATTACAAGTTTTCGGAGCCATTTTTGCTGTTTATTTTTCTTTGACATTTATTGAGCTCCCCTGAGGGAAACAATTCGACTTCTTCTTGGCTGCAATTCAATAAAACATGAATTATAATTCATGTTTTATAATTATCCAGAACAGATAAGAGCCAATAACTTTGGAGCGCAGTGCTTAATACACACACACAAATATTACTTTATCCTTTAACTCTTAAGTTTTTCCCATAACCTGTATTTGTGAATTTTATACATTTTTTTACCGTAACGATTTTTTCTAAAGAACATTTTACTATTTTCTTTTTAATGAAGACGTCGTGTTTTCTGTGATTTTGTGACTCATTCTCCCAGCACTCGGATTTCTTAGTTCAGAGTAGAAGCAACTTCAAATATATCTTTTGAAAGAAATTAAATTTTAAAAATTTCGGTCAAGGATGAAATCGCCATTTACCTTGCAGTGGGCAGGAAAGGCTGTACAAACAGAACATGTAGTATGGCACGGACAGCACGTTGTGTGCATTTACACAAATTTCGAATTTGACGCTATCAAAAAACAATTTTTAGCACGAGGTAAATTTATTTATTTATTTATTTTTTCAAATTTGGTTTTCTCCAAGTTAAATATTTTAATTTATAGATAGATATATTTGTTAACTGCATTTGGGTTGACACTCGGTGGCAGCAGTACAGTACACATTTACACACAAACAATACAGGGTACAGCAGTACAGTACACATTTACACACAAACAATACACAGAACAACACAACTAATGTTGGAAGTGTGGGCCTTTGCTGTAATTGCCTGAAATATCGGTACCGTCAAGATATTTTCGTCAGAAAGCTCGGTGCCACTCTATCACTGACCAGGATTTTCCTACATTGGGCTCTGGACGCTGAAGTGGAGTTATGTATTTACCAGTTAACATGGTGTAACATCCCAGAAGATTTTAATCTTCAGAAATACGGCAAGGAGAACCTTAAATTTCGCACTATACGTGGCTGCCTGTTTGGTTTTCTTTCTGCATGCGAACACATAAACTCGTTTCTTTGAACGCTTCATATGGGGGTGTTTTATTATATTTGTCAGAAATTTTGTTTGCTGTAAACAATAGTGAACATTTCATATAAACGCCACATCGAGCGCCAAATCATATTAGAAGCGTAATCTGCTATATGTTATTCATAGCGAGACTTGAAATGTTCTGGACAGGCTGTGCGACGGAGCGCACGAATGATACTCATTACACATTTACACATGTCTTGAGATTCTGAAGATAATTAAACAGAAGTGATTTTTATCCTCTCCATCCATAACTCCAGAAAGTTTGGACTGGTTTTGCCACCTGCCGCAGCCTGTTATCTTTTATGGTATATATAATACAGCATCAAAGTTTAGCCGTGAACATTTACAAAAATAGAGGCAAGAATAGAATTACACTATGCGTGTATTTCCATTATTGTTCAGAACTTTCTTTCCAGAGAACGGAAACTTGGATATGCCTAATAATTTGGTGCGTTTATACTTCGTACCACGGACGTCACGGCTGTAAAATTTCGGCTTATAGTCCGACTATCATGAATGAGGTTATTAATGGCTTTCGTCAATTTCTGCAGCGAATTTCCAGGATAACACATCATGAGGTTACGACCGTTTTTTTCCGCATCTTTGCCAATTGATTGTTCATCAGTAAATCTCCCATTGGACGTTGCGTAGTCTGACCTACTTACAGCGTCGGTAAATAAACCATAAATAAATACACACTGTGGAAGTTCTTCGTCAATTACGGTGTTGAATGCTCTAAATGTATTTGCTTATGACGTGAGTTGTGACGTGACCGGTAACTCTGGTGATCTGATTGAACGCCATTACACTCGGCGTTGTATTTATAAGGATTATACTGCCGTGTAATGTATGATCCACAGCGAATTGTTGGCGTAGTCCAGGAACATAATGTGGTGCAGATCGTACTGGTGTTCTTGTGACATTCGTTTCCACTTAGGCAAGGTCTTTAGATAAAATGTATTCCGCGATTCAATTATTCCATTGCCTCCCCCGTCAATGTACAAATTTCAAATTCCGAGTCAGCAGTTTATTTTTTCTCCTTCTGTTTCAGTTAGCCTTGCTATTTTGACTAAATGTACAAATTCCAACATTAACATATTTCGTCTTTGCCTTTCGTTTCGAGCATTAGTTAATTTTTTTCCATAACCCAACAGCTCGTAGTGGTCCGGGGTTTCCTCACTGTCGAGGCTTCGCGATTATACTCAGTCACACCACACTCAGTAGGACATAAACACATGGGTATATATATGTATGTATGTGTGTGTATATATAGATCCAATTCAAGAATGTTTATTTCTTTTTGGAAATAATTGGTATTTATTGTGAGATTCAAACAAAACGCATAAATACATCTTATGTTTATTGGACCGTGCATCATTGTGATACTTGAAGAATTAAAAGACCAACTTGATGTCACTTGCGATTTTATTTCACTTCTTATGTGCCCAACATGTTTCTGACATTAATATATCCATCATCAGGATTTTGCGACTATTCTGTTGAATTACCACATTGGTCCTATTGTTCTTGGTTCGATGTGTGTTGGAGTTTCGGTGTGGTTGGTTTGGAGTGGTATTCGTGTTGCAAGCTGAAGCCTGCAACAAGAATGTCCGAAACATGTTGAGCACATAATAAGTGAAATAAAATAGCAAGTGGCATTAAGATGGTCTTTTATTCTTCAACTACCACACAAAGACACTCTGTGGACAAAGTGAAGAATGTAGCGATATTACAACAGATGATACTTTAAAGTACCACTAGTATAAAAAGAACTTGTTATCCAAAAACCTCGTCTGGTACTTGGTACATCGTGCAGGAATTTCAGAATTTATTACCAGCGCCTCATTAGACTGGCACTTCCCATGAGAGCGAGGCGACATTATTGTAGGCGGTCGGTAGACTATATACTGAAATGCGTTGTTAACAAGTGCGGTTCATTAACCGCAAATTGCAATTAAAATACTGTGTAGAGCTGTTCCATTTTACAACATTCCAAATACTGAAAAGAAAGCTGATATGATTATCATGACTGACCGTACGTGCGCGCTCTACAATGTAGTGTGGTATCTATATATACCGCCAACTTTTACTATGATAAGTTGCGAATTCGGCCCAAGCAATTTTGTATGTTTTTTTTTTAAGATTCTGTGAGAAACAGCGCGTTTGCCTAAACTACTTTGACTTTGTGACTTAGATCTGGAGACAACGTGTGTGGTGTGTTCAGATAAACTGACTGCTGGCGTGGTTATGTCTGTCCCATCTGCATCGAACAGCATGGGAACGGCTGGATACATTTGAGCTAGATTTCATATTTTAAATATTGCTGAAACTGACTTAACATATTTCAGTGGTGGTCAATCGGACACTTAAGTGAAGAAAGAAACTTTGAGCGTGACTTGCTAAATATTTCAATATATTGACCGAAATATGTACTGAACAAAACATACTAAATTACAAATCATAAAACACAAAATCCTGATAACCAGAGTGCCACTGTAGGGGTGACACGAATCACGAATTTTGTTTTATTGTTTGCATTTGGTTGCATTTTATTAAGTGCATTTGTCAGTAAACATGTTGCATATACGAAACTGCAAAAAATTCGATAAATATTTATTAGAATTAGTTTGTGTAAAAAAATAAAGTATGTTTTTTGTACCGTGCATTGTGATACAATTATGCAACATGCATTTATGTGAGCAGACTGCTTACATAAATGCATGTCAACATACCATACAAATCTGCGTTGTCTGCATGAGGATGAACCCGTGAGGTGTGAAACATGCAGAGGACGTCAGAAATTGAAAAATTGAATTAAAGGATTAATTTGAAATGTGTGCATTTCGTTGGTTTAAGTTGCATAATTGCATAACGTGTATAAAGGATGTAAATAGAATTGAAACACACGTTTTATATCCAATTAATCCTGTCATTAAGTTTTGGGGTTTTGGGTATAATTAACCTCTTAAAGCCTACTAGTTACTTGATGTACCAGCAGGTTTAACATTCAACAACTGTACGTTCTGCCCACACTGTATTTATGTGTTTTGTATGGCTTTCAGAATAAACTGCGACTTTGCCCTATATAACGTCGGTTGGATTGGTTTTTATAACCGTGGTGAAAAGTATTTACTGCGCGGTACGAAATGGATCTTTAAATAAAGCCGTCTGCGCTTCGTCTTTAAAAGGTTAAATGGTGTTGAATCTTAACAAAATTATTACGCTATGCAATTTGTGACTGAAATTCTGGGACATATCACTGGGGAGATAACAGAGGCGACTGCTGATCCCGAGACCAGGTCTAGCGGAAAGGTACACAGTTCCATTTACTCTTCCGCTAGACCTGATCTCGGGATCTGGATTCGCAATGGTTGATGTGTAGATTGTTACCAACTACTGCCTCCTTCATACAAGCTAAAACAAACAAAATACGCTTTATCGAGGGAAACCCTAGTTATCTACATTGCTTCTGCTACACGTTTCGGCTCCATTTGTTTCATTCCCAAGTAACTTCAAGTAATTACAATACAAGTCTCTCAAGATACAATACTGTTTTGCATTTTTGACTTTAATTTCCGTGACTTCATAAGAAATACACCGTGATATACAAAGCTTTCAGATTACTGCCTAAATGCTCAGAGTGGAAGAAGATTTTTAAGGCTTTGTGTCCCAGAGAACCACAGTGCACCCAACGAAATTTAACCTCAAATATCTTATCCTAACTCCGGTTTCGAGGTTCTGGCAGAGGTTTAGCAGATAATTTCCTTCTCCCAGGATATTGCTGTGCGTCACAGGGTAACGAGATATTGGCGTTATGATTCAATGCAGTGTAATGACTTTACAAGGACAGAAATATCCAAGTTAGAACGTTTGGGCCCTTGAAAGGTTGAACAGTTAATTAAACCGTAATATTGTATCGGATCAAAAGTAACATTGTGCCACCTACACGAACTTTAGCCTTTCATTTGTCACAGCCGCCAGGGCTAAGATTGAAGCTAACAGAATTGGCGCTGTATGAACCCACTTTAGCATTTGCACAACCCAAGTATCCACGAATGACGTTTGTCCTATAGCACAGGCATTAGAAACGTTCAATTACTGCTTGGCTTGTTGTTTTAGCAAACTGACGAGAATTTGTTGATTCACCGCGTTAATGTTTCCCCTTTTCGCAGGCGCTACGGTACGCAGAACACACAGAATCACGTCAACACAAAAGGTTTCCTGTGTCTGTGAGAAGCACGCAAGGGCTTTTATCACAGTGCGACACTTGGTTTGCACAGATCTAATAAACACTCACAGACCAACACAAAGTGAGTGAATCAAGGAAGTGTCTTAATGTCATTGTTGACGGATGGCTCTTCTTCTTTGTTTATGGTTTAGCTACGTGCTAATAAGCTCAGATTACACAGGGTGGCACACAAGTTACTACACTCTAGAGGTAACATGTAAACAGAGGAGTGTGGAGTTATTTCTGCACCACTCTGTTCAGTGTTAAACGTTTAGGAAATTAATTGTTGAATAATAATTGGCTGCGTGTAGAAGTTGTCGAAACTTTTTTGAGGCAATTTTCCATAATTTTGGAAGAAAACGACGACAAATATATATTCGAACAGGGCGCCTCCCGAACGAATGCCATCTTGCTCGGTCATTGACTTTACTTGTCCTTCTTGTCTTGCCAGTTCTCCCTCAGTTCAATTACAGTTCACAATAAGTTCTGGTATCGTGAATTGTTTAGATTATCGAAGACTTCCTTGGCAGGATTATCGGTCTGTCGCAAGGTCCCTGCCTATATAAGACAAGGCATAACATAAAAAAAACACACACACACACACACGTCAGAACATGGTTCCGCGCGTGTCATCGAAACACATGAACCGATTGTTCGAGAAGTCGAAGAGAGCCAACGTCTTTGAACGCAGGTTCATTTTGAACGGCACAGCTAAAACTGATGTAATTTTCAGGGTGGCACAAACCGTGACCTTTAAGGATGACGCATGCAATTAGCTATTTGATAGACGCGTTGCTTTAACTCTTCGAAGAGTAGAAAAAGGAAGAATGAGTCTTTTGATTTCCAACACTCCTTCTTATCCGGAAGAGAATTGTTATGCTTTGAAGATTTCAATGCTTCGATCGCTTGTTCTGTTAATATCAGTATTAAGTGAAAAAGAATGCCGAGCATTGGTAGAACTAATCTTGTATGTATATATCGGTTACAAAATGTCGTTTTACGTTGTTCGACACCTAGACTCCATTGCTTTATATCTTCCCACTGGCCTTCATTTAGGTTTCTTTCGTTCATGGTCTTCCTTATCCCTTCCATCCAGTTTTTCTTCGGTCTTCCTCGTGCTCTCTTCTGTTTCGGCATCCACTTCAATGCTATTTTGGATAATCTTCCTTCTGCAATTCTTTGAACATGGCCGTACCATGTGGAACTATTCTTACAGCTATATTTATGTAAAGTTTTTAATACATTACATCACAGTGAATACAATGCACTTTCTTTAGAAAAATCAGTCACTGAATGCTTCATAGGAAAATAATGAGTATCAGGAACATAAAAATCCGGTGTGTGTGTGGGCAAACTGATATAAAGTTAGTCCGAAACCTAGCGACATATATAATAGCCATTAAGTTTTAAAGAACTGAGCACATTTTATAACGCAGCTATAAGGAAGGCAGTTCTGAAGTCTACCGTCCTATTACCCAAAATTCCTCCTATTTTTACGTGAATGTAACCTGAACTCATTGAACTGTAATAAAATGTGCTGTTCTGGTTTGTAGATGATAAAGACTCAGTTGAGCAGTTCTCCTTTCTTGGGCTATTAAAAATAAGTTTCTTACCGATATTTGTTGTTGTTTCTTTCTTGTGGTTCTTGTTGTCGTCACCATTTTATTAACCTTGTAAAGCCTACTGGTTACTTGATACACCAACAGGTTTAACATTCAACAATTGTACACTCTGCCCACACTGTATTTATATATTTTGTATTTATCTGAGAACAAACAGTGACTTATGCCACTTATATCATAAACTGTTTGGTTTTTATAACCGAGATGAAAAGTGTTTATTGCGCAGTACGAACTGGTCTTAAATAAACCAGTCTGCGCTTCGTCTTTAAAGGGTTCACTTCACGCATGGAATTGTAAGACGATGGTCCGTAATATATAAAATTTATCAACGTTTTAGTTATTCACCAACTGATGCAATAGTGAGGCACCAATAAGGACCCAACATATACAGCCACACCACCACCGTATTAACCACACACCGATGTATTTTAATGGACTATTTAAACAACTGTAACTTTAGTAAGCACAAATTAATGCACTCCCTGATGATGGTGTAACTGTAACACCGAAACATGTTGGAAATATTTTAATGTAAATTTTAGTATTGTTTTTTAAGACAACTCACTAGTTCATCAGTTGTTGAATAAATAAAACTTTGATACTATCAAGATGCACGGTACGAAAGTGGAAAAAAAAAATTAGTTTGTGGCTCACAATAAAAGCACTACACCTCTATCACAAAATCCAATGGGTCCATGTTGTTTAGGAAAATAAGTTTTGTTTGTTCTATAACATAAATTTACTCTATGGCCAAAATACTGGCATTTAAATGTTAGAAAAATCATAAGTACAGTGAATATTTTATTTTAAATGTTTGGTGCAGGTTAGATGTACTCTAAGTACAATGGAGTAGGTGGGAAGATAATATTAAAGTAGTTGTGAAAGGTGATGAAGTAGTAACAGCAACAAGGTATACTCTTCAGAAGGTGTTTATTTACTTCAATTAACGTCTTATGAAGACTGTACCTTGTACAGGTTAGCAGTGTATTGTAAAATTGTGCAGGGTGCGTCAAATTTGGCTGCTTTTTAAAAAGCGTGGAAGATGTTGAACAATCCAGCGACTATCAGCTTCTCAGGAAGGTTTCCGCTATCTTCAGTTAACTTATGACGCATGTTTCAATTGTAAACTCAGCACGATGTGTGAAACGCCTAATGTCCGGCTACTGTACATTCGGTGCCAACTTGGCCAGATTCTCCCTACCACGTGACATAAACTCGCCGCTGTCATTACACGATATGACAGCGCTCGAAGCAGTGAACGTAATTAATATTACATAAAACGAAATACGTTACAACGCCATATAGAGGCCTGGCAGCAGCACGCGTTACTTCGTTTTAATTAAACCGTGTAATAGTTTCGAGCTTGATAATTACAGTTTTGTTATGGAGTAACCGACCGCGCTTGCCAAAGGATAATGTTGAGGGTTCAGTATTTTGCGCCAAATAAGAATACAACCCGTACACGGCTAGAAACACTCGTTATTCGGGTTCGACATTTGCAACAAATATGTACACAGTGTGCACAAACAGGCAGAAATACTGGCTATTCTGGTTCTGCGTGTAAAAACCTGCTGTACTTACGCGCATTTAGGCAGAAACTCTTGTTGCTCTGATTCGACACAAACACAAACACACACACACACACACATATATGTATGTATGTATGTATGTATGTATGTATGTATGTGTGTATGTATGTATGTATGTATGTATGTATGTATGTATGTATGTATGTATGTATGTATGTATGTATGTATGTATGTATGTATGTAT
>Ga0123355_10015132_pt1 | contig 12107 bp, 11 predicted proteins | sample TergutEmb28metaG_3_FD_89872 | JGI IMG/M metagenome (GOLD analysis project Ga0123355, IMG submission 89872) | Embiratermes neotenicus P1 segment gut microbial communities from Petit-Saut dam, French Guiana - Emb289 P1 | ecosystem: Host-associated > Arthropoda: Insects > Digestive system > Gut ... | reverse complement strand
CAGCACAGATGAAATTTTTGAGACACTTACTTGGAATAACAAAACTAGATAAAGAAAAGAATCAATGTATTAGGCAAAAAACAGGAGCACAGAACATAGTAAAGGAAATAAAACAGTACCAGACAAATTGGCTACAACATGTACAGAGGATGGACACAAAGAGGCTACCAAAACAAGCACTACAATATAAACCAAAAGGACAAAGGAACATTGGACGACCGAGAAAGAGATGGAGGGACCAAATTCATCTTGAGGATCAAGGAACAGGAAAGATGCCTAACCCTTCAGGAACATGATGATGATGGTGATGATGTTCAACCTCGATTTCAGGAACTAGCATCCCAAGAAAATACAAAATATACCACAGTGATTACACAACCAACTACTGACATGCGATACTATCAAATACTATAATTTTAGTGTACTAAATATTTTGCAAACAGTAACATTTTACCTTGATATTTAAGGTTTTGTAGGTAATGCCAGATGATGTTTTTCAATTGAAACATGTAACAATGTAAGAAATAATAAAGTGTTGTGTTAGGGGGAATAGTGTGTATGTTTTAAATTATTCACTTACAGTGCTGACCAGCATTTTCTCCACAGAGCTCTGATATTCCTATACCATTCGGCAGTGATGTCATGGCAACAAAACGATCACTTCGACAGATCCCCATGGTTGTGTGTGGCCCCAGCATTGAGAATTCCTCCAGGTCAAGCCTACCAACATGAAAAACATCACACTTATTTTTTTTATGCTAATTGGACCGTGCATCATTGTAATAGTTGAAGAATAAAAGATTAACTTGATGTCACTTGCTATTTTATTTCACTTCTTACGTGCTCAACATGTTTCCGACATTAATATATCCATCATCAGGAGCATGCGACTGTGCTGTTGAATTACCACATTGGTCATTTTGTTCTTGGTTCATTGTGTGTTGGAGATTTGGTGCGGCTGGGTTTGAGTGGTACCCGTGTTGCAGGCTGAAGCACAACCTGTGCTTCAGCCATCAACACAGACACTACTTAAACCCAGCTGCACCAAATCTCCAACACACAATGAACCGAGAACAAAACGACCGTTGTGGTAATTAAACAGCACAGTCGCAAGCTCCTGATGACAGATATATTAGTGTCGGAAACATGTTGAGCACATAAGAAGTGAAATAAAATAGCAAGTGACATCAAGTTGGTCTTTTATTCTTCAACTATCATACTAATTCTATGAACAGTTGACAGATATGTCACAATGTTAAAAACCAAGTTGCATTCCCTTGATTTTTCACAACTACTAATTTTAAAATCCATTTTAACCTCAAGTAAGTACCATCATAAATGAATAAACATTTAAAATATGACACATCCATCAGAGCTGCAAAATGTTTTGTAAAAATGGGTTCACAAATGAAGAGAAGGCTTGAGTAGTTTATTCCTCACCCTACTTCCAGAAAAGATATTTAAAAACAGTATGTCCCACAGATTCTAGTTGGTTGTTTTTCTTTCATTCAAAACTTTGTATGTTTAAAATGATGACTTCAGGTTTATGACAGAAGCACTACTGATTTTTGAGATTAAGAACAGGCAGTGCTGCCAACAGAGACATTCTCTTGCTTTAATCGTTCAGTCCTGCTGATCAATTCACGTTTCTATGGACACTGTTTATGCTTGATCAAGAGTCCCTACAATAAAAGGGAAAGTGGCAGGAAGTCCATGAACTGTGGGGAAGACTGAAGGCTTATGAAAATAGTGAGAAAACCACAAAAGAGTAACTGAGTCTGCGTGTGTTCACACGGGTTATGACTTTGCTTTCCTCACCACTCAAAGACACTCACCTGACTTGACAGACATTTTTATTTGTGACATCTATACGGTAATCACAGAAGGCCCCAAGGCGGTCCCTTTCAGGGTAGCTTGGATTCACAAAGTAGGATATTGCCTGTTTAGTTATGTTGCGACAGCTCTTTTCAACTGGAAGACAAAACAAGCCCAGGGGAAACTCTTAGGAAATAATTACTTTATTCTGCCTACTACAGAACACAAAAAGATTTCTAAAGTATTTTTGCAATAATATAGACATCTTTAGAAAATATGAATAGATAAACAATTTTTGCTTATATGGTAGAAACATGCATATCCACACTCATCTCATTTTCTGAAAAAAGGCCAATTTTTTTTAGTTCATTTTGGAGAAAATCACTCTTCCATTGTTCTTAAAGTTAAATAGGCCAGTTCAAACATATCACCTGCATGCAAGTGTAACACACAGAAGCAATTGCTGACAGCAACATGGAAACACATGCCAGCAGCAACACAACGAAATGCTAATAGCTTCATGAACAATCATATGCCATTTGCAGCACCATAAAACATCTGCTACCAGCAGGCCAGTCAAGCAACTCACCTATACAGCAGACTGGTCCATCCTCTCCACCATCATCATCACATTGCCCAACACTCCTGCCTTCCAGCTCTAGGCACTCACTCTTAGTGTAACACATGCCAGTTGCCCCATCCAATGCCCGGCATGCCATGCTTTCTATGCGAGTAGTTGCTGTACTGCCTTCATCAGTGTTTGAGTTGGTATTCTTGTTGGATTGTTGTCGGCGTGGGGGCATAAACAGAGACTGATACAGCAGTATGTCTGCAAGCAAATTATGCTAGTGGGCATTTCCCAGTGATATGCCAATTTAATGTTACATGGTGCTAATATTAGGAACCTTTGCTATATTTACAGTACTGTTAAGTGCTGGAACAGTATTAGTGAAGGTGAGAAGAACCTGTATAAACATTCATAAATAGGCCACGACCACATCTTCCTCAATCTTAAGATATTTACATTGAATAAGAATTTCTCATCTCACTTGACACTACCTTCTACAGTTCGTACAGCCCCCTTAATGAATTTATGTATCAAATGACCCAAGTATGGAATTTCTGTGTATTGCTTGACATGTGTCTCAAACATGTGTTGTACCTCACCAAGGTCCATGTACCAGATCTTGACCAATGTATGTTTTAGACAGAAAGCAAATCCATGAAAACAATATTAACACACATTCCTTAGCTGTAAGATATATAAAACTCACTGCGATGGTTTCGATCTGTTGAGTTCTCAGCAAACTCAGGTCTTGCCGGACATGTTTCAAGCAGAAGTATAATAGATGACATTAGAAGCAAAAGGCAGGCCATCCTCATGCAGTTTCAAAATGAAGTCTGACCTCACTCTCTTCAATCTTCTGTGAAAAGATATCATAGTCATACACACACACACACACACACACACACATACACACACAGACATATACATATAGTGGAAAAGAGAGGTATGTACTGACAAACAAAAATACCACAACAGGTCCAGCTGAATAATAATAATGTTATTTGCCAAACATCTGCATAACCTATAACAACTTAGAGCACATCGATACAATGCTAACACAAGCTTCAAAATGTGTATGACTTAATATGGCTGCTGGTAATTCTAATAAACTTGTACTACCCTCTTAAATGCACCTACCTAACAACAGTGCGAAGTTGTATTTCAAACTCAAACTTGGAGTGCACATATTTTTTAATGCATTCACTGTGACTTAAGATACATCACTGATATGTACTCACTTCAGTTACAAATCACTTGCACTACACATGATACAACACAAAGAATTACAAGTACTATTTTGTTGCTTTACATGCTCATTGTATAAAAGCGTACGTCACGCAGAATTTATCTATGCTAATTCAAATGCTTATGTCAAGTAGCAATGTCAGTCCACAAAATGCCATTTAAGAAAGCAATAAAATTCTATTTGAGCTTTGTGTAATGTAGAGGTTATACATGTATGATGTGGACCAAAAATTAAAATTCAAGTGAACAACTTTATTGAAATCTGTGCAGTAATTTCACAGATTAAATGCAGAAATGCATAATCTACTTCATTAGGTAAATTCTAAGTACTGTGTGCACAGAACATTCAGGATGGTGGTACATGTTTAGAAATTCAAAACATCAATGTGAACTTCATTATAAGTTCGCATACAAAAAGTTATCACAATCCAATTATCACAAGTGGCTCAATTACATGCATGCAGCAGACAGTTAAAAGAACCATTATGTACAAGCACAACATCATGCATTAATAAACACTATTTGGTGTTGTCAAGTATAGTTATGCCTGTTTAATTGGCTTCGTTTGACATTCTTCTGCTTCCACAGGCCACTTCTCACATTCTTCTACCACATCCACCTCCACAATACAATTTTGGAAATAGCTGTAAGAAACAAAAGAATATGCCCTGCATCTAATCAGGCCAATACCTGTACAAGCAGTTATGTTAGCACAAATTTTTAATTTTCATAATAAAGCTGTTTTCATCTGAAGACTGTTGTCTTATACCCTGAAGATGGAGGCAGCTAGTTCCTCTGAAAGTCAGTAAATTTATACCTGGCTATATAGCATCACATCCCAAAGACAGCAATCGTCATTTTCACTGCCATAAGAACCTCAAACCTCACACCATTTTCATCTTCTTGCAATAAACATTTATGTGATACCCCACAAATATGAGTGACAAAAGAATTTACAGGTAAATCCCACTTCACTCCTCACTAATATGACCTTTTTCCAAAATACTGAACTTCTTTCTAAGACTTTTATTCAGGTAACCTCCAGAAAAGTTTGCAAGATCTGAAGTTTGCATAGCAGTGTTGCTGACCACGTTACTCCATACCAACTGCTGGAGAGTTACCGATGTTTCAACAGATTGCAGTGCCAGGGTCAAGCAGTGCAATGAAAGTACCACAATACCTCAAGATGTCGGTGCCTATTTACCAGTCAACACAGCATAACATGCCAGAAGCCCTGACTCTTATATGGAAATGTTGCCTTTTGAGGATAGCACAGTGTATCAGTTCTAGTTACCACTACAATTGCTGCTGTCCCCAGTTGCACTCCTTGTGGTATGGCTCATACAGTACAGCTGAAGGAGTATTTATACCAGCAGCAGTGTGACCTGCCATCCTGCCTGTGTGAGCAGTTCACTGACCTCAACAGATCATCCCACAGCTGTTCAAAATTACTGTTAACTCTGCAAAGAAGAGTCTTGCAGCAGACTTGTGTTAGTATAACCAGTCCTCCCAGCATTTCCCAACACTGCAGAGGTTCTGTAACATGAAATACAACTAATTTCTGCACTGGAAATAGTCATCATTACTCATTTAGTTGGGGCACGTGGTGGTGCAATTGGTTGATGCACTGTGTTACAAGCCAGGTCATGGATTTGATTCTCAATTATGTTATTGGATTTCTTCATTGACATAATCCTACCGGACATGTTATGGTTTGGGGTTGACTCAACCTCTAACACAAATGAGTACCAGGAATATTTCCTGGGGGGGCCAGGGCAGCCATGCATAGGGCTGACAGTCTGACCACCTTTGTGTGCTGACTGTCTCAAAAGCTATGAGCCTCAACCTCCTGGAACCCCTCAGGCCCTGTAACAGGGATACCTGATTTATTTATTATTACACTTTTAGTATGGAAGTCAGTTTCCTTCTTTGATACAACAGAAATACTTAAGTTTTGAAATACTAAGAATTTATTTTAAAATTGGCAACCATGTATTACTTTACACTTGGGAGTAAATATGTTATGCCAAAGATTTTGGAAGTTTCTGCTGTGTTCACATGGCAACCATGTTATTAAGAATGACTTGGTACTTACATACAAACGGGACTCAATGTGCCAAGTCATGGCCCTGTGTGAAGACCGTTATCCAGATTGACTTCATTAATCACCTAGGTTCAACCTGTCATAAGAGATGAGCATTACACAATAAGATACATAGTACATGCAATGACACCATCACTACTAATGAACCTCTCTTCCCTTCAAACTCAGCCCCAAACAGCCCACAATACCAAGAAACTGTCCACACTTTATCAATTTTCTTTTAAGCCTTCACGGTGTGTTTCACATAGAAGAGGTCATAATATAGTCAAGATGCAACTGTGAATTCCAGAAGGCATATGGTTTAATCTAGGCATGGGATGATAGTGAGTGGGTAGCCTAATGGCCATGTTGCTTTACCCTTGGTACCGACCAAACACGAAGGCTATGTGAGCTCCAGAGCCAGTGTGGACATTTAAGAGGAAATAAAAATCTCTTGGCCCTACTGGCATAAGAACCACAATTAAATGGTTAGCCATCCTGTGGCCTAGTCTGAAATAACAGCAATACTTCCCAACTTGCTGAGAGGCTGATGGTAACAACATTCTAAAACTATACAGTGCACACTTAGCATGCATGTTCAGCTGCAAATATTATAACTTAACATTAAGATCCATCCTTCATTATGAGGGTGGACTGGCAAAGACAGAAGTTTCTTTCAAATATTTCAAGATGGAAAGCAAAACATGTGGCAGATACAAGGGCTTATGAGAATTAACAGCAGTCCCAGACATGTCAAGCTACTAACATGTACAACTACACACATGCAACTGCCAGGAAAACAAAGTGTTCAAGAGATACAATCTGCACAAGACCGTGATAATGCATGTCAACAATCTATAGACACAATCTTCACAAGTTGATGACAATGACAGATGCTTTAATGCATGTCCAATCTATGAAATATATCAACAAACATCACAACAAATGACAAAACTAATACTCATCTATATAACCATGGAATTTAAATTCAGTTTGCCAATTTTGCAAATCAAAAAACTTTTCAGCAGAAAATTACCAGATGGCAAATACAAGGGTTCTTTTCATGAAGAATTAAAAAAAACTCATTTGAAGACAGTATTTCCACAGCTTCTGCATGGTGTTATCATGAATGCAGCTTTTCTAAATTATTACAAATTTTCATAAAAACAGGTCATAATATTCGTTCATATTTTGTTTTCAATGGGTGTGAATGATGCCACAATGGCTACCCATGGTTGAGTACTTCACTTTTCAAAATTCAGTAATTAAGCAACATTACTTACAAGTCTAGTTTATATTTATTGACTGAGACAGCATGTGTATTATTGTATAATGGAAGTTTGGAATGGGTCATGTGTTTAAACAGGTCACATAATGAGTTTTGATTATTATTTTCAGGTACTTTTATTTATGACGTCCACAGTACGTCGGTAACCACACAATTTGGTACATAAACATGGCTCAACACATCTTCTAATAGTATTACTATTATTATACAAATCAAAGATGAGAAAAGTGCCAAGCCAAGCATAATCCATGTTTAATATTATGGAAGTGTAAATATGACTGCTAGAATCTGCAACTATGTCTCTCTTCATACTTTCATTCTTAATATTACTTCTTGTTAGTGATATACACAGTAACAGTTAGCCATTATAAACAAATCTTGGTTGATACACATGTAGTATAACCTCAAACAAACAGAGAAAATCAGGGAACTGAAAAACATTAAAAATCACAAGATATTTTGATCAAAAAAGATGAGTAAAAATCTCATTTGCTTTTGATTTTGTGCATCATACATAAATTGTTACAAATGCAGTTAAAAATTTTCCCATTTTTCAGGTGAACAGCCATGAGTTCGTACCTGGTGTTAACATTTTGGAGAATTTCTGGCAAAAATTTTCTCTCTGGTAGAGAAGTGATTTCATTTGCTAAAAGAAAAATAAATATGACAATTCTTTTTTGCTTCTATACTGTATTGCACATTATCCATGTACTAACTTTTATGTAACACAAGAACAGAACTGCTCATCAGTTGGCTTTTATATAAATTGTAGAGGCTTCAACAACATGAAGGCATAAATTAGTCTTAACATTACTTCAGTATAACACATTTTCTCTATCCTTGCTCTTTGAATAATTAACAAATCGTGAAACTCCATAATAAAAATAAATACTGTATCCACAACCCAAATCAAAAGACTGCATCATAAGATGAAAAATATCTGCATCATCTGCATACACAAAATTAAACACTGGAACATTATAGCCATATTCCACACAAATCATACAGTAGCTACAAGACACCCCTTCATCTACTTTACAGTACCCCACTACTTATAACTCTTGTGTGATGACTGTACATTACATAAGCAAATTTATATATACAAGTTGCAGAAAACAATGTTTGTAATATTTCATACTATAAAACATTACGTTTAAGTTAATGTATAATTAGTTTCCAGCATTAGAAATAAACAATCTTCCAAAGAATGAATTGATTTTAACCTAAAAACCCAATCTTAATTACATACAATAATTTTGAATAATATGAGTTCTATGAGAATAGTAAATGATACAGAACATAATGTACACAACAGCATGCTTATTTTATATGTTGTAAATGTAACATTACAATTAGGCACCTGAAGGTATGTAGTTTTGCAATTTTATTGGATTAATATTATACCACCATCATCATCATCAACACTGCAGCCACAACAGTGACTGTTATGAAGTCCTATGCCCCAACATAACGTTTGCAAGAAAATTCTCTATATTCTATGACTGTTCAATCATTTCAGGTGAATGTCTGCAAAGCACTTAAATTCTTATGGTCAATACAACAACTCAATTTCAAAACTCTTCGCACACGTCCAGTTTAAAAACGTTCTACTCAAACAAAAATCATTCAAAATATAACACAGACAGATGAAAGATTTCAAATGGCGATATGACACCAAGCCTTCCACTCACTCCAATCCATCATTTCAGATATTTCCATTGTGAAACTTTTTTTCAGTCCTCCAAATTAATAATTAAATATCAGTTACTTCATCCACACTTGTTCTGGAAAAATTATATGTACAAATTAAACACCAGTGTTTCCTACATTCACAGGTTTCTGACTGGGATAATGTCTATTTCCAGCACATAAATACAGGAATTGTATTGCATATTAAACATCATATGAGTTAATTTAGAAATTGGCCTTGTTTTCATCCGTAATCCCTTTATCATGGAAATTCAGTTGTACAGTTTTACTATAATTAAATCTATCAATATCTTAACCAATTTCAGATCAAGAATTCTTCTTTCAAAAGACAAAGAGGGTCATCATTAACTTTAATGTGAAACAATTTGATCCCAAAATTTATTTATGGTAATTTATAGCTTATAGAATCTATATAAAAGGCACTTGTATTTTTTGGTATTGGACCAAAATTCTTCCATTCATTGTAAAAAGTAATGGAAAGAAAAAACATTGTGTATACACACGCATTACCCCGCAATAGTTTGACCAACAGAAAAAAAATGTCTGGGAGCCAAAATTACTTCAAAACTGCTCTTTTTTTCCCCCCTCCACTTATGATATTTCACAGGATTTTGACATCTCTCATACAGGACTTGGAAATCAAAATTACTTTCTGATACAGACACTTAGAAATGTAACAACTTTATACACTGAAGTACTGGAAAATAAGTTTTGCAAGTTTTATAGCATAAAATTCATTGTTATCGTTTAGAATCAGCCAGCCTTCAAATGCATATTGTAAATTAAATTAAATCTGTGATCCTGTTGAGTTTGGTTTTAATGTAAAATGTGGCGAAGCCTTTAACTCCTCATTCCCAACACCAGGTGGCATTAGTTACACTGATACCACAATAGGCAGGCCTTTACATATCATGGTGGGATACTAGGAAATTATCTTACAAATAATAACTTTAAATTCAATTACTATGCAGGAAGGCAACTGCTTGGCTGTGCACATTCTTTGTATTTAGAAATCAAACTGTGCAACAAACATACAAGAGAAATCATTGAGTACAATAACATTTACAAGGGCTGGCAAATTCTGCTGCACAAAACAGAATTACATGTTGTGAATGTAAGGTAGATTAATTCACAAAAATTAACTGGAAATTTAGGAAAGCAGTCACTAGTTGATTAAATCTCCTGCAGTGAAATACTGTATCTGCTTGTGATGCAAGTTTTTATCTGGGTTTCTTTTCGCCCTTCCCTTTTTGGTGTGTGTGCCAGACAACACGGAGGTTGATTTCCGATTACTTTCAAATAACCTTGCCTTTGGTTTGTGTGTGGATGCTTGTACCAGTGCACTACCATATCATTTAATTACATGGTCTCTGGAACATGAACAATCTTCAAAGATGGTTTCTTTCATATGAAATGGAAATAGTGGGCATACAATTAAGTGTATATTTTGATTATACTGGCACATTCATTCTTAAACATTGCTATCAAATGTGTCCCTCAAGGAATTCACCAATTTAAGGAAATGAGTGTGTTTCAGTATCTGTACACAGATAACATCTGACATTATTGTACGTTAGCTCCAAACTGTGACTTATTTCACTTTCAGAAGACTTGAACACTGAACAAGCAAGATATGGAAATGGCACAAAAATATGAAGTCACCAATACATACATGGATGGAGAGGTCACATAGATGCCAGTATAAGGAATATGTGACCATGTACAAAATGCCAATACAGAAGGTGAGATAGGAGATGATGACCTGAAAGGGGTACAGCCAGGTAATATTAGAAATTTTGATATGTTCAATGTCAACATGGTCATTAAAGGTATCAGCAGTGACAACAAGAAAAAAGAGTATTTTCTGTGAACATTTACTGTATATATTTTACAAAAAAACTGTTGCATCAACATGTAGGTCACTTGGTTTAAACAACAAATGCTGAAGATTATACTGTACATGCAAGTAATGAAACCTGGAAAGACATAAATATTGATGAATCAAAAATATGTATTGGTGCAGCAGTTTTGATGGGGAAACATGTGTTACCAGAAGCTGAAAACTACTGGAGTCTCTGTTCTCAGAGTTCCGTAACAGCTCAGGTTATGACACACAAGCATTTCAAAAAGCTGACTGAAACCATCCATATCAATAACAATGATAGAGATCCTATGCTAGTAAATGGTATGAATAAATGGCAATTTTCACTTATTGTCTACTTCAATCATTATGTTATTTTCAATGAAATTATATGAAGCCTTATGTCTTGAAGCAAAAAATTACTATCAGAAGAAAAGTCACAGGAAGGATATATATCCCCCCCCCCCAAGATCTGCATGAAATATGTACAAAAACATGTAAAAGATACCAATCCCATTCTGCCTTCAGACCAACATTTTTTCAACATGCCAAATATGTAAGAAAGAAATGGCATGTTGAATGTATTACACATTACATTATGAGCAGTTAACCATGATGACAACTGTACCCTCTTTGTCTCCCAGTTATGGTAACGCTACTAATACGAATCACAACGCCACAGCAGGTAGTGAAAATCCTACGAAAAGCTTATCCATGGTGAAAGCTATGAAATAATGACTTATTTGTAAAGTCACACACACATATATCAATCACGATGAACCTAACATTTGCTTGTCTAAACTTCCCTTGTATATAATTACAATGTGACATATATAAGAATACAGACAAAATTTCATTATTTTTTTTGTAATGACACAGATAATTACTCTGTTTTAATTGCCCATGGAAAGCAAGGCAGGCAAAGAGTGGCCACATAAAAAAATTTCTTATTTTGTGACACGCTGCATTACGAATGTTACTTTCAATAAAATGTGCTATTATGAAGTAATTCGAAAATGTGAGAGTTAAAAGTTCAGGGCAGAAAAATATGCAATCTCCTTCCTTTCAAATGAATAAGCAAGAATCATATTTCCACCTGTGTAAATTAAATTCATTATGCCAGCTGCTGCATATAGTAACACTAAGTACTCTGGGTAAACTCTTCTTGTTTTTAAAACTGAAACATGTGAAGCAAATTCATCTGAGCCACTCCGAAATTTTCTTTTATTGCATTTCAAAATTGACAGGGTAGATGTTATAGAAACGAGTATAACCGAACTCAACGACATAATAAACATTTGAACAAAGTTTAGGGCCACTTCAATTTCTCAACCAACGAATGCACATATAATTTCACATAAAACACCTTGAAAACACTTTAAAATACTTTAAAACACTCCAACATGTTTCGATCTTGTCAGATCATCATCAGGGAGCTTTGTTCCTTGCTAAAGTTATATTACAGTATTCACAATTCAATTCTTATTTGCAAATGAGGTGTTGTGGCAGCATATCATGTTGTGTGGGAATGCGTTGT